>Ga0210064_1000966_pt1 | contig 12986 bp, 11 predicted proteins | sample Muzzi_CordC_D2_FD_185531 | JGI IMG/M metagenome (GOLD analysis project Ga0210064, IMG submission 185531) | Wetland microbial communities from San Francisco Bay, California, USA, that impact long-term carbon sequestration - Muzzi_CordC_D2 (SPAdes) | ecosystem: Environmental > Aquatic > Marine >...
CCGCCGCTGGCGCCGGTCGAGAGATCCAACCACCAGACGCCGGCCAGCCCGAGGTAGTCGACATCCGCATAGGTGATGGAGACGACCAGGTCGCGCGCGAGGACGCACCAGTAGTCCCACCGCTTCGTCCGTCCCCAGCCACCGCGGAGGTTGGCGGTGTGGAGCGGCACCCGGGACCAGCCCTTTGCGCCCGTGGCGAGGATGCGGCCGCCCGGGCGGCACAGCTCGACGGCATCAGTGATTTCGCGCTCGTGGGTGCTCGCCATTTCGATGATTCTATCAGGGGTTCCGGCGGCGGAAGCGCCCGATGGACTAGGCTCGCATTCTGACGGATTCAGCAGGTGCCGATGTGACGGATGAGGCGCGACCGGAGAGCGGATTGTTCCACGGCTGGAAGCTGGTGGGGGCCCTGTGCTGCATTCTCTTCTTCACCGCCGGAGGCGGACTCTACGTCTTTCCGGTCTTCATCGGATCGCTGCAACAGGAGTTCGGCTGGAGCATGACCCAGGTGTCCGGCACCGGAGCGGTGTTCGCGATCTCGATGGGTCTGTCGAATCCGCTCGTGGGCGGACTGTTCGCGCGCTTCGGAACGCGCAAGGTCATGCTCGTCGCCGCGGGAATGACGGTGCTCACCTCGTTGGGCTACGCCAGCTTGCAGAACCTCATGACGCTGTACGCGATCGCGTTCGTCTCGGGCTTCGCCGTCGCGGCCACCACCATCCTTCCCGCCCAGACGCTCGTCACCAACTGGTTTCGCGCGTTTCGCGGCCGGGCGATGGGGATCACCATGCTCGGGATCGGCGCGGGGGGCCTCGCGCTGCCGCCCTTCAACGAGTTCTTGATCCGGCTGGTCGGGTGGCGCATGGCCTGGGTCGTGGCCGCGCTGGTCGTCGCGGTGATCGTGATCCCGCTGATCGCGGTCTACGTGCGCGGAGCCCCCGCGGATCTCGGTCTGGTGGCCGACGGCCGCCGCACCGATCCCGGCGAGCCGACGAGTGCGGAAGACCGGTCGCACGCGACCGGGCTGTCGTTGAAGCGCGCCGCCACGACCCGGACCTTCTGGCTGGTGATCAGCGTCTTCCTGCTCCAGCTCATCGCGGTCTCGGCGCTGAACTTCCACTTCGTTCCGTTCGCGACTCAAGAGCTGCGGTTCGCACCCCGGGACGCCGCGTTCTACTACGGACTGGCCGTCGGCTTCAGCATCCCCGGCCGCCTGGGCTTCGGCTGGCTGGCCGACCGCTGGTCCCCGTCGCGACTGCTGGCGTTCTCGTTCCTGCTGCTGGCGATGGGGCCCCTCGCCATCGAACTGTTCCTCCGGCTCGGTCTGAGCGATGCCCGCCTGCTCTGCCTCTATGCCATTCCGTTCGGCGTCGGGATCGGCGGCAACGCGGTCAGCATGCCGATCCTCGTCGGCCGCTGCTTCGGAGAGCTGCACTTCAGCAAGATCATGGGCCTGCTGATGAGCAGCTTTGCCGCGGGAATCCTGATCGGCATCCCGGGCGCGGGCGCCATCTTCGACCGAACCGGCAGCTACGAGTGGGTCCTGATCCTGAGCGCCTCCGGGCTCTCGCTCGCGCTGCTGCTCTGCCTGATCATCGCCCCCGACCGCTACCGCGAGGAGTTCGCCGGCGCGGAACAACCGGTGTCGTAGGGTTGCCTGCATGGATTTCCTCGACACGCCCGCAGCGCGTTTCACCGACCTTGCCGACTATTCCTTCGAACCCCATTTCGTGGAAGTCGACGACTGCGGGCTTCGTATGCATTTCGTGGACGAAGGCCCGCGCGACGGAACGCCCGTCCTCATGCTCCACGGCGAGCCATCGTGGTCGTACCTCTATCGCTCGATGATTCCGGTGGTTTCGGCAGCGGGCCTGCGCGTGATCGCCCCGGACCTGATCGGCTTCGGCCGGTCGAGCAAACCCACTCGCATCGCGGACTACAGCTTCGCCCGACACGTCGCATGGCTCCGCGCCTGCATCGAGACCCTCGAGCTCACACGGATCACGCTCTTCGGCCAGGACTGGGGCTCGCTGACCGGACTGCGTGTGCTCGCCGAGCTGGAGCCCCGATTCAGTGCGGCCATGATCAGCAACGGCGGACTCCCGACCGGAGGAACCCCGGGCGGCTCGCTCCAGACACTCGGCAATGCCGCAGCGTTTCTGGCCTGGCGCACGTTCGCGAAATACAGCCCGTGGTTCGTCGCATCGAGCATCATCGACCGGGGGTCCGTCCGCGAACTCAGCGAAGCCGAGCGCGCCGCCTACGACGCCCCCTTCCCCGACGCCCGCTACCTGGCCGGCGCCCGTGCATTCCCCGCGCTGGTACCCGTTTCACCGAAGAACGTCGCGGTGCCCGACAACCGTGCCGCATGGCAGAAGCTCGCGAACTTCCAAAAGCCCTTCGTCACGGCCTTCAGCACCGGAGATCCGATAACCCGGGGAATGGACCGGATACTGCAAGAGCGCATTCCCGGCGCTCGCGGGCAGGACCACAGCCGCGTACGTGGCGGGCACTTCCTGCAGGAAGACGCCGGCGCCGAACTCGCCACACGCCTCGTCGAGCTGGCGCACTCCAGCAACGCCTAGCTCGGGCGACGGACCGCCCTCGCCCGGTGGTCCGGCGGCCCGAATTCAGCGGTCGATGCATCGTGGGACGGCGCGAGCTGCTTCGTATCGCCGCTCGAAGACATTGCGTCGTGCTCGTATCGCGTCGTAAGATCGAAGCATGAACCGGAATCGATCGACCATTGTGCGATCGACGGGCCGCTCCATCGTACTCGCCGCAATCCTGGCTTGTTGCGCGAGCTCGAGCGCTCGAGCGGGCTTCGAAGAAGATCTCGCACGGATCAGCGAAGCGCTCCGGACGAATCCGTCCCGCGTCACGGATCAGGCATCGGACGCGTGCCGATCGCGTCGGCGATTCGCCATCGAGTTGTGGGAATCAGGACAGAGAGCGCGCGCGACACGCAGTCTGAGTCGCTGCTTCAGCCTGCTCGACATTCCGGAGCAGGCGCCCGAGCGCCGGGTCGCCGCGGCTCCCAGCCCGGAAGATCTTCAGGCGAAGGCCCGACGCGAGATCGAGAGCGCACTCCACCTCACGCCCGACCTCGCCAACGGACTGAAGATCTATCGGATCTGCGCCGCGTGCCACGGCCCCGAGGGTTGGGGGCTGATGAACGGGAGTGTGCCGCAGATCGCCGGACAACATCGCAAGGTCGTCGTCAAGCAGTTGGCCGATATCCGCACGGGAAATCGGGTCAACATTCTGATGATCCCGTACGCGTCGGCCGAGAGCATCGGCGGCGCACAAGCCGTGGCCGACGTCGCTGCGTACATCGACACGCTCGAAATCAGCGTCGGCAACGACAAGGGCCGGGGCGACGACCTGGAGCTCGGCGAGCGCCTGTATCGCGAGAATTGCGCGCGCTGTCACGGCGAAACCGGAGAGGGAAACGGCGAGGCCTTCGTTCCGCGCATTCAGGCCCAGCACTTCCGGTATCTCCGAGATCAATTCGAATCGATCCGCGACGGCAGACGCCGCAACGCCAACCCCGACATGGTGGCCCAGATCCAGAGCTTCGAGGAGCAGGAGACGAACGCGGTGCTCGATTACGTCTCGCGCCTCGAACCGCCCAAGGCGTTGCAGGCGCCGGAGGGCTGGAAGAACCCGGACTTTCTCGAATGAGAATCGGCGGTCGGGCCGCCTCGATGCCTCACTTCGCGAGCTGCCCTCGAACGAGGACTGCGAGCCGAATGCCGTGGTTGGGCGCCATCGCGTTCGGACTCTGCGCAGCGGCATCGCTTGCCTCGTGTTCCGGCGACGTCTCCGAACTCGAGCAGTCGCCGGAGACCGCACCGCTCAACGCAATCCTCATTCTGGTCGACACCCTCCGCGCCGATCACCTGTCGAGCTACGGTTACGAACGGACCACCAGCCCCACGCTCGACGCCTTTGCCGCCGGCGGCGTGTACTTCGAGGACAACCGCAGCCAGACGGCGTGCACGAATTCCTCGGTGACCTCACTGCTCACCTCCCGCTATCCGATCGCTGTAGAGCGGAAGCCCGGCCTGCTGGGAATCCCCGACGATGTGCCGTCGCTTGCATCGATCCTGCAGCGACGGAACTATGCAACGATCGGAATTTCCGCGAGCCTGATCGTTCGCAATACCCCCTCGGTGCGAAACCACACCGGCGGTTTCGGACAGGGTTTCGACGTGTTCCACGAAGAGTGCGCCGACGCCGACGCGGCATGCGTGAACCGGGCGGCGTTCGACGCGATCGACGCCACCAACGGCCCCTTCTTCCTCTACCTGCACTATTTGGATCCCCACTCGCCCTACGCTCCTCCGCCGGCGGCTGCTCGCCCCTATTCAGCGGCAGGATCGCCTGCCAGTCGAGCGGTTGGCGAGGGACGCCCGTTCGGAGTGCAGCAGGAGGCGCGGCGGGACGGACGAAGCATCGAACCGGAGGAAGTCGCGCATCTCGTCGATCTCTACGATGACGAGATCGCCTACTTCGACGGCGCCTTCGGCGACCTCATCGCGGGTCTTCGCGACCGGCGCTTGCTGGACCGGAGCGTCATCGTGCTGGCCTCCGATCACGGTGAAGCCTTCATGGAACGGGGATACATGGGCCACTGCGCCACACCGCTCTTCGAAGCAATGACCCGCACTCCGCTCCTGCTTCGGATTCCCGGATTGGCGACGACCGGAGCCGTCACCGCTCCGGTCGAGAACGTCGACATCGCTCCCACCATCCTCGATTATCTCGGCGTGGAGATCGCTGGGCTTGGGCTCGAAGGACGCAGCCTCCGCCCCCTCATCGAAGGGGACGCCGACTCGAAACCGTTCACCTTCGCCGCACAGAACCATCAAATCAGTGCGAGCGATCGCGAATATACGCTCATCTACGACTTGATCCGCGAAGATGCGAAGCTGTTCGAGCGGAACAGCGACCCGGATTTCACCACCGACCTGAGTGCGAGCCACCCCGAGCGCAGCCGGAAGATGCTGGCCGCGCTGCTGGAATGGTTCGAAGCCGGTGGAGCTGGGAAGGAGCGCTATCTCGAGCGCACTCGGGACCTCGATCGCCAGCTCCGAGCGCTCGGCTACATCGAATGAATCGAGTCGTCACTTCAGCGAATCACGGCGTTCGAGTTCGCGCGTTTCTCGGGACATGATGCGTTCGATGATCCCGGAGTCGTAGTGCCGCATGCGGACGATCGCCACTCGGCGGTCGTCGATATAGCGAGGGTCGAAGAACTCCCAGACGATGCGGCCCGATTTCGTGATCTCGAATGCGCGACCCTTGCCGGACTCCGCGATCAGCGTGTTGCCGTTCGGCAGGCGCTGGCTGCTCCCTCGACCTGCGGTGTAGAACGGCTCATCCGCCGCTCCCGAATACTCCCAGACGATACGTCCCGTCTCGATGTCGATCTCGAGCACGCGCGACCAGCCTCGAACCATGCCGTTGTCGAAGACGAGGACGTTGCCGTTCTCGAGCAGAGTCGCGTCGTGCGGGCCGTCGAGCTCGCCCATGCCCCAATCCCAGACGATCTTCTTTCTCGCCCAGTCCAAGAGGTAGATGCAATCTTGATGGCGCATCGAGAGCATCACCAGCGTCCGGTTGAAGATCGGGTGGCGCGCCGCGAGATCCGGGCGGTCGATCCACAGGATCGAGTTGATGTGCAGGGGATCCGGTGCGCCCCTCTGCGGCACGACGGGGTCGATGAACCGGCACCGCCCGACGTGCGTCTTCAGCGCAGTGAGAAACGATGTGCTTCGCGCAGGCGTGCCCCGCGGCGTAATGCGAACGATCGGATTGTCGACGACCGGCCCGTCCGGGTAGACCCGGGCGTTCTGCACGGACGCGAGCGCGAGAGCCAGAATCGAGCCGTCGGGGCGATACGTCGCGTCGTGATGGGCACGGATCGGCAACTTCCAGACTTCACGACCATCCCAGCTCTGGCGCAGCAGGAAGGAAGGCTCCGGTGCGCTCCCCGGCTTCGCCGAAGGTACGCCGACGACCAACAGGTGCCCGCCCGGTAGCAGCTGCGCGTGCGACCATTTCGAGCACGGCTTTCCGCGCCAATTGCGAACGACCGTTCCGCGTACGTCGATCAGGTCCGCTTCACATGCGGCCCCTGCGGAGTAGAGCCGGTATCCCGGCTGGACCGCTGCCGCGTCATGAACGATGACTCCCGCGACGCTTCGGTCCGCGATCTCGCGGGACGTATCGACGTAGCCCAACGCCTGGAGCTGTGCTCGATCTTCGTCGGAAACCGCATCCTGCTTCGCAGGCGGCTCCGCCTGCCCGGACCCGCCGCTCGAGAGCAGAGCGGAGACCGCGAGCAGGCCGAATCGGCGAACGAGCCTGTGCACTCTCAATATTCATCCGGGTCGACATTGCGCAGACCTGCCAACGTCCACTGCAACTCGTTCTGCGAATGATACAGACGATCGCCTCCGGATTCAGCATCCCTGCGTTCCCCGTACACGCGCCCAGCTGCGCAATCCAGAAGCTCCGCGAGCCCTTTCCTGGCGAACCGGCCGAGACGACTCCGATCGCTTCCGCGTCGAGTCGGCGGAGTCAGCGGTCGAATATCGGGAACGGACCGGATCAATCGCTGAATTTGCGCTCGCGCCACCATGGATAGAAGTCGGGCAGGTCGCTCGAGACCCGCAGCGGAAATTCCGCCGGTCGCTTCTCGAGAAAGCTCGCGACGCCCTCGTGTCCGTCGGCGGACTTTCCCATCGCATAGATGGCCTGCGAATCGATCTTGTGGGCCTCCATCGGATGGTCGGCGCCGAGCATCTTCCAGAGCAGCTGTCGCGACAACGCAACCGAAAGCGCGCTCGTGTTGTCCGCGATCTCGCGCCCGAGAACCCGTGCCGTCGCGAGTAACGTATCGGGCGCGACGACGCGCGACACCAGGCCGCCCGCCAGGGCCTCGGCGGCGTCGAAGACCCGGCCGGTCGCGACCCATTCCATCGCCTGCGAGATTCCGACCAGACGCGGCAGGAACCAGCTGCTGCACGCCTCGGGAACGATGCCGCGCCGCGCGAACACGAAGCCGAATTTCGCATCGTCGGCGGCAATGCGGACGTCCATCGGCAACGTCAGCGTGATGCCGACTCCGACCGCCGGGCCGTTGATCGCCGCGATCAACGGCTTGGTGCAATCGTAGATGCGCAACGTCGCACGGCCGCCGCCGTCGCGATGCTCGCTCGCCGCTTCGCGCTCGCTGTTGTCGAAGGTGGCGCTCCCGCCGCCGAGATCCGCGCCGGCGCAGAAGCCGCGGCCCGCACCGGTCACGATCGCGACGCGGATCGCGTCGTTGCGGTCGATTTCATCGAACACATCCAGAAGCTCGGAGAGCATCTGGGCGTTGAATGCATTCAAGCGGTCGGGACGGTTCAGCGTGACGGTGAAGAGGCCGTCGTCGAGTTCGGTCTTCAGAGTCTCGTAGCTCATGCAGCCGAAGGTAGGTGTGCACGCCGTCCCGCGCGACCGCCTGCGGCCGTGCGTTCCCGGCCCGCAGCCATGCCGAACGGCGCCGACACGCCACGGCCTCGCTCGGTGCCGGCGCATCGACCCATGCCGCCGAGCCCCGCTAGACTCGGCCTCCGACCATGCAGACCAACCGGACGTTCGGAAAGAGGCTGACCCGGCTGAAACGACACCCGGCGTATCCCGGTCGTTACGCCCGCTCGGAGAGCTTCGCCGGCGCGTGGGCCTACTTCCGCGTGAGCGCCGCGCTGCGCCGAGGCGAAGCGCGGCGGCGAAGAGAGATCGTTCGCTCCTGGGGCGACGCCGCCGAGGCGCCGGGCAAGATCGACCCGGAAGTCGGTTTCAGCCGCCTCGAGTCGTCCGACCACGCGGTCGTGACGGCCGCCGTGGCGGCCGGGCGCAAACGACTCGCGGAGTTCCTCGACGCGGACGCCGCATCGACGGGCGACAAAGCGTTCCTGCGAGCCTACGCACTTCCGCTGACAGTCCCCGAAAACGCCCCCTTCCTGGCGCTCGCAACACTTCCCGAGATCCTCCGACCGGTTTGCGACTACCTCGGCATGTACCCGGTTCTCCAGACCTTCGCGCTCTGGTACTCACCCAACGACCGCTTCGAAGGGCGCAGCCAGCTCTTCCACTTCGACCACGTCGAGTACCGTCAGGTCAAGGTCTTCGTACATCTCGACGACGTCGACTCCGCGAGCGGGCCGCTGACCGCCATCCCCGCCCGTGAATCCAGGGCCATCTTCGACGAGCTCCACTTCGCGAGCTGGCGCGCCTACAAGGGCAAGCGTCTCGAGGATCGCGTTCTCGACGCCACCGGGCTGCCGCACAGCACCCACCAGCTCACGGGTCCCGCCGGCACGATCCACCTGATCGACAGCTGCAACTGTTATCACTTCGGGAGCCGCCCGTTGCAGGCGGGCTCCAGACCCCGAAAGGTGATGATGCTCCACTACACGACTCCGTTCGCGGCCAACATGCCGGCGCGTCTCCCGAACTCCAACGCCACCGACCCCGAAACGCTGCTCCTCCAGGGGCGCCACGCCATCCGTAAGCGGGCCGATTAGAGCGCGGCGCTCCGGCGGCGAACCGTGCGGTGGTGAACCGGAAGCCGTGACGAGGTGGTCCGCTCGAGTCGCCGGATCGGATCACGGAGCGCGTGTGAGCGCGACGACCGGGATGGTGCGCGCGGTCTTCGTCCGGTAGTTCGCGAATGTCGGGATCGATTCTTCCAGCTTCGCATACATCGCCGTGCGTTCGGGCTCTTCCAGAGGGGAGGCCGTCGCCGCGAAGTGCTCGGAACCGACTTCCACCTCCACCGCGTCGTCGGCGACGACGTTGCGATACCAGGGGGGATCGTTCGCCGCGCCGGCGTTGGACGCCGCCACGATATAGCGGTCGCCGTCGGCAACGTACGCGAGCGGACTGATGCGCATCAGGCCCGATTTCACGCCGCGCGTCGCGAGCAGCAGCAGCGGAATCCCGTCGAACAAACCACCGACCACACCGGCGTTCTCGCGAAACTCCGCGATGATCTTCTCGTTGAATTCCTTCATGCTCATGGGCGTGAATCTCCTGCGCCGCTTCGGGTGCTGGCGACCGGTTTCCCGACGCGCATCGACGCCGGGCACGAAAGGTAGCCGATGGATATCGGCAACGAACGCTTCTTTGACCGTGATGCCTGCAATGAACGCGCAGTCCTGTGCCGGGCGAATCGCGCCTTCGGCGCCGTGGGAAACGATCCGCGCTGGCTCAGTCGGAAGGCAGGACGTCGCGAACGGCGACCCGCCAGAAGAAGCGCGGGAAGTCCAGCGCCCCGCGCCAGCTGGTCGGAACGTAGTTGAAGCCGCGCCGGATCAGGAAGAACGCGCGCTTCGCCGCTGCTTCCGTCTTCGACCCGGTGACATGTCGGTAGATCAACCGCGGATCGGTGTAGTAGCCGCGTGCGTACGGCTCGAATTCCCTTTCGCGCACAAGCGCCCAGACCTCGGCGGGAAAACGCCTTTCGGCGACCAGCGCTCCGAACCGCTCGACCACCCCCCGAGAGGCCTCGGCCGATCCTTCATGCGTCAGCACGAGGATGTCGAGATCACGCATCCGACCGTCCGAGGGATCCGGCTCCAGCGGACGAACCTCCGCCACGCCCGCGCGCTCGAGCAGTTTCCCGAGCGTGGTCGCGAACGCTGTCGACACGGTCGAGAGCCCCACGCGTCGTCCGGCCAGACTCACGCCGGTTCCCATCAGGTGATCGAAGAGCTTCACGTAGGAACTGAAGTGCGCGTCGGGATAGCGGTGGTGGAGCCAATGATAGGGCGGAACGCACGCGAACATCGGTCGATACGCCGGTACCCGCTCGACTCCGACGTGATTCGGATCCTTGCCCCGACGGAAGAGGATGAAGCCGACGACGAAGGTCTGCAGAACGAGCGTTCCGAACACGATCCGAGTCGGCAGAACCTGCAGCAACGCCAGACTGAATGCCACGTGAGTCGCGTATTCGGGGATCACGTGATGGAAGATGTTGGCGGTCTGGTACGCGTCGTGGATGCGAAGGTCGCGTCCGAGGAAGCGGTGGTGCACCTCGTGCAACTCCCCGAGGCGCTCGAGCCAAAGCCGGCCGGAGCCGCTAAAGCGGTGGAGCAACCAGTGGATGGCGTCGAAGACGATCGTCGAGGCCAGGAAGAGGCCGAGCACCTGGAGCGCGTAGGCCACACCGCCGGCGATCACCGTGAGAGCCGAAGCGAGCATGAGCCACAGCATACGCACGGTTCGACCTCCGCGCGTTCCCGACAGACGTCCGCGTTGAAATCGCTGCGGTTTTCGGCAACCGGGATCTCGCTGGCACTTCTCCTCGTCGCGGGTCCGGCGTGAAGCATCCCGACGAGCATCGGCGCCGCGTGTGATCGGACCGGCCGGATTCGCAGACGAACTCCGAGAGCCGAGCGGTGGATCGGCTATAGTCGCCCGTCGAGGGAGGACCGGAGCTTGAGTCGGACGCGTCCGATCCGCATGGCGGGTCGCTTCCTGGCCCATCGCTTCCGCGCGATCCACCCGTTCGAAGTCCAGGCCCTGCTCCAGAATGCCTGCAACCTCCGCTGTGTCTACTGCCGCTGCCCCGAGATCCGCACCCGAACGCTGACCACGCAGCAGTGGACCAACGCGATCGCCCGCTTCGGAAGGCTCGGCTGCCTGCGCATCAAGTTCCAGGGCGGCGAGCCGACTCTGCGCCACGATCTGCCGGTTCTGTGCGATGCGGCTCGCGATGCGGGAATCGTGGCCGCCGTGGTGACCAACGGCCAGCGCATTGCCGAAGACCCGTCGCTCCTCGACCACCTCGACGAGTGCGTGGTGTCGATCGACGCGGCCGATCCGGCGGTGCACGACTCGCTGCGCGGTGCGGGCACCCATGCGCGCGCCGTGCGAACGGTGGAGCTGGCGGTCGAACGCGGGTTGGCGACGTTCGTGGTAATGGTGGTGACCCGTCGCAATCGACACGAACTCGAGCCACTGCTCTCCTTCTGCGAGGAACGCGGCGTCGGACTGCACGCGCAGCCCGTGGTATTCGGTCTTCACTACAGCGACGACGGTGCGGAGGAGCTGGCCCTGCACGACGAGGAGGTGCGCGAGCTGCAACGGAAGCTCTCCGACTGGAAGCGAGCGGGTCGACCGCTGCTCTTTTCCGCGGGCGCGTACGCCCGCGCCGCCGGCTGGCCCGCGAGCTACGCGCAGTTGTCCGAGCCTCGTCGCGGCGGAAGCCGATGCATGGCCGGGCGCTTCTACGTGCACGTCGAGGCCAACGGTGACGTCTGGCCGTGTCAGCAGCACGGCGATCGCGCGTTCCAGCCCGGCAACCTGGTGCGGGACGGCGTGGACGCGGCGCTGCGGCGCGCTGCCGATCACGACTGCGGCGACTGTTGGACGGTGTATCTGCTGGAACGCAAGCGCGTCTTCGGGGGCGAGCCCGGAGCGCTCTGGGAGACGACGCTCCGCAACGGAGCCGCGCTCGGTAGGCAATGGCGGCGATCGCGCTCGTAGGACTGACTGCGGCGTTGGCCGGGCTCGTCGGGGGCTACGCGGTCTGGCTGGCGTTGGGGAGCGCGCCGGCCGATCCGCCCGGGGGCGCGCCCGTTTCGGACGGCTCGCTGCCCGACCTGGACGTACTGGTTCCGGTCCACGACGAGGCGGCGTTCGTCGCGGCCAAGATCGCGGACCTGCAGGCCACGCGATACAACGGTCGCCTGCGGGTCCTGGTGGTGGACGGCGCTTCGAGCGACGAGACCCGCGTGCGGGCACGCGCCGCAATCGCGGGCGATGCGCGCTTCGACCTCTTCGAGCTGGATCGCGCCGGCAAGAGCGCCCAGCTCAATGCGGGTCTCGCGCGCACTCGGGCGCCCTGGGTGGCGGTGACGGACGCCGATGCCCGCCTCGATCCCTCGACGCTGGCGGCGTTGGTGGCGGCGGGAGAAGCCGATCCGAACGCAGGCGTCGTGGGTGTGGCCGCGGAGCCGGTGGGAACGCACCCGCTGGATGCGCTGTATTGGCGTGCCGCCAACCGCCTGCGCCGCGCCGAGGCGCGACGGGGCTGCGTCTCGCATGTGCTCGGCCCCTGCTACGTCTTCCGGCGTGGATTGTTTTCGGAGCTTCCCGAGAACGTTGCATCCGACGACTGCTACGTGAGCTTCCGCGCTGCGCTCGCGGGGCAACGCATCGTCTGGCTCGAAACACCGCTCGTGCGCGAGCTGCGCGCGCCCGACGATCTCCGAGAGCTCTTCTCCCACAAGCGTCGCAAGGCCGGCGGCTACTTGCGCGAGATCCTGCGCGCCCTGCCATCGGCCCCACGCCTGTCGCGACCGGCGCGGGGCGTCTTCCTGTGGCGCGCGGCCCTGCTCGTGCTGGTTCCGCCGCTGACCCTGGCGGTGCTCGTCGCCGGGTTCGGCTTGGCGTGGACGAAGCCCGCCTTCGCAGCGGCCCTGGCCGCTGCAGGCGCGGTCGTCGCTCTGCTGGCGAGGCCCCTGGCGCGAGCGGCGCCGTTGACGAGCCTGGCGACGCTCGGGATCGTGCTGACCTCCGCCGCCGGAACGGCCCTGCTGCTGCATCCGTTCCGTCGGCCGAACCCACGGCTGCCGAAGGTGGGAGCGGGCGCTCCCACCGATCTGTGCGAATGAACCAACCGCGTTCGCGCGGCGCGGGACTCGCCGCAGACACCGGAGAGCGTCGCTTCCGATACGCCGTCGTCGCAGCGTTCGCCGTGCTGCAGCTGGTACTGCTCGACTTCCACGAGCCCTGGCGCGACGAGCTCAACCTGTGGTTGATCGCGCGCGACGTCCCCGACTTCGGTGCGTTCTGGGACATCCTCGATCACGGGGGTCACGGGCGCCTGTGGCACAGCGGCGTCTGGCTATTGGCTCGGCTGACCGAAGACGTTCTGGCGGCGCGCCTGCTCCAGGCGATCATCGCCACCGCCGGCGTGGCGG
>Ga0210064_1000967_pt1 | contig 12981 bp, 8 predicted proteins | sample Muzzi_CordC_D2_FD_185531 | JGI IMG/M metagenome (GOLD analysis project Ga0210064, IMG submission 185531) | Wetland microbial communities from San Francisco Bay, California, USA, that impact long-term carbon sequestration - Muzzi_CordC_D2 (SPAdes) | ecosystem: Environmental > Aquatic > Marine >...
CGTCCAGCAGACACCGAGCCCCTCGTCCACGGCCGTGAGCAGCCCCTGCGTTCCCGCACCGCCGCAATCGAACGCGGCCGCGACCGGGTACGCGGGGTCCTCGGAAAAGGGTACGAGGATCTGGGGATAGACCAGCTCGTCGACGAACTTGTGGCTCCAGCCGTGACTCGGATTGAGCGCGCCGACATCCACCAGCTCCCGGAGGCGCTTGCCCTCGACCCGCTTCACGGTCCCGAGATCGAGGTAGCAGTAGATGTGCACCGGAGCGAGCTCCTGGACGAGCGCCGTCACGGGTGTCTGCAGCGACTCGAGGGTGGATTCCGGGATCTCGGATCGCTGGATCACGACTGCACGAAGCCAGTGGGCGTTTACCGCGCACGAAGCGACGCGCATCGCTTCGAGGATCTTCTGGATCTTCTCGCGCTCGACCGGGCGATCGGGGTCGAAGTAGCGGATGGAGCGACGAATACCGACGACTTCCTTGAATTCCATGACGACTCCTTTGCAGGTCTGTGTGATTGAAGCCGCTTTCGCAAGCCACTTCAATGGGCATTCGATTGAGCGGTGAATCCCTATTCCTCCGTCGGAGGACGCGATAGAATGCGCTTCCGCGGCGAAGCGGAGAGAGCACGGACCGCGAATCGGCCGCAACGCGTCGAGGCGACCCACATGGCAAGCAAGCGTTCGGAGCGGATCCTCGCGGACATCGTCGCGGTGCGGGCGGAACGCAACCCCGACTTCCCGGTCCTCACCTTCGAGTGTGTCGGGAAGCCGGACGAAGTGCGGAGCTTCGCGGCCCTGCAGAGCCGCGCGAACAGCCTCGCGGCGGAGCTGATCGCGCGCGGACTCGACCGCGGCGACCGCTTCGGCCTGATGATGCGCAACCATCCGGCGTTCGTGGAGGCGATGATCGCCGCGTCGATCACGGCGACCGTCTTCGTCCCCATCGATCCGCGCACGCGCGGCGAGAAGCTCGCCTACACGCTGCGCAACTCGAGCTGCAAAGCGGCGATCGTCGGCGACTACAACCTTCCGCAGATCGATGCGATTCGCGGCGAGCTGGCCGACCTGGGCTTCGTGCTGGCGCTCGCGAGCGGCGAGGATTCCGCAGCGCCGATCGGAGCGTTCGCGGGCGTCGACTCGCTCGACGACGTGCTCGGGAAGTCCGTGCCGACCGTCGACGTCCGCGTCGAGAGCCCTCTCGATCCGCTCCAGCTCATCTACACCTCCGGGACGACCGGCGATCCCAAGGGCGTCGTGATGGACAACGGCCGCTACGGCGGCATGTCCGCACTCGGCCGACCGGTCTTCGGGTTTCGCGATGGCGACAAGCTCTACACCGGCCTTTCGCTCACCCACGGAAACGCCCAGTGCGCGACGCTCGCGAGCGCGCTGGGTCTGGAGATTCCCGCCGTCATCAGTCGCCGCTTCACGAAATCGCGGTTGTGGGACATCTGTCGCGAGCACGGCTGCACCACCTTCTCACTGCTCGGCGGCATGGCGACCGCGATCTACAGCGAGCCGCCGAAGCCCGACGACGCCGACAATCCCGTTCGGATGGTCACGAGCGCGGGCATGCCGCTCGCGATCTGGGAAGCTTTCGAGGAGCGCTTCCAGGTCGACGTCCTCGAGTGGTACGGCGCCGTCGAGGGGGGCATCGCATGGAAGCCGATCGGCGAGGGACCGATCGGCTCGTTCGGCAAGGCCGGCCCCGGACTCGAAATGAAGATCCTCGACGCAGACGACCGCGAGTGTCCGCCCCACGTGCAGGGCGAGATCTGCTCGCGCGCAATCAGCGGCGAGCCGCCGAAGGTCGAGTACCACGGCATGCCCGAGGCTTCGGCGAAGAAGACCCGGGGCGGCTGGCTTCGCAGCGGCGACATCGGCCACCGCGACGAGAACGGCTGGCTCTTCTTCGACTTTCGCGCGGGCGGCGGCCTGCGCCACAACGGCGACTTCGTCAACCCGGGCTTCGTCGAGAAGGTGATCGCGGAACACCCCGACGTGAGCGACGTGTTCGTCTATGGCGTCCCGGCGAAGTCGGGCGCCCCGGGAGAGAAGGACATCGTCGCCGCGATCGTCGCGCAGCCCGGCGCGACGATCGACCCGGCGAGCGTCTTCGCGACCTGCGTCGATGGACTCGAGGGCAACTTCGTCCCGTCGTACCTGCAGCTGGTCGACCAGATTCCGAAGACCGCCTCGGAGAAGCCGCAGGAACGCTTCCTGATCGAACGCTTCGCCCCGGACGCGGACGGGGTCTACACGCGGTAGCACCCCGCCCTCGATCGACACGCTCGCGTGCAGAAGGGATCGCCGACGAGAGATCCGACTCCCAGCCTGGGACTCACCGGAACGCCCATGCTCGGACATGGCGCGAGGCCGCTCGATCATCCGCATTCATGGCCGTGATCCGCTCAACGGAGGTCGCAGATGAATATCGAGAACGGACCGCCCCGCCCTACCTCCCGGAGGGTCGATCTCAGCGTGAGACCGTCCGGCGGCGCCGGTACCGCCGCACGATGGGCGGAAGCAGCAGCGCCGCCTCGAAGCCCATGCCGCAGCCTGCCGGAGCCGCGACGGTCGAGTCGAACAGCGGGCCCTGATCGACGCAGCCCGTTCCCGCGCCCCGGTCGTGGGGCACGCAAACCATCACGCTGCCGCTGCACTCGCCGCCGCGACCGTCGTTCGCGCTGAATAGGATCTGGTAGACGCGGCCGTCGCCCGGTGCGTTCGGATTGCCGACCCGCTCGGCGCGCACCTCGGCGATTTCGGTCCCCAGGCCGGTTCCGTCCGGCGCGGTCCGCCCGTCGCCCGCTGCCGCGACCGGTTCGTCCTGCCGGATGCCGGTGATCGCGAGGCGGATCGGATCGTCGTCGTCGTCGTACACGCCCGCCACCGAAATGGTCTTCAGCTCGTGGTCGGGCGGCCACAGCTCGGCCGGCTCGGCCGCCGCGGCACTGCAGTCCGGCGGCGTGTTAAAGGTCGCGAGCACGTGGTTGGACTCGATCGTCGCTCCGGCCGAATCCCGGACGCCGGCGACGATCTCGTCCACGCCCGCGCCGCCCGCGCCCGCGTAGCTGAACGCAACGGTCCCGTTGCCGGCGGTCGTGCAATCGGCGTTCGGGCTACAGGTGCCATCCGTTCCGGCGTTGGGCCCGGCGATCACATCGAACGCGACCGGAATGCGGGGGTACGGGAAACCGAACTGGTCGCGGACCCGGGCCGTAACGGTGTGATTCTGACCGGGTTGCAGCAGGGACTGCGGCGGCGTCAAGGTCGGCTGCGGGGCTGGGGGGAGGGCTTCGGTCAGCCACCAGGCCTCGACGCAATCGCCGTCGTCCAGATCGGTGTCGCCGTCCTTGTCGTTGTCGATCCCATCATTGCAAATCGGCGCTTCGCGCGACGCGGCCAGCCCGTTGCGGCAGCCCGGATCGCCGGGAAAATCCGTGCCACCGTCGTGGTCGTTGTCGAAGTCGTCTGCGCACTCCGGCAGCTCGGATACGTCCGCGGCGCTTCGGCACTCCGGGTCGGCCGGGAAGTCGCTGTATCCGTCGCCGTCGTTGTCCACCCCGTCGTTGCAGGCCGCACAGCCCGACGTCCCCGAAACGCAGAGCGCGGTCAGGTCCGCGGGAAGACTGGCGGTGATGCCCGGGCCGATGGACTCGCCGACCAGCACGGTGCCATCCCGAACGGTGGCCATCGAGGCTGCTGCGAAATGGCTGAGGTCGACCCGTTTGAGCTCGGCGCCGCTGGCTGCGTCGTGGATCCGCAGCGCCGCGAGGGGAACCTGACCGAAGTAGACGAGGCCCGGACTTGCGCTGGTGGGGCCGTAGCTCGCGAACTGCGGCGGGGTGAAGCCGTTCGCGGCGTCGTTCTGCCACAGGATCGCGCCCGAATCCATGTCGAGCGCGTGGAGCGTCGGCTGCTGGGCCGGCTTGCTCGCCGGGTTGTTGACGACGCCGTCGCCCGCCGCCGTGCTGAAGTAGATGCGGCGGTCGCCCTCGTCGACGCTGGCCGTCGCGATGATTCCACCGATGTCGCCTCCGGGCACCACCCGGGTCTGCCAGTAGGGCTCCACCACGCCGGTCACCCGATTGATGCCGTCGCGGTCGAGGACGTAGTAGCTGCCGTCCTTGTTGCCGACGCCCACGACCTGGCGCGTCGCGCCGCCGAAGTCGATCTCGAAGAGGTTCGGGGCGCCGCCGAAGGCGAGGTCGTCGTTGTCGACCTCGCGCGGGCGCCACACCCAGACCGGCTCGCCGTCGAAGCTGAGCGCGAAGATCGCCTCGTCGTAGCGGGGCATCGGCGGCTCGGGCTCACTGCTCCCGGCGTCGAAGTCGGTGTCGCAGTTGCTCGAAGCGAGATAGATCGCCTCGCGCTCGAAATCGACGGCTGGCGACGACCAGATGTTTCCACAGCCGTTGCGATTGCGCGGATGGTCGCAGCCGGGCTTCGCGAGGAAGCCCGCCGGGAGGTTCAGCTCCGCTTCGCTGTGGTAGGGGTCGTACTGACGGATGTTGTCGATCGGGTCCGGCCGGCAGGTCTTGCCGCTCTCGAGGTCGAAGAACCAGCGCATGCGGCCGTCGCGCGCGTCGAGCCCGTACATCCCGCCCTTTCCGACCGCCTTGTCGTCGACGTCCATGGTGACGAAGACGGTGCCGTCCGCGACGAAGGCCGAGCCTTCGATCTCGTTGCGCTCGTTACCGCTGGCCGGGTTGCAGAAGCCGGGAAATCCGCCGCCCACGCCGAGGGTTCCACAGCCCGTTCCGACGGTGAAGCGCCAGATCTCGGAACCGGTTGCCGCGTCGAGAGCGTAGAAGACCTCGCCGGAGCCGACGAAGACGACGTCGCGACCGTCGACGTCTGCGACGTCCACCGTGGTCGCCGTCGGGAAGGTCGCGTTCGGTTGCGGGTCGGTTGGCATCTTCCACAGCAGGCTGCCGTCGATGAAGCGAACGGCGTAGAGGTTGCGGTCCCACGACAGGAAGTAGACGACTCGAATCCGGCCTTCTCCGGGCACCTCCACGTCGGCGACGACCGGCGAGCCGGTGATGGCGCCGCCGGCCTTGTGGGTCCAACGCACGTCGAGGTTCGCCACATTGGCCGGCGTGATGATCGACTCCTCGCCGTAGAAGGCCTGACGCCGGGGGCCGCCGGCCAGCGTGCGTTGGCGCGACGGCTCGAGATCGCCCGGCAACACCGCGACGCCGTCCGGATAGGCGAGATTCTGGCGCACGATTTCGGGAGTCAGCGGGTTGCCGACGGTGTCGAATCGAACCCGCCAGACCTTGCCGTTCGGGCCCGGACCCAGATTGGGGAAGGTTCCCGTGAGGTCGAGATCGGCGTAGTAGAGCGTGCCGTCGGGCCCGACTGCGATGCTCTGGGGCGTGCCGTACGGCAGCGGGAACACTCCGCCGGGCGCGGCGTGATCCACGATCATCCGCAGGAAGTTCCCGTCGAGGTCGAACTCGCGAATCTTTCCGTCGAGGATGGTGGCCGAGTAGATGCTGTTTCCGCCCGGGGCGATCGCCAGGCCGGTGTAGGCCGTGATTCCCATGAGCGGCAGGAAGACGCTTCGCGTGATTCGACCCGGATCCACCTTGGGGGTCCCGACGCTGTCGCTGGCCTCGCAGCCCTGGCCGGGACCGAGGCCTGTCGGCCAGCTGCCGTCGTAGCGGTACACGACGAGGCCGCTCGAAGACGCTACGTAGACGCGTCCCCGTGAATCGATCACGACGCTCGCGGCGGTGCCGATCTTCTCGTCGATCTTGCAGAAGTTTTCGCTCGCGAGGTTGTTGTTCGGGTAGGCATTCGCAGCCGGCGGCGGCGGGCCGGGGAAACGATCGTAGGGCGGGAACCACATCGTCAGCTGGCCGTTGTTGTAACCGAACCCCTGCTGGCCCACATCGGTCGTGAACAGGATCCCGTCGTCCCGAATCGCACAGCCGTGGGGCTCCGGCTGACCCGACGAGTAGCTGGGATAAGTGGGAGTCAGCTTGCCGATCTGAGTGCCGTCGGCGGCGAACACGCCGAAGCCCGCCGGTGGATTGGGCTGGCCGGTGTCCTCGCCGTGGACGTAGCGCCCGGACCCGTCGTGGAATCGGCAGATGCTGCCGTTGCTGTCGCGGCCGTGCACGGGCTCGTCCGCCGCGCTCGCTTGCAGGACGTCTTCCACGAGCCCGCTGCCGATGGTGTCGACGTCGTAGCGCCGCAGCCGGTTGCCCTCGGTGTTGTAGATCAGCACCTGCGGGTCGGCCGGGCTGGCGGCTGCGGGAGCGGGCGGAAGACCCGAAAGCAACACGGCGATCAGCGCGACGAAATGACCACCCCGGCCATGCCGCGCCGCGCCGCCGCCCCGCCCGCTCGAACCGATGCGAAGAAACATCTCTTCCGAGTGTTATACGCGGAAGTCGGATGGGAGGGAACCGAAATGTGTTTCACGGCGGGCCGCGCGTCGCTCGAACCATTCCCCAAGGGGTTTTCGATTCCGTCGGGCATCCTGCGACGCTCTCCCGAGCTCCGATGGCGGCGATTCGATTCTTTGTTGGCCAGTCGGCAAAGCGCGAGCGTCGGCGTTCAGTCGCCATCGATCGGCCACGCCGACGGCTCGAATCGTTCCGGATGATGGAGAATCAGGTCGTGGCGCGCTGCCCCGAGCCGGCGCAGGTCGTGGCCCGGAATGATCAGCACGGCGCCGGAGTCACGCAGGGACCTCACGCGGTTGCGAACCAGAGCGGCGCGTTCGGGATCGCTCGCGATGCGCTCGACGTCGTCGGCGGCGAGCCAATCGAAATGAACGACCGCGTCGCCCGTCAGCAGGACGGGGCCGGTCGCGAGATTCACGAGGGCCATCAGGTCTTCGCGGGTGTGCCCGCCGCCCGTGGCGATGAGAAGGATGGAACCGTCCCCGAAGAGGTCGATGCCCGATCCGAAGGGGCCGATGGGCGCGCTGCGCCCTGCTCCCTGAAAGCCCGCAGCATCCTCGCCGTCGTCCGCGAACGCGACCTCCCGCCAATCGGGCGAAACTCCCGAACGGAACGGAGTGTGTCGCCTCGAGGTCACTCGCTCGCGGGTCCCGGGGCCGCCGATGAAGACCGCCCGAGAGAACGCGTCGGCTACGCCCGTGTGGTCTTCGTGAAGGTGGGAGATCACGACGGTTTCGACCGCGTCGGGAGCGAGACCGGCTTCGCGCAGCTGGGCTTCGAGTGTAAGGCCGACGCGACCGCGGCTCTTCATCAACCATCGAACGGGCGGCGAAAGGGCTTGCTCGCCGCGCTCCGCGACCTCATGGGAGAGACCGAGGTCGAATGCGACGAGCCCGCGGCCGGGATGCTCGATCACGAATGCCGGGGCCGCACGCCACGGGGGCGCGGGGCCGACCAGGAGCGAGGACATGCGATTCGCTCCGGTATTGAAGACGTGCAGCCGGAGTCCCGGAACGGGCTCGGCGAGCGACAGGGTCGAGCGCTCGACCTTCGGGCCGACGACCGGTATCGGAGCGTAGGGGACGAGAACGCCGAGCAGGACGATCCCTGCGACGAGCAGCGTTCCGAGGGCGAGAGTGGCGATGCGTCGATTCGCTTTCATGGCGTCGGTTGCTGATGATGAGGCTTGATCCGCGACGGCGCTACGCTCAGCCTCGATTCGATTCGGAGGTCCGCTTTGAACGAGATCCGTGGTCGCGCCCGTGAGCTGCTCCCGAGCGTACTGCTCACGCTGCTCAGCATGATCCAGGCACTCGCCCTGGAAATCTTCTGGACCCGCCTTCGCGAAAATCCCCAGCTCTACGCCGCGGGCTGGCCGGCCCTGCTCGGCTGGCTGCAGGTCGTCGCGGTCCTGCTCGGCATCGCGCTGATCTGGCTGTTCTACGTGAGCCTGATCCTGCGTTTCAGCTGGGTGCCGGGCGTGCGCGAGATGTTGCTGCCGTTCGTGATCGGAATGCTCGAATTCACCTTGATCGACCTGCAGGGTCTCGAGCGGATGGGGAGCTGGCTGGTCTGCCTGGCGGCGATCTTTGCGGTGGCGACGACCGAGAGCCACTTCATCTTCCGCGCTGCGCGCAGGGATCCCGCCAACCGCCAATTCTTCGACCTCTTCGCGCCCGCCACCCTCTCCGACTATCTCCACACCGGCATCGTGGTCGCGCTATTGCTCGGCCTGGGAAGCGCCGTCGGACTGAGCGGCAATCGCGGGGCGCTGGCGCTGGTGGCACTGCTGTTCGCCGTCGCTGCACTTCTCCATCAAACCTATATGGCCTGCTTCTATTGGCGCGAGACGATCGGTCGAGGCGGCGAACCGACGGACTGATCGCCTGCATGGAGTAGGATCGAAAGGAGGCAGGAGACATGGGAGGGCGTATGCGTATCGAGCCGTCGGCGTCCGGCGAGCCGACCTACCGCTTGACTTCACATCGGCGAACCCTGACCGAGACCGACATCGTGAACTTCGTGAACCTCGTCGGCCTGCACGAGCCGCCCTTCATCGACATGGACTGGGTCGCGAAGTTGCCGGGAACGCACAACCGCCGATTCGCGCCCGCCCCGCTGCTCATCTCCCTGGGGATGGGGCTCGTCGCGACGTCCATGACGGAGGTGGTCGCTGCGATCTCGGAGCGTGAGGGGCTCGGCGCCTTTCACGGCATGGTCGGCGTCGAAGCGGCCGTCAAGCGACCGGCGTTTCCCGGCGACACGTTGCAGGTCGAGCTCGAGGCACGCGTCGAGCGCAAGACGAAGCGGGGCCAGACGATCGTCGCGCTTCGGCACCTGGTGAACAATCAGCGGGGTGAGCTGGTGGTCGACTTCACGGAAAAGGTCCTCTTCGAGCCCGCTCGCTAGCTCCTCACCACGACCGCAGCGGCCCGGCGGAAGCGCGCCGCTGCGCTTCACGCATGACGCTGCCGACGCACGGTGCAAGTGAGTGCCCGAGGATCCCCGGCTTCCGGACATTCACGACGGTTCGTTCCAGCGATTCCAGAAGGTGATGGTCTCGGCGGGAGGACGCGCGGTCGGCGCGAAGTCGACACCGCGGGTGTAGGCCACCGGCAACAGGGCCGTTTGCAGCACATCGTCCGGTATGTCGAACAGCCGGCGAACCTCGGCTTCGTGGGAGAGGTGGAGCGTGGTGAAGACGCTGCCGAGTCCGCGACTGCGGAGCGCGAGCTGGAAGCTCCATACGGCCGGCAGGATCGAGCCGTAGATCGTGGCGCACATCAGCGCGCTGAACTTCACCGGCGGGCGCCCCACGACGCAGGGAATCACGAGCACCGGCACCTCGCCGATGTGATCGCAGAGCCAGGCGGCGGTCTCATAGACACGGCGAGTCTGTCCATCGCCTTCCGAGCTGCCGGCGAGCTGCTGTTCGACGAGCGGGCGCCCGCGAGCGTAGATCTCCGCAAGGGCCGCCTTCTTCGACGGGTCGGAAACCAGCAACCAGCGCCACTTCTGTGAATTCGATGCCGTCGGGGCCTGTTGCGACAGCCGGATGCAATCGAGCAGCAGCTCGGGCGCAACGGGGCGCTCGAGATCGAGGCGTCGGCGCACGGCGCGCGTCGTCGTGAGAAGGCGATCGACGACATCCAGATCGAAGCCCGCCGGAGTCGTGTCGGCCATGTTCCTCTCCTGTAGAACTCGCGAACCGGCGCGCTGCCGCATCCGATCAGCCCGCGCCGACGAGCCTGTAACGCTGGCCGCAAAGGGTACTTGCGAACGCGAAGCGAGTCGATTCTGCGGGTGCGACGCGCCCGCCGCGACTCGGACAGCGGTGATCGATCGACCGGAAATACCGAAACGTGCCGGGCGGACAATCCACGGGCGATCGGACCAGAACCCTCCCGTGGATGGAAGTGTCGGATGCGGTCTAGCGAGAATCGAACCGCCCCGGGCCGGAAACCCGGATCTCTCCCTCGTTCCGGGTGGCCGGCTGGATGGAAGCCATCCGCGCCTCGCGAACCGCCTCGAGGTTCGCGAGCAGATTCTCGCGCAGCGGTCCATAGCGACGAGCCCCGCGCTCGAGCGTAGCGATGGCGTCGTCGAAGCGACCCAGAATCGTGTAGTGAATGCCCAGCGACTGCAACCACAGCTCGGAGTCGTAGCCATTCGCCACCGCGTGGTCGACGTAGCGTTGCGAGATCTCGCGAAGGAGGTGTAGGAACCTGGGGTCGGAGCGCAACACGGCGAAGTAGGGGTCCGATGCGAGACTCCGGGTGCGAGTGAGATTGGACCGCGCAATCTGACGCAGCAGGTCGACGGCCTCGGCCGCGTCACCGCGTCGTGCCGCGGAGCGGGCCGCCAGATAGCGCGAAGCGTCGCCCTCCGGATTGCTTCGCACGGAATCGGTGATGCGGTTTTGCGGGTGCGTCCAGATGGCGCTGCGCGCGTAGGACTGCAGGGCGAAGACGGAGACGATGAGCACACCGGCGAGGGCGAGGCCGCGCTCGGCGCGGGCCGCCCGCTGCACGCCGATCTCCCTGGAGCGCCACCAGGCCGTGCCGGCGACCACGGCGCCGCCGAGAAGGCCCGGCACGAAGAAGTAGACGTAGCGGTCCGCGATGGGAGAATGGAACGCCACCACCTGCGACACGGGCATGAAGGCCGCCGCCGCGCAGAGCCACCAGGCCGCCTCTTCCCGCCGCGCGCGCATGGCCCAGACACAGCGCGCGCCCAAGGCAGCGATCAGGATCACGCCGCCGAGGAACCACGGATCGAGCCATGAGTCCGATCGATGGGGATCGTGGATGGCGGAGAGACCGCGACCCGTCACGGCCATCACCGCGTAGCGAGCGACCGTTGCGACCACCATGCGGGCGTGATTCGGCAGCGCGAGGGGATCCCAGCTCGGGGGCGTGCCGCCGGCACGGAAGGCCTCCCACTGCACGGGAGCGTAAAGGGCGAACACCACGGTCCAGACCGCCACTCCGAGCCACGCGCGCCGCGTGGCGCCGTCGCCGAGCGTCCACAGACGCACTGCGGCCAGTGGCAGCACGAAGGTTGCGTGCGCCTTCGTCAGCAGGGCGAGCGAAAACAGGACACTGGACAGGATCGGTCGGCGATCCAGCGTCAAGAGCGCCGCCAAAGCGAGCGCCATCGCTCCGGTCGACTTGAGCTGGGAAATCCAGGCCACGGCCTCGACGTGAGCCGGGTGCAGCAGGAAGAAGGCACCGGCAAATACGGCGATCCGATCGGATACACCGGAGCGAATCAGCACCAGCACGAAAATAATCGACGCGAGCGTGTGTACCATTACGTTCGTGACATGGTAGGCGGCAAGCTGGTTCCCGAAGAGGATTTCCTGCACGCCGTGCGCCGCCACATGGACCGGAGCGTAGTTGGTGAAATGCGCCTTGGCCGGTCCGAACGGGTCGAAGAGCTCGACGAGGTGTCGCGCGGTTAGCGGCTGGATGTAGGGGTTGTTCTCGATGTAGAGGAAGTCGTCCGAGATCGGGGGGCCCGAGAGCGACGGCGCGTAGACGGCCAACGCCAACAGCGCGAAGCCGACGAAGAGCAGCGCGGCGCGCGGCGCGCCGAACGACTCGGTCTCGTGACTCGCGCCGTCTTGCCCCATATCCGCACGTCTCGGCGGTCGAGCTTTGGGGCTTGAGTGATACCGGAATTCGACACATGAAAGAGACGCTTGTGTAGTATTTCGCCCACGCGAAGGGGCCGCGACATCGATCGGCGACGGGCGCGCCCTCGCCCGAACGTCATGCGAGCAGGGAATCGAAGTCCACGTCGTGCAGTCGGGCCAATGTGCGTTCGAGCCAGAGCGCGAACAGCTCGTGGCCGCGGTCGCTGCCGACGTCCAAGGTATCGGTGCTCGAGATGCGGTGGAACACCGTCAGCAGCCTGCGGCGGTAGTCGCGAATGCAATCGTCGAGCGCGTAGCCCGCGACGCCATTCGCTACGAGGGCCGCGTGATAGCTGCGCACCAGGTCGAGATCGTCGCAGTCCGGAGCATCCGCCGCCAGCGCACCACTCAGGAAGTACGCGACATCGTAGGCGCCGGGTCCGCGCCCGGCGAGCTGCCAATCGAAGAAGACGATCGGCTCGCCGACGCGATCGCCCAGCGGCAGGATCACGTTGCCGAGGCGAAGGTCGCTGTGGAGCAACGTATTCGGAGAGGAAGCATGGAATGCGCACAGCAGCTCCACCGCGTGCACGTCGAGCCATGCAATGCCCGCGTCCAGGCCCGCGGGCGCACGCTCGCGAAAGTTCCGGGCGAAGCCGGGCCCGTGCTTGAGGAACAAAGCGTGCATCGCACGCGGATTCAGGTCGCTGCGGCGCAACCAATGCGCTTCTGCGAGCTTCGGATCCCCCCAGTGCGTGCACCTTCGCGATCGATTCCAGGATCTCGCGTGCGACTTGCGACGAGCAACCCACCAGCTGGTTTCCCGCGCCGGCCGAGCCGAAGTCCCCGATCAGCAGCACGTGGCGGCGGGTGCGGCGCCGGGCCAGCCAGGTCACGAAGACCATGAGCTTCTGGATCAACCAGATCGGCCATTCGTCGATGATGGCCGCGCCCTGCGCGTCGCGCTCCGACGAAGTGCCGACTCCATGTCGGCGAAGTAGCAGCGCGGGCTCGATCGCAGGGATTCCGTCAGCCAGTCGCACGTCAGCTCTTCGATTCGGGTCGGAATATCCGGTCTGGACACGTCCTCTGCCGGCGAGCTGCCGTTCGGCGGCTCCGCACGCTCGATCCCCGCAGCGGGGCCTATTCGGAATCCGGCATCGGCACGAGGCCCATCTGCACGCCGAGATCCGGCGGCTGGCGGCCGTCGATGTCGGTGAAGCCGTATTCGCGGCCGAGCTCGTAGCAGATCAGCACCTGCCCCGTCCGCTCGATGCGCTTCGGATCGGTCGCGAACGCCACCACCGCGCGCCCGCTGAAGCGCGGCGACTCCGCGTTGTCGACCGGGAACGGCACGGCGCCCTCGGCGTGCGTCTTCAAGATGTACTCGGTGGCCACGACCCCGGGCCAGAGTGACAC
>Ga0210064_1000968_pt1 | contig 12967 bp, 10 predicted proteins | sample Muzzi_CordC_D2_FD_185531 | JGI IMG/M metagenome (GOLD analysis project Ga0210064, IMG submission 185531) | Wetland microbial communities from San Francisco Bay, California, USA, that impact long-term carbon sequestration - Muzzi_CordC_D2 (SPAdes) | ecosystem: Environmental > Aquatic > Marine >...
ATAATGGAATCCCTATCGGGCTTCAGCTATGTCGTGGTCGGCGTGCTAGGCGTGATCCTGGCCGGTGGATTCCTCGACAATCGCATTATGGAGCTGGGCACGTTCGGCTCTCTGTTCAGCGCCGGCGCCATCCCGCTCATTTATGCCTTCGTCGGCATCAAGGTAGGCTTCGAACTCAGTGCCGTACTGGACCGCTTTCGCGAGGACTCTGACGTCACATGACCATCCTGCCCATATCCGTCATCGTGCTCTGCAGTGGCCTCGGCCTGATCCTCATCGGACTTTGGGGCATGCTGACGCAGCGCAATATCATTCGCATGATCATCGGTTTCTCGCTGCTGGATACCGGCATTCACATGGTCATGATAGCCATAGGCTACGTCACCGGCGGCACCGCGCCCATTATCGATGCGGCCGTGCCCGCGGCGGAGGCCGTCAACCGGGTGGTCGACCCCCTGCCCTCGGCCCTGGTGCTGACGGCCATCGTCATCGGTCTCGGCGTCACGGCCGTAATGCTGTCGTTTGCGGTTCGCATCCATCAGGCCAAGGGTACGCTCAACATCGATGAATGCACGGAGTCGAAATGGTAGACAGCCTGCTGCAGCCGCTGGGCCTGTTTGTCGTCGCGCTCGGCGCCGCCTTCCTCATTCCGCTGTTCTTCCGGGCCAGCCGCATCTCGGCGGTCCTGGTGTTCCTCACCGCGCTGTCCGGGATGACCGTGATCGCCGCCTGGAATCTGCTGTTGCTGGTCAAGGGCGCGCCGGCCATGGAAATCCTGACCGCCGGCGTGGCACCACCGTACTCGATCAACCTGCGATTCGGACTGTTCGAGGGCGGTTTCGTGCTGGCGGTAAACCTGATCGCGTTGCTGGCAGCCTGGCATTACCTGCCGACACTGCGCACCCGGGCCAGTGCCCTGTTGCTCTTCCTGGTCATGGTGATGGGCATCAACGGCATGATCATGACGCGCGACCTGTTCAACCTGTTCATCTTCATCGAGATCACCTCCATCGCGACCTATTCCTTGATCGGCATGCAGCAAACCGCCGGGGGGCTTGCCGCCGGTTTCAAGTACATCATCGCAACCTCGCTGGCTTCGGCATTTTTCCTGCTGGGCACGATCTTTCTCTATTATCTCACCGGTACGCTGAACATCGATGACATGGTGGCGCATCGCGAGCTGATCAGCGGCCCTATCGGATTCATCGCGACCCTGTTCCTCCTCACCAGCCTGCTGATCGAGCTCAAGCCCTACCCCGCCAATGGCTGGGGGCTGGACGTGTACGAAACGGCACCCGGCGGCATCGCCTCGCTGATCTCCGTGGGTGTCTCCGCCGGCGCATTCTTCGCGCTGTTCAAGACGCTGGTGCTGCTTGACAGCTACCTGGTGAGCATCGCCGTTGTCGGCGGCGCGACCTTCCTGGTGTCCAACCTGATCGGCCTGAAGCAGGAGAATGCCAAACGCCTGCTGGGCTACTCTTCCATCGGCCAGATGGGCCTGTTGACGCTGGCCCTGGCCGCGACGGTGCAACTGGGCGCAGAGGAGCAATTGCCGCTTATCGTCGGTGGCCTGTTTATCAACCACCTGCTGGCCAAGGCCGGTCTTTTCTGGCTGGCGGGCCTGCTGGACCGCACCGCCGTCAGGGACTGGTCGGCACTTGCCGGGCGGCCGCTGCTGTTGCTGGTGTTCGGCACCCTGCTGGCGGCGCTGGTGGGACTGCCGCCCTTCCCCGGCTTCTGGGCCAAGTGGGTACTAGTGATGGAACTGGCCGCGGGCGGCCTGTATCCCTGGATCGCGGTCGTCCTGCTGGGCTCACTGCTGGAAGCCGCTTACCTGTTCCGCTGGTTTACGCAGGCCCTGGAGGCACGCGAGAACGACACGCCCGCCGTCGTCGGTGTTGAGCAACTGGCGCCCGTCGCGCTGGCCGCAATGCTGCTGTACCTCACTGGCTACGGCATGGCCGTGCTACTCGGGAACGGCACCCCGGTCATGTTCCTGCCGCTGCTGGCCGGTGCCGCACTCTGGCTGCTGGACGGCCTGCCGGGACGTCTGAAGAGCCTGCTGCTGCTGGCCGTGGTTGCCGGCGGCGGCGCCTGGCTGACGCTCGACCTGGAAGGCATCAACCGGATTTTCGGCCTTATCCTGGTCGGCGGCGGCGTGCTGATCAGCCTGGCGACCCTGTACCGGAGCGATGCGCGTCGCGGCTTCTACCCGCTGCTTGCCATCCTGCTGCTGTCGCTGGCGACGCTGCTGCGCGCGCAGACCAGCCTGGCCTTCTTCTTCAGCTGGGAACTGATGACCGTGAGTTCCTGGCTGCTGATCACCCTGGGCCGGAACGGGGTGAGGCCGTCGCTGGTCTACCTGCTGTTCTCGCTGGGTTCGGCCTACTGCCTCCTCGCCGGTTTCGCGGTCGCGTATGCCGCCACCGGCAGCATCGAGCTGGCCGCGCTGGGGAATACAGGTGACGCCATGGGCGTGGTGTTCAGCCTGCTGGCGGCCGGTTTCATCATCAAGACCGGTGGCCTGGGCGTGCATATCTGGGTGCCGGGCGCCTACGCGGAAGCGGACGACGACTTCAGCGCCCTGCTCTCCGCCGTCGTCAGCAAGGCCGGCATCTTCGGCCTGATCCTGGTCGCCGCACAGCTCAGCATCCGCTCCGACATCGGCCTCGATCCGGCCTACGTGCTCGGCTGGATCGGCATGCTTACCGCCACCTTCGGTGCACTGATGGCGGTATTCCAGGAAGACATCAAGAAGACGCTGGCCTACTCCAGCATGGGCCAGATCGGTTACATCGTCAGCGGTGTCGCGCTGATGAGTCACCTCGGCTGGGTGGCCGCGCTGTACCTGACGGTGAACCATTTCCTCTTCAAGGGCATCCTGTTTCTCGCCGCCGCCGGTGTGGTGCTGCGCACCGGCGAACGCCTCATGTACAAAATGGGCGGGCTGATCAAGAACATGCCGTTCACCTTTGTCGCCACCATGATCGCCATCATCGCCATGTCCGGCGTGCCGCCGCTTACCGGCTTCGGCGGCAAGTGGCTGCTGTTCAATGCCATGATGGACAAGGGCTGGTACTGGCTGGCCGCGCTCGCCTTCTTCTCCAGCGCCGTGGCATTCCTCTACATGTTCCGGATACTGCATACCGTGTTCCTCGGGCAGCGCAAGCTGGCACACGCCAGGCTGCGCGAGGCACCGGCCATCCTGCTGGTTCCCCAGTTCCTGCTGATCGGCATCATCATGCTGTTCTCCGCGTACCCGAAGCTGCTGCTGGACCCGCTGTCTGAGGCCGTCAGCCCCTGGCTGGGTGGCGGACTGGTGTGGGACGGTCTCGCCCTGCAGACCCGTCTCGGCTACTGGAACGCACCGATGATCATGGGCATTATCGCCGCTGTGTGGATAACCCCGCTGGTGATCCTGCTGCTGGCCTCATTGACCATGAAGATCCAGAAAGTCGAGCAGTTCAACATCGTGTATGCCGCGGAACGCCCGCACCGCCCGGAAGACACGCATTTCGCCTATAACTTTTTCGCGCACTACGACCGCGCCCTCGGCTTCCTGGTGCGGCCGCGGGCGACTGCCTTCTGGAATACCGCGGTCGAATGGAGCCACAGCCTGGCCGCGACAATGCGGGTTTTCTACAACGGCAATGGCCAGACCTATGCGCTGTTGATCCTGATGTTTCTCGTGGCGTTGTACCTGGTGAACGGAGGACTGCGCTGGTGATCGCTGAATGGCTTGGCAGATTCGGTAATTTCGCCCTGACATTGCTGATCGTGGCCGTCTACGGCCTGCTCGTGGGCGCCTTCATCGAACGCACCATCGCCAAGGTGCAGGGCCGTATCGGCATTCCCTACCGGCAGCCGTTCATCAATATCCTGAAGACCTTCGTCAAGCGCACCGCCGTCAGCCACGGCATCATGTTCTTCCTCGGGCCGGTATTCCGCATTGCCGGCGGCATCGGCACGCTGGCCTTCATCCCGGTGATCTACGGCAGCGAGACCTTTGCGAATTTCAGTTTCGCCGGCGACCTGTTCCTGGTGATCTACTTCATGTTCTTCGGCCAGCTCGGCATGGCGCTGGGCGCCGGCGAGAGCGGCCATCCCTACAGCGCAATCGGCATTGCCCGCGGCCTGTCGCAGATGACCGCCTACGAGGTGCCGTTTGCGCTGGCGGTGATTTCCATCGTGATCCAGTACGACACCCTGTCGATCACGGAAATCGTGGCCGCGCAGCAGGGCGGCTGGCAGCACTGGACGCTGTTCACCAACTGGGTGGCGACGCTGGCGGCCATGCTGGCCTTCCTCGGGATGACCGGCTATTCCCCGTTCGACATATTTCTGGCACCGCAGGAAATCCCGATCGGGCCGCCTACCGAGTTCCACAGCGCCTTCCTGTCGATGCTGCAGACCAACCGCGCCCTGTTCGGCGCCACCAAGCTGATACTGTTCATGAACCTGTTTTTCGGCGGCGCCACCGGCTGGATCGAGTTGATGATCAAGACGCTCGCGATCTATATGGTCGCGGTCGTGGTGGGCGTGGCATTCCCGCGTTTCCGCGTTGACCAGTCGATCCGTTTCTTTTTCAGGATTCCGACGCTGGTCGGAATAATATCCATAATTTATGTACAGATGCTGTTCACGTCCTGAGCGTTACAATTAGATTAACAAGCCGTCGCGAGAGGCACTTATGATGACAAAGACTCCGGACACCCATGCCACGCTGGAAAATGCGGGGCTGTCGGCCGAGGATCAGCTGCTGTTCTCCAACGCGCGGCCCCGGCCCTACGAGCCCTACCCGATCAAGGCGATAGAGGATTTCGCCAACTGGGCGCGGGCGAATTCGCTGTGGATCCTGGCCTTCGGCACCGGCTGCTGCTCCATCGAGCTGCGCCCGCTGATGACAGCGCGCTTCGACGCCAGCCGTTTCGGCGTCGCCGGGCGGCCGACGCCGCGGCAGTCGTCGGTTTTCATCATCGGCGGCTACGTGTCGGTGAAAACGCTGAAGCGCATCGTGCGCAGCTACGAACAGATGCAGGGACCGAAATTCATCATCGCGCTTGGCAGCTGCCCTGCCAATGGTGGCATGTACTTCGACAGCTACAACACCATCAACCAGTTCGACCTGTACCTGCCCGTGGACCTGTACGTGACCGGCTGCATGCCGCGCCCGGAGGCGCTGCTTGGCGCCATCCTCGAACTGAAGGACGACATCAAGGCGGGCAAGTGCGACGGCGCCAACCGCTACATCGAACACTTCGACGAGTACAAGGCCAACCAGAAGAAGGTCATCAAGGACTGGAATATGCCGGACTACAACTGGTGAACCGGTGATGCCTTATCAAACCCGGGGAAATGAGGATGAGTGAGCTGCTGGACAGACTGGTGCATGATTTCGGCGTCACTGATATCACCGAGCGCCCTCCGGCAATCACCACGCTGCAGGTGAGCAAGGAGCACGGCGAAACGCTGATCCGCGAACTGCGCGACCGCGAAGGTTTCACCCACCTCAATTTCATCGCCTGCACCGACTGGATCGAGGACGGTATTTTCAGGCTGGTTTACATGCTGCACAACTACGATACCCGGCAGAACATCGGCGTACACATCGACATCGACCGCGACAACGCCGAAATGACCTCCATCCATACGCTGTGGGCCCAGGCCTGGGCCTACCAGCGCGAACTGCGCGAAATGTACGGCATTAACTTCCCCGGCAGTCCGCGGCTGGAGGAGAATTTCTGCCTCGAAGGCTGGGACGCGATGCCGCCGATGCGGCGTGATTTCGATACTGCGAAATACAGCGAGGAACGCTTCGGCCACCGCGAGGGCCGGGTGACCCTGGAGCCGCGCGATCACATGAGGGTGCAGCTCTACCCGAACCGCGGAGGGGATGAATCATGACGTTAACAACCGGCCACTCCGCCGCGCTGGACTTTGCCCAGCCCGAACCGGTCGACCTGTCATCGGGTAAATACGTCAAGCTCTGGCAGGGTCCGCAGCATCCCGGCATCACCGGCAACATGTCGCTGGAGCTGACACTGGACGGCGACACCGTCATTGAGTGCAAGACCCACGTCGGTTATCTGCACCGCGGCTTCGAGAAGCTGATGGAGCAGCGCACCTTCATCCAGAACTTCACCGTGGTGTGCCGCATCGCGGTCCCCGAACCGGCCTTCAACGAATACCTGTACGCGGCCGCGATCGAGGCCATCAGCGGCGTCGAGTCACCGACGCGCGCGCAGTGGCTGCGTGCGCTGAACCTGGAAATGATGCGCCTCGCCAGCTTCCTGATGTGGATCGGCGGCCAGGGCGGCGCTTTCGGCCAGTACACCGTGGCCAACTGGACCCTCACCTACCGCGACTACGTGCTCGACCTGTTCGAGGAAATGACGGGCGCGCGCATCTACCACATGTACATGGTGCCCGGCGGCGTGCGCGCCGGACTGCCGGCAGGATTCGAGAAACGCATCCTCAAGCTGATGGATGACACCGACAAGCTGCTCGACCAGATTGAACGCGTGATGTACAACAACGTGGTATTCAAGGCGCGCTCCAAAGGTCTCGGCATCATACAGCCGGAGCTGGTGGACCCCTACGGCGTGGTCGGTCCGAACGCACGCGCCAGCGGCTTCCAGCGCGACCTGCGCAAGGACGAGCCCTACCTGGTGTACGACCAGCTCGATTTCAACGTCATCACCGGCAGCGCCGGCGATGCCTATGAACGCGCGTACCTGCGTTTGCAGGAAACGCGCCAGAGCGTCAGCCTGATACGCCAGATCATCGCCGGCGCACCGTCGCACGGCCCGTTCCAGGCGGACATGCCGAACTTGCTGCACTGGAAGGTTCCGGCCGGCGAGACCTACGTCAAGGCCGAGTGCACCCGCGGTGAATACGGCTACTATATGGTCACCGACGGCACCGAAATCGTGCGCCGCGTGCACGTGCGCGGTCCGAGCTACACCCATGCCCTCGTATTGATGGAGCGCCTCGCAGTCGGCACCAATATCGCGGACATCGCCGGCCTGATGGTATCGCTGCACACCTATCCGCCCGAGATTGAGCGGTAAGCCGGGAAAACTCATGAGCCTGAAAGACCTGCTATCACCGTTCTACGTCTGGCAACGCGCCTTCGAGAAGCCCTATACCTCAATCCGGCCGATCCAGGAACGCCCCGGCGCAGCCGCCTATCGCGGCTTCCATATCAATATCAGCGAGGAATGCATCGGCTGCGGCACCTGCCACAAGATCTGCCAGAACGACGCGATCGACATGGTCAGGGTCGAGGCATACGAAGGTCGCAGCGGCGACAGCGGCTTGCGCCCGCGCTTCGACTACGGCCGCTGCTGCTGGTGCGCCCTGTGCGTGGACATGTGCCCCGCCGGTTCCCTGCGCATGAGCAACGAGTACACCTGGATCACCAGCGACCCGACCGAATATCACTTCACCGCGGGCGTTGAACACACCACCTGGCAGGAGAATCCGCTGGGTTACCGCCGCGCGGAAGGCTACCACCTCTACCCGCCCAAACGCATCGACATGGAGATGCGGCCGCCGGCAGAGAGCGTGCAGTCATTCGATGAAGTGGTACTGGGCTACAGTGAGTCACAGGCGCTGCTGGAGGCCGACCGCTGCATCGAATGCGGCATCTGCGTCGCCACCTGCCCGGCGCACATGGACGTTCCCGACTACATTCGCAGCATCCGTGACCGCGATTACGAAAAAGGCCTGCAGCTGATGTACCGCACCAACCCCTTCCCGGCTACCTGCGGGCGTATCTGCACGCGCCGCTGCGAATCGGTCTGCCCGGTCGGCATCCAGGGTGAGCCCATTGCCATCCGCTGGCTGAAGCGCTTCATCGTCGACCAGATCGCGCCGGAGGACTACGCGCGCATCCTGGCCGACCAGACCGGTGGTGACAGCGGCCGTCGCGTCGCCATCATCGGCGCCGGGCCCGGCGGCCTGAGTGCGGCCTACTACCTGCGGCGCAAGGGCCACGCGGTCACGGTGTTCGAGTCGCAGGCGATGGCCGGCGGCATGCTGCGCTACGGCGTCCCGAGCTACCGCCTGCCCGACGCGGCACTGAACAAGGACATCGGTTACATCCAGTCCCTCGGCGTCGAGATCCGCTTCAACACCCGTGTCGGCCGCGACATCCAGTTCAGCGAACTGCTGGATGTCTACGACGCGGTATTCATTTCCACCGGGCTGTCGCTGCCATCCAGCATGCGCATCCAGGGCGAGGATCACCCGCGCGTGCTGTCTGGCCTGCAGGTACTGGATGACGTTGCCAGCGGCCGCGCCCCGGGCATCGGCCGTCAGGTCGCCGTGATCGGCGGTGGCAACGTCGCCATGGATGCCGCCCGGGTAGCACGCCGCCTTGGCGCCGAGGTGACCATTCTCTACCGCCGGCGCATCGCCGACATGCCGGCCGATGCCGAGGAGATTCACGAATCACAGGAGGAAGGCTGCCGTATCGTCACCCAGGCCATCCCGGTCGAGGTGCTGAACACCGCCGAGCCCGGCCAGGTCTCGCTGCAGTGGGGCGAGGCCGAGATGGTGCAGGACCCCAAGGGAGGCCGGCCGCGCCCGGTGCTGCAGGAAGATCGCATGCACACGGACACCTTCGACAGCATCATTTCCGCTATCGGCCAGGGCGGCGACCTCGGTTTCCTGCCCGGCAACCTGCAGGAACAGCTGGCTATCGAGTGGGGCAAGTTCATCCCCGGCGAATACCAGCACACCGCGCTAGACAAGGTGTTTGTCGGAGGCGACGTCGCCAACCGCACGGCCGACGCCATCAGTGCCATTGAGGACGGCCACCATGCCGCGCGTGGCATCGACCGTTTCCTGAACCCGGATGCCGCTGCAAGCAGCGATCAAAAGGTGAACTGATATGAATACCGTTGATGAAATACTGGACTATGCCATCGACCAGGAACAGCAGGCCGCCGACTTCTACGCGGAGCTCGCAGGACGCGCGGAAAAGGCCGGCATGAAGGACATCCTGCTGGATTTCTCCGCGGAGGAAAAAATTCACAAGGAGCGGCTGCTGGCAGTAAAGGCCGGTGACCACGAACTGACGCCGGAACAGGAAGTGCTGGACCTGAAGATCTCGGACTACCTGGTCGAGGTCGACGCCACCGAAAACATCTCCTACCAGGACGCCCTGATCGTTGCCATGAAACGCGAACGTGCCGCCTTCGAGCTGTATACCGACATGGCCGCGAAGGTCCCGGAAAGCAATCTCAAGGAAGTCCTGCAGGGCCTCGCCAAGGAAGAAGCCAAGCACAAGCTGTTCTTTGAATCCGAGTACGACGACCGCGTGCTGATGGATAACTAAGGAATCTGATTAATTCATGTATTACGTCATTGCGTCGCGCAGCAATCTCATAACCAGTTAATCAACTACTTACAGATTGCTTCGTCACTTTGTTCCTCGCAATGACCAATTAATCAGTTTCCTTGGTATCTTGGAAATTTGAACCCAGGCTCAGGAATACACGGAAAGAAATCACACCCGCCAAAAACTATTTTCGTGTCCTTCCGTGGATTCCGTGGCCATAACAGCCTTCACCAAATCGACAAGGCCCTGTCCCTCATCACCCGCTCTGCTTGACTGACAGCAAGCGACGCCTGAGGCTTTCTCGCATCACCGTGCACGCTCCCGGAATGCTCAGCCCTCCCTGACCACCAGCACCGAGCACGGCGCATGGCGAGCCACATTGCCGATCGTCGAGCCCAGCAGGAAGCGCTGCAAGGCGCTCTTGCCCTTGCTGCCCAGTACGACGAGGTTGCTCCCTGCCGCTTCGGCTGCCGCGATAATTTCATGCGAACTGCTGGCGCCTTCGCGTAGCCGTGATGTGACTTCGGGTACGCTGCCGCGCAATTTGACGACGGCACCATCCAGGGTCGCCCGGGCGGCAATTTTCTTTTGCTGCCAGACTGGGTTCATGCGCTGGCGAATATCCTGGCGAAAACCGGTAATCAGGGTCAGCGCCATCACGACCTCCACCGCATCCCGGTCTCCCAGTGACAGCGAGGCGCACAGCTCCAGTGCCTTGTGAGACGGCGCGGAATCGTCGTAGGCAAGCAGCAATCGCCAGTGCTCGTCTTCCGTACCCGGCTGCGGACGTCCGGCCTCGGGCTGCTTCACGACCAGCACGGAACACAGTGCGTACATCAGCACCTGGGTGGCAACGCTGCCCAGCAGAAACCGCCCGACCGGCGAGTGCCCGTGCGACCCGATGACCACTAGCTCCGCTGCCGATTCCTCCGCGGCAGCCAGGATTTCCTCTGTGACATTACCCGAACGCAGCTGCACCGTGACCTCCCAGCCGCGTTCCCCGATGCGTTGCGCCGCGGCATCAAGAAATGCCTGCGCCTCCTCCCTGACAGTATTCCGGACCGCGTGCAGCTCGTCGCTCTGCGCTTGCGTCAATTCCACCGATCCCGCATCCACGAACGCGCGTTCGTCTATCACAGCCAGCAGTATTACCGAACTGTCCCCGGGGAATGGAAAGTGCAGCAGGAATTCCAGTGCCGTATCAGCGTAGTCCGATCCGTCAGTCGCCAGCAATATTTTCATCTTGATTCGCCTCTTTGTGTGTTTCGCCTACAGACAGCAGTAGCCGCTTGTGCATGATTGCACAGGCTGCACGACCGGCCGCATGCGCCTATACCAGGTGCGCACTGCCCACGTTCAGGGCATAGCCGAGAATCACATACACCGTGTACACCGCCAGCAGCCAGACACCCTGCCAGCGGTGGAACACCCCCGACCGGTTCACTGAGATAAACACCCGGAAGGAGAACAGGATGATGAGCATGGCCGGGAAATGGAAATAGTAGAAATTTTCCGGGATGGCCAGTGGTGCCGCGACGGCGGCCGCACCGATCACGAACAGGCAGTTGAGCACGTCCGCACCGACGATGTTGCCGACCGTGATTTCCGGGTGGCCCTTGCGCACCGCCGCGATGGCCGTCATCAGCTCCGGCAGGGACGTGCCAAAGGCGACCATGGTCGCAGCGATCACGTCATCCGGCACCCCGAAACGCAGGGCGATCTGCGACGCCGCGGGCACCAGCATGCGCGCGCCGATGACGATCATGACCAGTCCGCCAACCACCAGCAGCCAGCACTTGCCGACACCCATCAGTTCGTGTGAGCTGTCTTCCTCCCCCTCCTCCATGACCATGACGCTGCCCTGGCGGGCCCAGACGTAGGTGATATAGAGATAGCCGACCAGCAGCAGCAGGAACAGGAAACCGACCCAACGCTCCAGTGTCGGCTCGGCATCGCCGCGCAGTAGAGGGATGACCGCGATGGCCACCAGCAGGGTGGCCGCCCCGATCTGGACCCAGCCGGTACGGTTGAGGATAAAGCGGTTCACCGGCACCGTGGCCAGCACGCAGGTGAGGCCGAAGATCAGGCCCGTGTCGGCGATGATGGAACCCACGCCGTTGCCGAGCGCCAGCCCGGGATTGCCCATGTAGGCGGCCATGACGGAGACGAAGGCCTCCGGGAGGGTCGTACCCAGCGACACCACGGTTGCACCGATGACGATCTTCGGCAGGCCGGTACGCTCGGCAATGTCCACAACGCCGTCAATCATCCAGTCGGCGCCCTTTGACAGCAGCACGATGCAAACCGTGATGATCCCCAGCAGCGATACCGTGGAAAATTCGGCGACGAAGCCCTGCAGAACCGCCTCGTCACCGATCAATTGCAACAGCGAGATGTCCATTACGCTTCCCGTAGGTCAGGTTTCCGTAACGCCAGGACCCGGCGCGCCAGCCCGCTAAAATACGTTTTCATGTCCCGGAAAACAAATACGAACCGCAACAGCACCGCGCCCGGCACTGCGCGCTCGTGCATTTCAGGAAAACCCTTCCCGGGTATCTCCTCCGCTCAGCGGCAGCGGCTACGCAATCACAGTTCACCGATGATAGTCTTGCTCGCCTGGCCCTCGGCAAACTGAACACGCTCCGCCATGGCCGGACTCAGATAGACCGTGCCTTTCTCATCCACCAGCATGACGTAGACCAGTCCCATACGCCGCGCGATTCGCTGCCAGTCATCAGGCCCCGCCACTGTCAATGCGGTCGCCGCAGCATCCGCCACGCCACCGTCGGTATGAATAACCGTGGCCGAGGCCACGTGCCTGATGGGCCAGCCGGTGCGGGGATCGAGGATATGGGCATAACGCACATCCTCGTATTCCCGGTAGCGTTCGTAGTTGCCGGAAGTCAGCACACATTCCCCGTCCGCAACCGCAAGTGCGGCGATCACACCCTCCCCCTGCGGGTGGCGGATGCCAACCTGCCAGGGACGGTCGCCATGTCGTCCAGTGACGCACAGGTCGCCCCCGGCATTCACGATGGCATCCGCGATACCAAAACTGCGCAGGCGCGCAATCGCCAGGTTCAGTGCATAGCCCTTGGCGAAACCGCCAAGATCCAGTTGTACGAGGGGATTGTCGCTGGAAACCCGGTTGCCCTCGATGACCAGCGCCTGCATATCCGGTTTTCCCGCCACCAGTGTCTCGATGGCCTCGACAGATGGCGGCGGCCCCGGTGGCAGTTCGTCGCTGTGAAAGCCCCACAGCGCGATCAGCCTGCCGATGGCGGGATTGAAAAGTCCGTCACTCTGAATGGAAAGTGTGCGCGCCTGCAGCAACAGCGGCAGCAGGAAATCGCTCACCGTGGTCGTTTCCCCGGCGGCAAAATGATGGTTCAGTTCCACCAGTTCACCGCCCGGCTTCCAGGCATGCCATTCACGGTGCATGCGCTGGAAGTCAGCGTCGACGGCGGTAACCGCGGCCGCCGCCTGCTCCTCCGGGGCCCCGTGCACGGTGATATCAACCAGGGTTCCAAAGATAAGCAGCGACTGGTGGAAATCCGCAGGCGGCTGCGTGCACCCTGAGAGCAGCGCGCCTGCCAGCGACAATGCACAGACGCTAACAAG
>Ga0210064_1000969_pt1 | contig 12951 bp, 12 predicted proteins | sample Muzzi_CordC_D2_FD_185531 | JGI IMG/M metagenome (GOLD analysis project Ga0210064, IMG submission 185531) | Wetland microbial communities from San Francisco Bay, California, USA, that impact long-term carbon sequestration - Muzzi_CordC_D2 (SPAdes) | ecosystem: Environmental > Aquatic > Marine >...
CAAGCGATCCTGAGTTCCTGATACCGGATACGGTGCTGGCGCATTTCCGGGTGGCGCTGGACCGCGGCGCACTGGCCGAGGCGGCGTGGAACAAGTCACTGAGTGCCTACGCCGCGACATTCCCGGACCTGGCGGCAGAACTGCAGGGGCGCCTGCGCGCCGAACTGCCGCCGGGCTGGGATGCGGATATCCCGTTTTTTGACGCCGATGACAAGGGACTTGCGACGCGCGAGGCATCCGGCAAGGTGATCAATGCCATTGCGCCCAAACTGCCGGCGCTGACCGGCGGTTCGGCCGACCTCGACCCGTCGACGAAAACGGCCTTGAAAGGTCTGGGTGATTTCAGTCCGCCCGCGACGAAAAACACAGACCAGCAAGGGACCGACAGCACAGGCTGGAGCTATGCCGGGCGCAACCTGCACTTCGGTGTGCGTGAACACGCCATGGGCGCCATCGTCAACGGCCTCGCCGAGCACGGCGGCTTTATCCCGTATGGCGCCACCTTCCTGATCTTCTCTGACTACATGCGCCCGCCGATCCGGCTGGCGGCATTGATGGGGCTGCACGTCGTGCATGTGTTCACGCACGACAGCATCGCCGTCGGCGAGGACGGTCCCACCCATCAACCGGTGGAGCAGTTGGCGAGCCTGCGCGCGATTCCAAACCTGGTCGTGATCCGCCCTGCTGACGCCAATGAAACCGCGGTCGCCTGGCGCGTCGCGCTGGAAATGCGCGATCGGCCGGTGCTGCTGATACTGACCCGGCAGGATCTGCCCACGCTCGATCGCAGCCGCTACGCGGCGGCGGAGGGATTGCGCCGTGGCGCCTATGTGCTGAGCGATGCGCCGCACGGCAAACCGGAGCTGATCCTGCTAGCCAGCGGCTCCGAAGTCAGCCTGATCGTGGCGGCAGCGGAACGCCTGCAACAGCAGGGCATCGCCGTGCGTTGCGTCTCGATACCGAGCTGGGAGTTGTTCGAGGCCTTGCCGCAGGCCGAACGCGAGGCGGTACTGCCGCCCGGGGTCAGTGCCCGGCTCGCGGTCGAACTGGGTGTGTCGCAAGGCTGGGATCGTTACATCGGTGCGCGCGGTGACATGCTCGGTGTGGAACGCTTCGGCGCGTCCGCACCGGCCGCGGTATTGCTGCGCGAATACGGTTTCACCGTCGATAACATCTGCGCGCGAGCCAGGGCGCTGCTGACGGGCTGATACCCTGCATGCAGGCCGGAGGCTGGCCACTCATGCACGCTGTTCCGCTTTGCGCACGACGTCGTATTAACAAGCAGGAATCAGCCACGCCGCTGCCGTTGCGGGTCACCACGCCAGCAGGTACGCAAGTAGATAGGCACCCAGCAGCACGGCGATCCACAGCACCATGCTGCCGGTCGGCCAGGTGCGTGCCAGCAGTCCCCGCGGGCCGTGCTGCCGGAAGAGTGCAGCGATCGCATCCCGTGCCATGTCTGCCGTTCCCTGCCGGATGGCGCGGTCGAGTGGTTGCAGGGTGCCAAGCATGCCCCGGTATGCTCCCGGCAGCAGGTGCCGGTAAGTCCAGTCGAAATCGAGGTTCACGGCACGCAATTCGGGCGGGTAGATGCCCTGCAGCTTGAGCCAGGTAAAGGCCAGCGCGGCAAAGCACAGCAGCTGCAGCTGGCTGATGACGTGGCTCGCGTTGTACGGATCATAGTCCATGGCAAAGGGCAAAAGCCGGTAGAGCGCATCGGGCTGCGCACCGATGAACACGCACAGCAGCGCAGCCAGCGACATGGCAAGCAGCATGTTGCGCGGCGGCTCGGATGCGCGGATGCCCGAGTCACGGGCAAAGAAGGCGAAGAAGGGGATCTTGATGCCGGCGTGGTGGAATACGCCGGCCGAGGCGAACAGCAGCGCCAGCCAGACCCAGCCGTGGCCGGCATCCTGCACGGCGGTCATGATGACGGCCTTGCTGACGAAGCCGCTGAACAGCGGGAAGGCAGAGATCGACAGCGCCCCGACGATGCACAACGCCGCGGTCTTCGGCATGGTCTTGTAGAGCCCGCCCAGGTCCGAGCCGTTGCTGCGACCGGTGACGTGCAGCACGGCGCCCATCGACATCAGCAGCAGTCCCTTGAAGATGACCTCGTTGAAGGCGTGCGCCACCGCGCCGTTCAGCGCCAGCTGTGTGCCAACGCCTATTGCACACACCATGAAGCCGATCTGGTTGATCATGCTGTAGGCCAGCACGCGGCGGAGGTCGTTCTCGATGACGGCGTAGAAGATCGGGAAGCAGGTCATGACCGCGCCGATGTAGATCAACAGCTCGGTGCCGGGAAAACCGCGAGCCAGTGCATAGACCGCCACCTTGGTCGTCATTGCACTGAGAAACACCGTCCCGGTCGGGGTGGCCTCGGGGTAGGCATCGATGAGCCAGTTGTGCAGGAACGGGAAGGCGCACTTGATGCCGAAGGCCGTGAAGATCAGCCAGCCGGACAGGCCGTCGAGCCCGATGTGGGCGAATGCCGGCGAGCCGCCCTGTTGCAGGTGCAGCAGGGTCCCGGCCAGCAGCAGCACGCCGGAGGTGATCTGGATCACCAGGTAGCGCAGTCCGGCCGCGAGGGCGCGTTCACTGCGCCGGGCCCACACCAGGAACACCGAGGAAACAGCGAGCAGCTCCCAGAACACGAACAGCGTGAGGAGGTCGCCGGCGAACGCCGCGCCCAGGGCGCTGCCGGTGTAGGCCAGTGCCGCGACATGCTGCAGGGTGTCCTTCACATGCAGGGAGAAAATCACCGCGATGAACGCCGCGGTCAGAAACAGATAGCCGAACACCCGGCTGAGAGCATCGACACGCAGCGGCACCAGGGTGTAGTCGAGAAATTCGAACCGCAGCAGTTCTCCGCTGCCGAGGCCATACACGCACAGGCCGCCCAGCAGCGGCGCGGCCAGCAGGATCAGGCTGCGCAGGGTGCCGCGTGTGAATCCGGCGAGCAGTGCCGCGGCATAGAACACCAGGAAGGGCGGCAACGGGGCCAGTGCACTCATGGCTCCGGTTCCTCCCCGTAGTAGTTCTCGGGCCGCTTCAGGAAACGCCGCAGCAGTTTTGCGACCAGCACCAGCAGCACGCAGCCGAAGAAACCGTAGCCGGCGTAGAAGCCCGGCCAGCCGTCCCAGGGATGCAGGGCATGTCGGTGATACAGGAACTCGACGCCGAGCAGGAGTGCGCAGACGCTGTACAGCGCATACAGCAGGCGGCGCACGTTGTGCGGCTTGTCGAAGACGTGCTCGCGCTCACCCGGCATGTGCGCCTCCGGGAAGCAGCAGGCGGGCGATCCGGTAGAGGGCGTCCGCCTGGAAAAACAGCACGACGCTGCCCAGGCAGGCCAGCCCGATGGCCAGCAGGCAGGCCGGCGGGACCTTGTGATCCGCGATATTCAGCGGTACGTCCGGGCGGCTGAAAAACCCGCGCATCGGGATCGGCAGCAGGTACAGCGCGGTCAGCAGGGAACCGGCCAGCAGCACGGCCAGCAGCAGCAGCTGATCCGCCTGCAGCGTGCCCGCGACCAGGAACCACTTGCTCCAGGTGCCGCCGCCGGGCGGCACGCCGATGACGCTCAGCGTGGCAACGAGGAAGGCCGCCATGGTGAAGGGCATGCTGCGGCCGAGGCCGCGCATCTGGCTGATGTCCGCCTTGTTCGCGGCGAGCAGGATGACGCCGGCGCAGAAGAACAGCGTGATCTTGCCGAAGGCGTGCGTCACCATGTGCATGGCGCTGCCGACGATGCCCGCGGAGGTGGCCAGCAGCGTGCCCGCCACGATATAGCCGAGCTGGCTGATGGTGGAGTAGGCCAGCCGCAGCTTGAGGTTGTCCTGGCGCAGCGCCACCAGGGAGGCCAACAGGATGCTGAGGCCGGCAGCATACAGCAGCCACTGCCTGCTCCACAGCTGCGTCAGCGTGTCGATGCCGAACACGTACAGGGCCACCTTCAGGATGAAGAATACGCCGCCCTTGACCACCGCCACGGCGTGCAGCAGCGCGCTCACCGGCGTGGGCGCGACCATGGCGGCCGGCAGCCAGCGGTGGAAAGGCATGAGCGCGGCCTTGCCGATGCCGAAGACGTACAGTACCAGCAGCATGCCCAGCATGACGGGTGAGGCGCTGCCCTGCAGGAAGCCGCCCTCGACGAAGTCCAGGGTGCCGGCCAGCTGCCAGGTCCAGATGATCGCAAGCAGCAGCAGGCTGATCGAGGTGCCCAGCAGCATCCCCAGGTAAAGGCGCCCGCTGCGGTGCGCTTCCGGGGTGCCGGCATGGGTGACCAGCGGCCAGGTTGCCAGGGTGAGGAGTTCGTAGAACACGAACAGGGTGAGCAGGTTGCCGGACAGTGCCATGCCCGTCGCCGCCCACAGCGACAGGGCAAAGCAGGCATAGAAGCGCGTCAGCCCGTGCGTCAGGTGCGCACCCATGTAGCCGAATGAATACAGGGTGGTGATGATCCACAGTGAACTCGACAACAGCGCAAACAGCATGCCCAGCGGCTCCGGCGTCAACTGCAGCGTCAGGCCGGTTAGCGGCTCCAGCAACATCAGGGTGGGACGTGCGCCAGCGAAGACCGCCGTGGCCAGCAGCAGCAGTGAACCGAACAGGGTGACCGCGGTGGCGAGGCTGATGGCGTCGCGCACGGCCGCGTGCCGCCGCGCCGCCACGATCAGCAGGGCGCCGGTCAGCGGGCTCCAGAATGCCAGCTGCAGCGCAGTTAACGCGTTCATCCGCCTCCCCCGAGCAGCCAGTCCGCAGCCTGCATGGCAACACCGGCCGACAGGGTGGTATGGGTGCCGAAGTAGAGGTTGGCGAAGATCAGTACCCACAGCGGCAGCAGCATGCCGGGCGGCGCCTCGGTGACACGCGGCTGCCGCTGCGTGGCCGGTACCTTCAGCCAGACCACATCCACCACCCGCCAGATGTACACCAGCGTCAGCAGCGAGGCCAGCAGCACCGCGGCGGCCACCGGCCACCAGCCCTGCTCGAGCGCGCCCAGCACCAGGTACCACTTGCTGATGAAGCCGACGGTAAGCGGCATGCCGACGAGGCTGAGCCCGCCGATCACGAAGGCCGTCATGGTCCACGGCATGTCCCGTCCCAGCCCCCGCATATCGGTGATGTTCACCGTGCCCAGGCGGTAGTACACGCAGCCAAGCGCCAGGAACAGCGCCGCCTTCATGATGGCGTGGTTGAACAGGTGCAGGAGGGCGGCACCGACGCCGGTGGTGGTGGCGAAGCTCACCCCGAGGATCATGAAGCCGATCTGCGCGACGCTGGAATAGGCCAGCATGCGCTTCACGTTTTCCTGGAAGATGGCGGCCGTCGAACCGGTGAAGACCGCCAGCAGACCCAGCGCCAGGAAGATGCCGCCGAGCAGCATGTTGCCGAAAGCGAAGCCGGCGCCGAACAGCGTGAACAGGAAGCGCAGCAGTACGTAGAAGGCGACCTTGGTCGCGGTCGAGGCGATAAAGGCCGTGACCGCCGAGGGCGCGTAGGCATAGGCGTTCGGCAGCCACAGGTGCAGCGGTACCAGCGCGACCTTGATGCTGACCCCCACCACAATGAAGGCAAACGCGGTCTGGATGGTGCGGGTGCCGGTGACGGCGGGCAGGGCCGCCGCCAGGTCGCGCATGTTCAGGGTGCCTGTCATGATGTACATCAGGCCGATGCCGATCAGCAGGAAGGTGGCGCCGATGGTTCCCATGATGAGGTACTGGTACGCCGCGGTCAGCGCGCGGCGCTCCTGGCTGAGCGCGATCAGGGTATAGGAGGACAGCGCGGAGATTTCCATGAACACGAACAGGTTGAATACATCACCGGTGATGGTGACCCCGAGCAGGCCGCCGAGGCACAGCATGTACATCGCGTAGAACAGCGGGATGCGCCCCAGGTAGAGCTCGCCGGGGACGCTCTGGCGGGCGTACAGCAGCACCACGCTGGCGATCGTCGTTACCACCAGCATCACGAAGGCGTTGACGACGTCGACGCGGTACTCGATGCCCCAGTGTGCGGACCAGCCGCCGAGTTCGTAGGAGATGACGCCCTCCGCGAGGGTGCGCTGCAGCAGCAGCGCGGCGATCGCCAGGGCCGCCAGGCTCAAGCCCAGGCTGATGCCCCAGGCGAGGCGCCGTTCATAGACCAGCAGGCACAGCGGCGCTGCCAGCAAGGGCACCAGGACCTGCAGGATTGGAAGGTGTTCAGTGATCAAAAGGACTGGTCTTGCTCGTGGATTTCGTCTTCCTCGACGCTGCTGTAGGCGCCGTTGATGCGCACCACCAGCGCCAGTGCCAGCGCCGTGGTGGCCACGCCGACCACGATGGCCGTGAGGATCAGCACATGCGGCAGCGGATTGGAATACAGCGCGGTGCCCGCGACGAGAATCGGCGCGGTGCCGCCCTCGATTTTCGCCATGCTGATAAACAGGATGTTCACCGCGGCCTGGAAAATATTCAGGCCGACGATCTTCTTCACCAGGTTGCCCTGTGCGATGACCACGTAGAGGCCGGCCATCATCAGGAAAATCACGATCCAGTAGTTGTAGTGGGCGATCAGGTAGCTCACCGGGCCACTCCGCGTTCGGCGTAGGCAAAGAAGATGATTACCATGATGGTGGCAACCGTGATGCCGATGCCGAACTCGATGAGGAAAATCCCGATATGCTGGCCGCTGATACCGTCCCGGGCCAGCACGTCGTAGTCGAGAAAATTGCCGCCGGCGAACAGCGAGGCAAGGCCGACGCCGTAGTACAGCAGCACCCCCAGCGCCGCCAGCACCCGCAATACCCCTTCCGGAGCCACTGCGCGGGCTGCGTCCATGCCGAACACGAGAGCGTACAGGATGAATGCCGCGGCGAAGATCACGCCGGCCTGGAAACCGCCGCCCGGCCCGGATTCGCCGTGGAACTGCACGTACAGTGCGAACACCAGGATCAGCGGGATCAGCATCTTCGCCCCGATGCGCAGTACCAGATTGTAGGGCTGGATCGACGCGTGCATTCAGCCCTTCTCCCGGCGCTTGCGGTACCAGAGCAGGGCGAGGACCCCGATGCCCGCGGTGAAGATCACGGTCAGCTCTCCCAGCGTGTCATAGCCGCGGTAGCTGGCGAGCACCGCGGTGACGATGTTGGGGACGCCGATCTCGGTTGTGGTGGACTCGATGTAATGCGGCGCTACATGACGATGCGCCGGTGCGCCCGGGTCGCTGAAGTGCGGCATGTCCGAGGTGCCGTAGACCAGCGCGGCGCCCACGATGCCGATGACCAGCAGGGGCAGCAGCGGCCGGTCCGGGACGGGCTTCTCGCGGCGGACGGTCAGCGCCAGCGTGGCGAGCATCAGGAACGTGGCGATCCCGGCGCCGACGGCGGCCTCGGTAAAGGCGACGTCGACCGCGTCCAGGGTGACGAACAGGGCCGCCGCCAGGAAGCTGTAGATACCGAACAGCATGACGATCGCAAACAGGTCGCGCAGGAAGATGACCGCGAGCACCGTCACGCTCAGAAAGCCCAGCAGCACCATGTCGATCAGGATGTCGATGGCGGTTCCTTCCCGTCGTCGGGCAGCGGCCTGAGCTTGCCGTGCATGGCGGCCCTGGCCAGTGCGTGGGTTGCGGTCGGCGAGGTCAGCAGCAGCAGGGCCAGCGTCAGGAACAGCTTGGCCACGAGCAGGGTCGAGCCGGCCTGCAGCATGAGGCCAAAGAGTACCAGCGCCGCACACAGGGTATCGGTGACGCCGGTGGCATGCATGCGGGTATAGAAGTCGGGAAAGCGGTGCAGCCCGATCGCGCCGCTGATGCCGAAGAAGCTGCCGCCCAGCAGGCAGACCCATGACGCGATGTCCAGCCACTCACTCATGTTCCGCATCCTCTCCGGGGGCACCGGGCGGAACGGTGATGAAGCGGAGGCGGCCGTATTCGAAAAAGCGCAGCACGGCGACCAGGCCGATAAAGTTGATCAGCGTGTAGACCAGCGCGATGTCGATGAAGTCCGGGCGGCCGCGCAGAAAGCCGAGCACCGCGATGAACAGCACGGTCTTGGTCCCGAACATGTTGACCGCCAGGATGCGGTCGTACACCGTCGGACCGGCGATCGCCCGCAGCAGGGCGAGCGCCATGACGATCAGGATCGAGATGCTGGCGGCGATAAACATCCGCACTCCAGTTCCCGCACCTTGCGGTCCATTTCGCCGCTTTGCAGCGCGGCGGCATCGGCGCGTGACAGGGCGTGCACCAGGATTTCGTCATCCTCGATGGCCAGGGTCACCGTGCCCGGTGTCAGGGTGATGGAATTTGCGTAGATGACCTTGCCCAGCGCGGTCTGCTGGCTGACCTTGAGGCGCACCAGGTTGGGGCTGATGCTCTTGCCCGGCGTCCAGATACGGCGGGTGACCTCCAGGTTGGACTTGACGACCTTGAGGGCGAGCCAGGCCCAGTACACGGGCAGCCGGGTTGAGAGTTGAAAGGTCTGGGACTCCTGATCGACGACGTCCATGCGGCGGGAGATGCTCACCACGAGCAGGACAGAAACGAAACCCAGCGTCAGGTTCAGCAGACCGAAATCACCGGACAGCATGATCCAGAAGAACATCAGGCTGGCGGCCAGGGTCAGTGCAGGCATGTCAGGGTCTCCCCGAATACACGGATTCGCGGCAGGAACGGCCAGTATGCGGCAAGACCCGGCAGCGCGGGTAGCGTGCCGTGCCGCGATGCCGGCAGGCGCCGGCGGCACCGGGTCGCCGGGCAGCGACCATGACCCTCCGGGCTGCGCCTGAAACCGGGCCAGCCGCTGCTGCGCGTCGTTCATCTGGCATAACCAAACTTCTCTCCTCGTGCCCGGCTGGCCCGGTTTCAGGCAGCAACGCGCTGATCCCCTGATTCCGGCAGCTCCGGATTTCCCGGCTTGATGAGTGGCGCTATGGACTGTCTGCCGGTGCTCACTGCCGCAAGCCTGCGGCACCCGTGACGTCTCCGGGCATGTTCAGCAAGGCATTGCTATCATTCTGAAAACCTGTCGAAAGATTATGGTTTCCGGGGGCGAAAAAGCAAGCCTTTACGGTGTGCAGTGCACGCACTTGCGGCCCGTCCGGCACTGCCGCCAGTGCCACGCAAGGGATGCTCGCGGGGCGTTCGATTGTGGTACCGTAGGCAGGCTGCCAGCGTTGCCTGCAGGCTACTGGCAACGGCAGCCATCATAACGCCGGGAGCCGTGACGTTCATGTACAGCCAGCGGGGAATCGCAACCAGCGGGGCCGGACGGGGCCACGCATGGCGAGCTGTCCTGCCGCTGCTGGCCGTTACCGGCCCGGCCACCGCCTCGCCGTTCGCCGCCCTGCACAACGATCCGATCGCGCCGGTCATTCTCGGGGTCACCGGCATCCTGTTCTTCGCCATCCTGGGGCGATTCGCCGCCCGCAGGCTCGGCCAGCCATCGGTGCTTGGCGAGCTCATCATGGGCGTGCTGCTTGGCAACCTGGCCTACTTCTTCAATTTCGATCTGGTCATGGTGCTGCGCGAGGGTGCGTCGATCTTCGAGCTGGAGAAGCTGGCTGTCGCCGGCGCGTCTCTCGACATGGCTGCCTTCTCCATCCTCAGCCCGGAGACAGCGGCCCAGGTGCTGTGGGTGCTGCAGGGACCGGACGGCGGCCAGATCCTGCAGGTGGCGCACACGGTGGATGTGTTCTCGCGCTACGGCGTCATCTTCATGCTGTTCCTGGTCGGACTGGATACCAGCATCGTCGAGATGCGCCGTGTCGGCGGGGCCGCCAGCCGGGTCGCGGTCATCGGTGTGATCATGCCGTTCCTGCTCGGCTTCACGGCCACGCGTGTCTTCATGCCGCAATTGTCACTGAATACCGACCTGTTCATCGCCGCGACCCTGGGCGCGACCAGCGTGGGCATCACGGCGCGGGTGCTGAAGGACCTGCACCGGCAGCATACCAGCGAGGCGCATGTCATCCTCGGTGCGGCCGTCATCGACGATGTGCTGGGTCTGCTGATGCTGGCCATCGTTTCGGGCATCATCGTCTCGGGCGGTGTTAACGTCGCCAACATCCTCGGCGTGCTGGTGCTGGCAGTGCTGTTCATTGCCGGTGTGCTGTTTCTCGGCCCCTACCTGCTGCGCTTCACCATCCGCCTGCTGTGCCGGCTGGACCTGGTGGAGGCAAAGATGTTCACCTCCTACCTGTTCGTGATGGTGCTGGCCTGGCTCGCCAACCTCGTTGGGCTGGCAACCATCATCGGGGCCTTCGCGGCGGGCCTGATCCTGAACGACACCTTTTTCAAACACTGCCGCATTCCGAAGGAGGAGTACAAGGTCAGCATCAAGGACCTGATCATGCCGCTGGAGGTGATCCTGGTGCCGATCTTCTTTATCCTCATGGGCATCCAGGTCAAGCTGGAAGCCTTTATGGACTGCCAGGTCCTGCTGGTAGCAGGCGGCCTGCTGGTCGCGGCCATCGTCGGCAAGCTGGTCTGCGGCATCGGCGCCGGCCGCGGCACCAACCGGCTTGCCGTCGGGCTGGGGATGATGCCGCGCGGCGAGGTGGGCCTGGTGTTCGCCGCCATCGGCAAGAGTCTGGGCGTGATCACCGATGACCTGTTCTCCGCCATCGTCCTGATGGTAATCATCACCACGCTGATTTCACCGCCGCTGCTGAAGCTGGCACTGCGCAGTGAGTAGAAAGGGGTCGGAGTCGAATTTTTCCCGTGAATAACGTGCGAAGTGGCGTACCTCAGGAAATTCGACTCCGACCCCTTTATCTTGCGACCCCTTTATCTTGCTATTCCGGTTGCGCCAGTCCCAGTTCGTAATAGGACTGCGCCAGCTTGGTAACGGCGATGGCGAATGCCGCCGTGCGATAGTCCTTGAGGTTCGGATGTTTGCGCATGATGTCCAGGATTTCGTGAAAGGCCATGCGCATGGTGTCGTCCAGGCCGGAGCGGATCAGGTCGAGTTCATTCGCCCCGCGGCGGATCTCGCGGCACAGTTTTTCCGGGACCTGCTTGCCGGTCAGTTGCTCCAGCGCCGCGATATAGTTCGAGCCGCGCATCTCGTCGAGACGCCGCTGCAGCCGGCCGAAGCGCATGTGCGACAGGTTGCGGGTCCACTCGAAGTAGGAGACGGTCACGCCACCGGCATTGACGTAGATATCGGGCAGGATGGTGATGCCGCGCTCGCGCAGGATCTCGTCAGCCTGGTAGGTGACGGGGCCGTTGGCGGCCTCCACGACCAGCTTCGCCTGGATGCGCATGGCATTGTCTGCATGGATCTGTGCCTCCAGCGCGGCCGGGATGAGGATGTCGCAGTCCATTTCCAGCGCCTGTTCCCCCTGCGGACTGTAGCTGCCGCCGGGGAAACCCTTCACACCACCGGTCTCCGCCAGGTACTGGCGCACGTCATGCACGTTGAGGCCGTCCTCGTTGACCACCACGCCGTCGCGCTGGATGACGGCGATGATCTTCGCCCCGTCTTCCTCGGAGAGGAACTTCGCGGCATGGTAGCCGACGTTGCCGAGGCCCTGGATCACGATCCGCTGCGAGCCCAGTCCATCGTTGAGCCCGCTGGCAGCGACCAGTTCGGAGTGCCGAAAGAATTCCTGCAGCGCATACTGCACGCCCTTGCCGGTAGCCTCGGTGCGCCCCGGGACGCCGCCGCGGCTGACCGGCTTGCCGGTCACGCAGGCATCGCGGTTGACATCGTCCGGGTACAGCGTCTTGTAGGTATCCGCGATCCACGACATTTCCCGTGCCGAGGTGCCCATGTCGGGCGCGGGCACATTGGTCGCGGGATTGATGAAGTCCCGGCGCGCGAGTTCGATGGTGAACTGTCGCACGATCTCGCGCAGATCGTCTTCCTCGTAGTTGCGGGGGGTGATCAGCAGGCCGCCTTTCGCACCGCCGAAGGGGATGTCGGCGATCGCACACTTGTAACTCATCAGCGCGGCCAGCGCCTCGGTCTCGTCCTGGTTGACCATCGGCGCAAAGCGCAGGCCGCCCTTGGCAGGCAGGCGGTGTGCGCTGTGGATCGCCCACCAGCCGGTAAACACCTCGACCATGCCGTGGATGCAGACCGGGAACTTGATCTGGATGACGGCATTGCAGGCCTGGATGACCTTCGTGGTATTGGGATTCAGGCCGATGGCCAGCGCGGCCCGGTCGACCATCCGGTCGACTCCCTCACGGAACGACATGCTTTCATGGCTGCTTCCACCCAATGTAATGGCTCCTGCTGCCGGCTGGCAATCCTGCCCGGTGTGACCAGATGGTAACCGATTTCCCGTCGCCGGACATGCACGCCCGGGGACTGCCTGCAGACGGATCTGCCGGTTGCGCTCGCCGCAGCCTGCGGGCAGGTGACAGCCATGTGTCATGGCCTGCCGGGAGCAGGGCAGCGGTTCCCGGCAACGGCGGATTTAAATTTGATATGCGCCGGGAAATGCAGTAAATGTCTTTCCACCAGGGGGCAGCGAACCGAACCGGACCCGCCTTCACGCCAGGGATACTTGAAATGCCCACGACCATCAAGTTCGGCAAGCTGTTCGCCAAGTCACCTTTCAAACCGGTCAGGAAGCACATGGGCCTCGCCAGCGACTGTGCCGCTTTCCTGCCCGCGGCCATGCGGGCCTTTATCAAGGGTGACAAGACAGCGCTCGCGGACATCCGGCAAGGCATCGGTGAACTGGAAGCCGATGCGGACAAGATCCTCGTGGAGTTGCAGCGGCGCCTGCCCGCAGCCATGTACATGCCGGTTGAACGGCGCGACCTGTTCGATGTGCTGGAAATGCAGGAGGCGATCGCAAACCGGATGCAGGAGATTGCCGGTCTGATGTCGGACCTGCCGCTGGATGTGCCGCAGGACATGCACGAGCCGGTGCTGCACCTGACCGACCGCTGCGTCGCGGCCACCGGGGGAGCCTACGAGATCGTCAAGTCGATTGGAAAGCTGAT
>Ga0210064_1000970_pt1 | contig 12942 bp, 13 predicted proteins | sample Muzzi_CordC_D2_FD_185531 | JGI IMG/M metagenome (GOLD analysis project Ga0210064, IMG submission 185531) | Wetland microbial communities from San Francisco Bay, California, USA, that impact long-term carbon sequestration - Muzzi_CordC_D2 (SPAdes) | ecosystem: Environmental > Aquatic > Marine >...
CCATGAGGGCGGCCACTGCCTCAATGTCCGTATCGGGCCGGACGGTAACCGGATTTGGCGTCATCGCTTGGGCCACGGTAATAGCCGCGATCTTCTGAACCTCCTTTTCGAAATGTTTCATGGAGGTTAGAGTAATTAATCCATCCAAAAATGAGAAAAAAGAGGGGACGGGAAGTTTTTTCTGTTGCGCAATCAGGTCACTCTGGCAAAGGATTCCCACTAGTTTTCCCGTTTCATTCGTCACGGGGACACCGTTGATGCGGTTTTCCAGAAGAAGCTTTGTTGCATGGACAATCTCCGTCTCGGGCGAAACCGTGATCAGCTCCTTTTTCATAATATCTTTTACTTTAAGCATAGTATCACCTTCAATTCTCAAAAACGGTATACAAGGTTAAGATGAGAGCACACATTTTACGACCATCTTTAAATAATTTTCTTCGTTCGATGCCTCTTACAATGATATGATGAAGAGCACCAGGAGCATCTATGCGGGCTTTGCGTGGCATGTCAGGAATATATCATATATCAGCCTTAGTAGAAACTTATAATTTAAGGGGCGTTCCGGAAGTCCCCTCCAAAAAGCCGGTAACAATATGTTGAAGTATTATTTTATATTCGATATAGTGTCTATTTACAGCAATAACTACTTGTAATACATAAAAAAAATGTATTTTAAAGTGGAAAGCCATATCCGAAAATAGGCATAATAGAGACGATTTATACTCTGAAAGCAACACCATATCGGACTGAACAAGGCCGATATAGATGTTGGCGATTTTCCGCCTTTTGAGAAGCTCAATTTGGCCTGATTATGGATGGGCACTCGTTGGTTTGCCCTGCTGAAATATCATTTGCATTAATTTATCGAAAAGGGTTTCCGGCTTATGGACATCTGGTCTGTCGTCATGGAGCTGTTACTGCTGCTGGGCGGCGCTTTCATGATGGGCGCCGTGGCCCAGCGCCTGGGGCAGAGTCCCATAATGGGATATCTTCTGGCCGGCACCATCGTCGGTCCGCTGCTGTTTAACACAACACTTATCAACCAGGCCTCGGAACTGGGGGTCGCGTTGCTGTTGTTTTCCATCGGTCTGGAATTCAGTTTCAAACAGCTAATGAAAATGGGACGGATGGCATTCGGCGGGGGAACACTGCAGGTGGTGTTGACTATTCTATCGGTTTCCCTGATAACGGTTAACATGTTCGATCTGCCCCGGGCACTCACGCTGGGAGCCATCGTAGCGATGAGTTCCACCACCATGGTACTGCGGCTGCTGGCGGACCGTGTGGAAATCGATTCTGTCAAAGGCAGGACATGCCTGGCCATTCTTCTGCTCCAGGACATAGCCATCGTACCTCTCGTGCTGATGGTCAGCTTCTTTATGCCGGCTGCGGCAGAGATAAATATCGGTCTGCATATCCTTAAGGTGAGCCTGTCAGTGATTGGGTTGGCCGTTGTTTTCTACCTGCTGCTGTATCATCTGGTCCCGGCACTGCTGAGCGAGGCGAAACTCTTTGCCAATCGGGAACTGACCGTACTGCTGAGCATCACTGTGGGTTTCGGCGCAGCCTGGGCCGCCCACAAACTACACATCTCCCCGGCGCTGGGCGCTTTTGTTGCGGGCATGCTGCTGGGAGAATCCCCTTTTGCCACTCAGATTCGATCCGATATCGGCTCGATGCGCATCATTATGGTTACCCTCTTTTTTGCCTCGGTGGGTATGCAGGCCAAGCCCATGTGGTTTATCAAACACTTGCACTGGGTCGCACTCACTTCGGTAATCGTTCTGGTCCTGAAAACCGGGATCATTTATATTGTGGGCCGTTTATTCAGCCTCGACAACCGACGGGCCCTTGCCACGGGCATTACTCTGAGCCAGATCGGAGAGTTTTCGTTTGTGCTGGCAGCCACTGCCCGCAGGGGCGGTGTGCTGGCAGCCGATATCGTTGACCTGATTGTGTCGGTGATCATTGTACTGATGCTGGTCACCCCGTATCTGATCGCCAATGCCGATGCAATGACCGATCGGTTACTGGCACTTATTTTTAGAAAGAAGCCATTGGCTTTAAGCACTTCTCCATCCGGGAGGGCGGAACCGGTCAACCGGGTACTGGTGGTGGGACTGGGGCCGGCCGGGCGCCAGGTGGTGCAGACACTGGTAGCCCAGCGCTTGGAAACCGTGATAATCGACGTTAATCCCAAAAGTCGCGAATATGCCCGTCAACAGAGCCTTAATCTTCATCTGGGAGATGCAGGTCAAGAAGAGGTTTTGATGCACGCGGGTCTGCCCGAAGTGTGCATGGTGGTAGTCACGATTCCCGATCCCCATGCTGCGGTCCGGATCGTGGAAATGATCCGGCAGCTTCGACCCCATGTGCCCATTGCGGCCCGGTGCCGCTATAATCGGCACGTCGCCGATCTCGAGGGAGCTGGCGCCGACATCGTCGTCGACGAAGAGATCACAGTGGGGAACATGTTAAGCGGGCAGATTATAGATTATCTGATGAATGGCTCGGCCACCGTGGTGGCCTGCCGTCTTGGCGGGCAAACCCCGGAATCGATCACCGAAAAGAGATAGTAGCCGATGTTTTGGAGGCAACGGTATCTCTGTTAATGGCCTTAAGCAAATATCTCGGCAAATATGAATATACCGACAATAGCAGAGCGGCACAGTATGTGCTTCCAGATCAGCAGTACAAGTTCCAGATCTTTCAACGTTATTACGATTCTTTGCCAGACTGTTTTTTTACCAACACTCAGTATCAATTCTATTACAGATATCTCAATACCAGTTTTTTAATCCATGCAAAAGCTAAATTTACCCCTGACACCCTCTTTCTTGTCGGGTCGTAGCTCGAAGAGCGAAGACTGATAATCAAGGATCAAGGGACTGTCCCCAATTACTTTCCCTGTCAAAATACCAATATCCGCCCCAAATCTCCAATATGGGGATTCGCTAAAGGTTTATTGGGAGAATCGGTTAGCTTTATCGCTTTATTTCAATCATTACCTTTTGTTTTATGCAGGCAATTTATTCCGTGTCGATGCAACCTCTATTTGATGAACGGGTATAATCGATTTTAACAGCTTCAAACCGAGGATCAATACAATTATTCCAAATATGAAATACAAAGGTTGTAAAAAATTACGCAGTCCAACAAACCAGACTTCAGTTGTCATATAAAGAATTAAGAATATACCCGATAAGGCTGCTATACCGCCAAAATATCTCTTTTGTAAAAAGGTAATCATGGCGGCAACGACATTACCAAATCCGATGACGATAAGTAGAATTAAACCGGGGATAAAATAGTTGGTAAAAGGCGAATTACTTAACCACTCTATAGGAAAGTCTGGGATTCCACTTGGATTTGAAATTAATTTGAGCCCACCAGCTATGGCAGTAATGCCAATGAAAGCCTGAAGAATACCTAAAAAATATGACATGAATTTTCTTTTTTTATTCGCATTCATATCGAACCTCCTTTTCAGTTCAAATTTGCTATAATCATAGCATTTGGTTATAGAACAACTCTTCGTGACAGCCAGCCTTCTTGAAATCCCAAAAATTTAAAAATGGAGCATATTTATTTTATTTGAGCGTTTACAAGATGAGATCAAATTATGAAACGAATACAGGTCTTGAAGTTTTCCAACATATTTTTGTCTTGGATGAACTACAATATACTCGCCATAATATTTAGGATCGATTGAAATTAACCCTGTTTGCTATTAACGGAGCATACAACGTTCAGAAGGGAAGACTTCGGATATCAGAGGATTTGAGGAAACGTTGTTGTTTGATTACACGTTAATCTTTTTCTTGGGTACAGGCCCCAATTATAAGCCATGATATGTCCTACAAAGTAGTATGTCAAATACTTTTTATTATTTCAAAAAATCGTAGCCTTTTCTCTTAAGAATTTGTTTTTATTCCCAAAAATAGCCATTTAAGGTTTTATCTGTGCAAAATATGATCGTTTTATACATTATCTCAATATGTTGCTGTGGTCCGACTATCATTCCGACGTTCTTAACAAGGAGGTTCGGTGAAATTTTGGGTAATCGATCCTTGATCGATCAGATCCATAATGGACAGCAGCAGAAATGGTTTGTGAGGGGCTTGATGTTTAGTTAGTGCAGACCACTTTTTACGGTTTTTATCCAAAATGATTTGCTCATTCTCCAAAAATTTGGGTAGAGCCTTTGGATTCAAAACCCAAACTTTAGCGCCTTTTGGCATTTTATTCACAAACCAGCCAGGATATAATACAACTGGCTGAACCCGTATTTCTTTACCCGTAAGATCATTAATCAATTCTTTTAACCAATTGGCTTGCGCCTTTGCTTGAACGATAGGATTTCGATCTAGATCAAATTTTCCAATCATAACTTTTTCCCCATCGTATGTGATATTATTAGATCCTTTTAAGGACTTGCTTATGGTTTTTGTTTCAATGGTATAAATGCCGGTATTACCGATTAAAACATGATCGATATTAAAATCTCCTCCAACGATATCATGGAATACACGATATCCTTTTTCTCTAAACCGATCTAAAAACTCACCAACGGCTTTTTCTCCTTCTCTGCCTAATTTTAATTTTCGTATATCTTTTTGGCATAGAAATATTTTCGTGATACTGAAAGCAATAAATATTCCTGAAACAATACTTGTAAGGATGGGGTTTGGTGGTATTAAAATTTTAATTGTTATCCACAACCTCCAACTTATCAAGCCATTTAAATATCATAATATTCCTTGAAGCCAGCATCAAACTCACATCTGTAGTTTGGGGGTACTAATGCCACTCCATTTCTTTTATTTTGAGATCCTCAGAGCAAAATATAAATGGCAGCTCAGGTTGCATGCATCCATGATACGCCTTGCATTTCTTCCGATTACGGCATTGCCGGCAAACATCAATATGCTTTCGTTGTTTTCCTTTCTTCGGACAAAATATGTATATTTCGTTCTTTCTACTCTTCATTTTTGGCTTATTGTTATAAATCCCCTAAGTATTTGAACCATCAGGACCAGCTTTAAGTCTTCCAGGCTCAAGCGCGATAGTTAAATTGTATGACCGTCTCCCACACCTCTGAGCTGATTAAGCTCCTGACCGACGGCTATTTCACCCTCATAGCCTAATAGAAAATTATAACTTGAGGGGCGTCCCGCAAGTCCCCATTCCTTGGAAGTCAGCATTACATCATATGAGTCAACCCCATTATGAATGGTTTGGATTGCGGATAACGCCGCCTAAAACTCAAAACTCAGCCAGCCCAGAACATCGTAGGCGCCTCTTTCTTTGAGTTTAAGAACAACCCCTTCACCAGGTGAGACACCTTCTCCCGCGATTTCTAAGATGGTTACAAAATGCGTGACGAATATGATCAGCTCGCCATCAGCGGGAAGATTCGAGATAAAAGACCGCAGCGTCTTGATATTTGGTTCTCGATTCTCCGGCATACCATAGAATGAGTTCAGAGCCGGCAGCTCCGCGACAGGTCCAAAACCCAACAGCGTTGCGGTTTCCTGGCAGCGGCACCACTGGCTCGAATAGACTTTAGCGTCATTGATTCCTTTTGAGCGCAGCCATTCTCCGATGGCTCGGGCCTTTGCGCGGCCTCTATTGTTCAGATTGCGCTGGGTGGCACAATCTCCAATTTTGAAATTGGCCGGGTCGCCGGAGCCTGGAGCATAGGCATGGCGGATCATCAGAATGTGTCCGCCGGACTTCATTAGTTTTACCAGATCGCCCTGGTCCGCGTGGGCGTTCATTACGGCAAGCGCCATCAACCCAAAGAAGCTGATTTTAAAAATCTTGAGCAAACGCATCATTAAATCCTTTTCAGCGGGAAACCCTTGAACCTATACTCGTCTACCTGTATTCTATACTCCTTCTTGTCAGGCCGTCTTGTTCTGTCGTCTTGTCGGGTCGTCTTGTCCGTCATAGCTTGAAAAGCGTAGACGGAAGCTCGAAGAGCGAAGACTGATAATCAAGGATCAAGGTTTGACCCCAACACCTGGACGTTTCAGAAGACTTTAATCCAAAAGTCCTCCACTTAATGCTTAATAGAAACTTATAATTTAAGGGGCGTCCCGAAAGTCCAGCTCCTTTGTCATAATATCTTTTACTTTAAGCATAGTATCCCTTCGATTCTCAAAAACGGTATACAAGGTTAAGATGAGAGCACACATTTTACGACCATCTTTATTGAGTATATAAAGATTATTGAAACTATGATTTCACCCGGGAAGCAACGAAGTCCCAGTCGGCGAGATGATTGAGTACATTTTCAACAAAGTCTGCCCTGCGATTCTGATAGTCCAGATAGTAGGCATGTTCCCAGACATCCACCGTGAAGATCGGCTTCAGTCCATGAGCTATGGGTGTGTCCGCATTGGCGGTTGTAACAATCTTCAGTTCCTCGCCGTCAAGGACCAGCCAGGTCCAACCACTTCCAAACAGGCTATTGGCCGCCTTCAAAAACTCTTGTTTAAAGGTGTCGATGCTTCCAAAGGATTTTATGATCCGATCAGCCAGCTCGCCGCTGATTGTGCCGCCATCCGGTTTGAGGCATTTAAAGAAAAAAGCATGATTCCAGGCCTGGGCGACATTGTTAAAAATTGCCGTGTACTCCTTTTTTCCGGCTGTGAGCACAATAATCTCATCAGCAGTTTTGCCATCAAAGCCTCCCCCTTTAAGAAACCGGTTTGCCTTGTCCACATATCCGGCATAGTGTTTACCATAGTGAACGCGCATGGTTTTATCAGAAATATACGGCTTGAGTGCATCCATCTTATACGGAAGCGGTTCCAGAACAATCGATGTTTTCTCACCGGCTTTTCCGCATCCGATGAGCAGAAGTGCCAAGCCGATTACCCCAAACAGACACACGCCTTTGTGTAAATGATGCCCCCTTTTTATATAATGTTTTTTCATGGTTCCCTCCTTTACGGCGTCATAACCCTTAAGCACATCTACCAAAGACTTCGATCAGGCAAAAAAATCAATTTTGTTAATCCGTCTTATAGGTCAGGTCTGCTCTTGCCCATAATAAAACTTAAAAGAATCGAGAGCAGACATGACCGCAAGTCCCAACTTAATTTGTTAAGAACGGCCCTCATTTCCGTCCCTCATTTCACCCGTTACATCTATTGATATGACCTAAGCTGAGCGATTTTCAAGTTTGCCGTAGATACAAGGAAGATATCGTTTCGCTATAGTCGTCTATGCGGAATGGCATCTGACGCAGTAGATACGGTGAAATTGGAAATCCCGTAGGGTTTCAAAATTTTGAAATTTTAAATGTCAGAATACCTTAAAAATATTATAAAATTAACCATTTCAGAAATTTGAAACGATCAGTTTAGGTATGAGATTGTCTAATCACAATGACATGCTGTACCATGAGCTTTCTCAAAAGATTCCCGCCCTTCTCTAAAGGCAAAAACCGCAATCAGAATAGCTCCTACAGAATCTATCCCTCCAATCCCGGTCAACTCAAACCCTACACTGGCTAATAGAAGCACAAAAGACAGATAGAGACAAGCTTTCGTGCAATTTGCATCCTCTAATATTGCTTCTGAGCCAAGCTCCCTTCCAACTTTGGTTTTAAAGTGAATTAAAGCCCACATCGTAAAGATGGATATCACCGCAATTACAATTCCCCAAAAAGTGGTTTCAGGTCGATGCCCTTGGTATAGATTGACACCGGCAGTGACGAACAGGCCTACCCCCAGTATATAAAACGCAGTGCCTGTGATTTGAAGTGCCTTTTTTTCGAATGGATCTGGGTTGGCGTCCGGGTTATGGAGCATTCTGCGAACCATAATCCAAATGCCGATGCCAGATAAGACCTCGACAAAAGAATCGATTCCAAAACCCAATAAAGAAAGCGTTTCATCCGCCGCACCGAAAAATACCGATACCATACCCTCAATTAGATTATAAAATATAGTGATCTGAGCAAGCAGAGATGCTCTTTTGTATTGTTTTAGCTTCACTCGAGTGACTTCAGATGAAGAGGTGGCGGGGATTTCCATTAATAGCCTCCTTTTGATCTTGTATAGTATAGGGGAGCGTTTTATTCATTATCTCAATATGTTGCTGAATTCAGATCCTCATTCCACAAGCAACCTCTTTTAATCAAGGATCAAGATTTGACCCCAATCATTTTTTTCAACTTGGATATTCCAACATCCTATTGGGTTAATTTTAAGATAGATTATAATATATTGGCTCTTCATGAAAATTCTTTAACTGCTTCTCTCATCAGTTTGCCGATAGCCATCTTTTGAGGACACCTTTGTTCGGCTAAAGAATAATCCGTAAGTGTTATTTGCCTGCGGGTAATTACGGGCAGTTTCTGAAATCGTGTTTTCGCCCGCTGAAGGTTCCCATAGCTGCGGGCATACATGAGACAGCGCATCACGTCACTAACGGGGACATTCCCCTGGACGGAAGATTCACAGATGTCGGCACAACCGGCACAATAATGTGAGCGCGTTTCTTGTGCGTATTGTCGAAGAAGCCCTATATCTCGAACAGAAAGTTTCGTCTTATCCAATGCAGCGGCAACGTTTGACATCAATATCGTCATGTTAGGCATTTCCGAGCATATACAGCTGATATCCGGATGTTCCCAGACGGCTTTAAGCTTGGCCTGGGCGTCGGTGAATCCTTTTCGTAAAAAACGACCCGCCAGTTTAAGCTCGGTATCGCTGTCGGTATTCACCGGGCCGCCGCCCTGGGTTTTCATAGCGGTCAATCCGATGCCGGCTCTGGCGCAGGCCTCTACCGCTCTTTTCATGTCATCGGTGTGCATCCGTCGATAATTGTAACGCATCATAATACCGTCGATCCAGCCCAGCTTTGAAGCCCCCAGCATGCACGCTTCCATGTTGCTGTGGGTACTGAAACCAAAAAATCGGATTTTGCCCTGGGCTTTCTTTTTGTCAGCCCATTTTTTGGTGTCATCATCCATATCGCTAATGCTTCTTACCGAGTGTACAAAAAAGAGGTCAATATAATCCGTCTTCATACGTTCCATAGATAAATCAAGGTCCTGGCTCAATCCGTTAAGGGTCCATGCGTGGGATTTTGTCACCAAAAAAATCCGTTTACGATCTTCCGGATATTTTTCAAGATATTTGCCGATTCCCTTTTCGCTCTTGCCCCCCATGTAGGTATTTGCCGTATCCCAATAGGTCACTCCCAAGTTGAAAGCCTGTCTTAACAATAGAAGACTCATGGAAGTGTCGAGACTTCCCCCAAAAGACAAGATGGGGACATTTATTCCCGTTTTACCAAACGGACGGGTCGGCACTTTTTGGGGGCCTGCGGCGGCTTCGGTTAAAGGGTTGACAGCGGTTAAGATTGATCCGACACTCAATGCACCGGTGGCTTTTAAAAAGTCTCTTCGTGATAATTTATTTTTTTCTTTTAACATATAGGATTCTTTATATTTGAGAGTGGGTCGTAATATTAGGCGATAAAAAATATGGGCAAAACCGTATACTTATTGATGCGAATGCCGTATAGTGAATTATGGATAACTTGATAAGAGCAGCCCAAATTTGATCAACTCAAATTACGTATACCCCAAAATCCACAAAATTGCAAAAAAAGGCAAATCAGGAAAAGCTCATCCTTATAAACAAAAATAAATTTACCTTTTGTGGAAAAATTGAGTTATAATCAGATGACATTCTGAATGATGACAAAAGGAGGGCATTATGGCAATTTCGGTTATGATCCAACGCACATTTAGAGACAAGGAAAAAGCAGCCAAACTGGCTCCAATTATCGTAAAACTCCGATCTCTGGCCGCAATCCAACCCGGTTACATCACCGGCAAGACATTTCGCTGCCTGGACTGTCCCGGTGAATACCTGGTTATCAGCACCTGGAATAGCCTTGACGACTGGAACCGCTGGCTTCAAAGCGAACAACGCATGGCAATTCAAAAACAGGTCGATGATTTATTGGGTGAAACAACTCAGTATAGGATTTACGAACCCTTGGTTGGTGGAATTATCCCTCAATTTCAGGCTATGACAGAATTAGTCGCACGGTCGACATGAATTATCTTTATCTTGGTTAATTATTCTTCAAACCTTTTTTCATCCATGCAAAAGCTAAGTCTGCCTTTGACAGCCTCTTTTAATCAAGGGCCTTAGGTTTGAAACCAATCTCGCGCGTTACCTTCTCCAACAGTTTTCGATAATAGACGTAGTTTTCAAAGGGAACATCCGCTCTCACGCGCCCGTCAGCCAAGGGTACATAACCGCCTTCGGCCAGCAAGGGCGGTACTTTTTCTTCGACTTCACGGCGGATCGCCTCCTTGTCGCGCCTTAAAGCGTCAACATCGATGCCTCCGATCAGGCGCAGCTCAGGACCGAACTCGCGGCGCAGATTGCGATAGTCCATGGCCTCAATGTTGACCTCGCAAGCCCAAAGACAATTGAAGCCCCATTTGAGAATGCTTGGGATCAGCATCCGGGTATTGGCAAATGTACGCAGGACAACTGTTTCGACGCCATATTGGTTCAGCACATCAAGGACCGGTTGATAGCTTGTCAGAACGAATTCCTCATACATCTGCGGGGAGAGCAGGGGGCGATCGTTTCCGCCGATGGGCTCGGAGAAAACAACGGCATCTACTTCAACCTCGGAAAGAACCCTTTCTGCCATTCGGGCTGCAAACTCCCCATGAACAGCCAACGCTTCGTGCACGAATTTCGGGTCTTTTATGAGGAGGCGAATCACTTCGGAAAACCGACCCCAGTCGTTCACTCCCATTGACAAGAAAAAGCCGCGGTGCACCCGTAGCATGAGCACGTGGTCGCGGGATTGCCAGGCACGGACCTGCCGTGACCATTTCCAAGGCAGTCGACGGAAATCATCCGGATTTAAACTTTTCCTCAACACTTTCAGTTCATTCCGGGAAGTTGGCCATTTCCTTAGCTTGGGGCGGGGTTCCAGGTCCACTTCTATTTCTTCGTGCCGGTCAGTAGAGAACATCCTGGAGAGTTCCGCTTTTTTGGTCAGTCCCTGTTTACGCCATGCTTTGATAACGTCCTTTCGAATACCTTCTTCAAAGTAGGGGACGCGATCGGTTTTTTCATACCGCATGGTTTTTATAAAGCGTTCGCGACTCGTCATGGTCGTATACACCCTTGCGCTTATGAAATCACTTCTACCCTAATTGATCGTAAACAAAACAGGAAAAATGTTTTATGTGTTTGATTTATTATTCATTTTAGTGAATTCAGATGGATTTTCATAACGCTTCTATAAATGAGATATAAATTGATAAAAAAATCCTATTTTGTTTACCTTTCAGGAAAGCCGATGATACCCTATCTTCTTCGTTATCAAGGGCTCGTAGTAGACGACTACGACTTCGCCCTTGATGCCTCGAACCTGAGGCATCCTCGACTTTCGCTCATTTAGGGTTCTATGTATATATCAAGCTACGGGCCACAGCAACAGCACCGGCAGCGTCCGGGCTGTACCCATCGGCTCCGATTTCATCGGCAAAAGATGCGGTCACCGGCGCTCCGCCGACCAGAGTCTTCAAGCTGCCGCCGCCTCTGCTGCTGACATCGGCAACGACCGCTTCCAATTCCGCCATGGTCGTGCTCAGCAGGGACGAGAGGGCAACGATTTGTGCCTGATATTTTTTAGCAGCAGCCAGGAACTTACCTTTACTGACGTCCACACCCAAATCTATGACGCTAAATCCGGCACACTCCAGCATCATGGACACCAGGTTCTTGCCGATGTCGTGAATGTCGCCCTTGACAGTGCCAATGATGATGGTGCCTTTACCCTTGATGTCGGAGATAGCCAGATGCGGCCTGAGAACTTGAAGGCCGGCATGCATGGCCTCGGCTGCCATGAGCATCTCAGGCACAAAAAAAACACCCGCACTAAATCGTCTGCCGACCTCATCCATTGCAAAAATTAGAGCTTGATCGAGTATCGCCAGTGCATCCGTGCCCTGATCCAGACAGGTTTGTACCAGTTGGGCGGTCTTTTCCTGATCGAAACCCAGGACTGCGTCGATTATGGTTTTGGCTTCCATATATACCGTAATTTTGGGCTAAGGTTACTCATCCATAAAAAGATCAAATGTCAATCTTTCACCAACGTCCCGTAGATTCCGAAGTGTCCATAGGGGAGATCATGCCGGTTAAGTACTTTCCGCCAGTATCTAATATTTTCGATATCATATATATAGACGGCCTTGTAAACACCGCCATGTAACTTTAGATCGGCCTGTCCGTCACCGTCCACATTGAGTTTTCGCACCATCACCCGGCCGGTCACCGGCTCATTGTAGATCCCGGTATTCACCCGACGTCCCTGGTGGTAAATCGTTTTGGGCAAAGAAACGTTGATCGAGATAAGCTTCATGAACCCCCTTTGTATTTTTTTATTTGAGGAGAGAAGCCGTTCTGGAAGGGTTTGTGAGGTATCTGATGAGCGGTGAGTGCAGACCGGCGTTTGAGGCTTTTGTCAGTCCGCAGGTGGGAAAAGCTTTTGAGGTATTGGGAAAGAGACATTCCATCTCCCGGCTCTTAAGTTGCTTTCTGTATTTTATATTTTCTCTTGTCCCGTCGAAGCTCGGAGAGCGAAGTCGGATCTTGTCGGGCCGACTTGTCCCGTCGTCTTGTCGGGTCGTAGCTCGCAGAGCGAAGTCCGAAGCTTGAAAAGCGTAGACGGAAGCTAAAAGCGAAGGCTGATAATCAAGGATCAAGAAAATAAACTTAAAATGTTAAGTACGTCCCGCAATTCCCATGTCTGTCTTTATGGTATGTTTTTCTACTTTTCTAATGGGGGATTAACTCCCAGACTAAATATTTCATATTCAGTTTCGCCACTAAGGAACTCTTTAAACTTCTGTTCAATGGATTTCCGCAAATCGCTATT
>Ga0210064_1000971_pt1 | contig 12941 bp, 8 predicted proteins | sample Muzzi_CordC_D2_FD_185531 | JGI IMG/M metagenome (GOLD analysis project Ga0210064, IMG submission 185531) | Wetland microbial communities from San Francisco Bay, California, USA, that impact long-term carbon sequestration - Muzzi_CordC_D2 (SPAdes) | ecosystem: Environmental > Aquatic > Marine >...
GAGCTGTCGGGAGCCCAGGCAAAAGCATATTCTCCCGAACCGGCAGTTACTTCTTTTATGCCTCCATTAACCACAGTTATAGGGGATACTCTGCGGTTAGGAAAATTGCTGTTAGGTGGAGATACATAAAGATCAACCCGCCCCACTATGTCCTGATCTGCCACATAAGCGATTAATGTACTTTCGGGTTCCCATTGGAAGTCCCGTACATCGCTGTTTGTACCGACCAGGTCGGAAATAAGATCTATTTCTTTGCCGTCGGGCGTTGAGGAGAAAAGCTCAAACAAATCTGCCGCCAGATCCGAAGCATCGGCAATATAAGCAACCCGTGAACTATCCGGCGCCCAGGCGAAGTAATATTTCCCGGACCCGGCAGCGGTCTCTTTAAGGCCACTGCCTTCCAGCGGCAGGGAAACCTTTACCGCTGATTCGTCCGATGCTTTATCCACGGGTACCACATAAAGTTCAAACAAATCATTGCTGTCCTGGTCGGCCACATATGCTACGTATATGCCGTTAGGCGACACTTCAAAATCAACCACATCACCGCCGGCAACCATCGTCTCCGATAGCTTAATGATCACAGCACCGTCATCAGACGATGCGTAAAGCTCGACGGTCCCGTCCGTATCTTGATCTGCCGTATAGACAACTGCTGGAAAATTCGCTGTACCGGATCCTCCGCCAGCCCCACCGCTTCCACTCGTGCCGCCGCACGATAATAGAAAAGGAGACAGAAGCCATAGGCTAATAAATACCGCTGTTTTTAGTGATGCGAACCTGCTGACTTTTTCATTTTCCCGGTAACAGGTAGACACTTGACCCTCCTTCAGCTTTCTGCTTTTTTATTTTAAGGGTTCATTTAACATACATGGCACGGGGTGACTCGAACTTTTCCGCCCTCCTGCGGCGGTTAAACCCGCCAAGCGGATAAGCCGTTGGCCTGGTTGTCCTGCTGGTAACGGAAAAAAGCAATAGTACGTCAGTGCTCGATAGGTTGAACTGGCCACCGGGTGCCAAGTCCCGTGGCGGCGGGATTTGTTTGGCAAGAGTAAATCTGATTAAGACTATATACATCTCGGCCAAAAATTGCAACCCCTGATAATAAATATCCGGGTCCGAAAGCGCCCGCCGGCGGCAAACTTTGGCCACCCCGGCTTCCGGCTCGTAGAGCAGACAGCTCGGAGAGAGGAGTGACGTAATTAATGCCGTTTGCCAATGCTTCGGTTTCAGGTATCAGCGCATCTGCTGGCGGTGAAGCGACCAGTTTGATCACAAAAGTAACTTATAAACGTCGAACATTGAACATCGAACGTCCAACATCGCATGCAGTATTCTTTCAAATTTAAAATAAACGGATCCATATACCAATTTAAGGGGAAGGAGATTATCTATTTTATATCACCCCGTCAAGCCTGAGGCGGATCTTCGACGAGGGGGAGGAGACAATCTTCCCTCCCCTGGCGGGAGGGATTGAGGGAGGGGGATTATATGGTCTTATCCTCCGGGAGGCAGTGTCATAATTTAAAGCAGCGTCTAATTTTTGCCGAAATGGATGTGCCGGAAACAGCTGAGGGGGTAATTGTGCTGTTGCACGATACGGATCTAGTGCGCTATCTTAATCTCAAACTTCAATGAGGTATAATTGCGTGCAATATACAGGTCAGAGTTAAACTAATTTTTCGATTTTTTGGCTGTCTTCTGGTTCATCTTTGTCTTTGATTTCCCGGGAGGATATTGCTTTATGTGCTCATTATGGTGTATATAGGGCTTATCGGTATCTAATTCTAGGTTTACGTAATCACCCAGATTCACCATCAATTTGGTCGGCAATGAGGCCCCAACTTCCCAGTTTTCGCCTTTAATATAAAAATAAAGTCCTCTCTCGGTATCGAAATAGACTGAATTGGACGGGTAATATCGGTACTGATGCTTGGCCCGGTATCCATGCGCTGGAGCATGTGATGGTGGTCCTGCCTTTTTATTTTTCTTCGCCTCCCCGGAATTATCACGCTCCGATCTATCACCCCATTGAATACTGATACTGCTTCCCGCTAAAATCTCAGTGCTTATCGAGAAGAAGAAAATTCCGATAGTAAAACCAACCAAATATCGCTTGATTATCGTGCTGTTCATATATTTATTCCCCATTTTTAAAATTGGTGTCGATAGTTCGTTCGATTCTAAGGATGCCGCATTTTTTTTGATTACTTATACATATCGGCCGTTTTCACAAAATCTTAAATACCCGGAGCTGAATCTTTTAGATCGGATGCCCGTGACCCGTCACATTCGGGCTATTCAATAAATTTGATATCAAATTGACAAACCCATTCAAAATATTGGCGCAATTAACCGGGCCAGTCAATCACCTCCAAAGTCAACTTTCCGAAATTCATACGAATTATAATCATTCTGAAAGTTGGTACTGATCTTGCTTAATGAGGTTAAAGCCGCAGGATTTAATTTTGGAACGTCTCTGGAGGGAAATTGTATGGGTGCCAATTTAGATATAAATGAACAATCCTTTTTTATAATTGATAGGCCTGAATGGCCGAACGGTGCCATCGCAGCCGGGTCACCGGGTTATGCCGCAAACCTGGTCCTGGCCCCGACGATGGAACCGGTAACAAAAAATTCCAATAAGTACACCTGGCTGGTTTGTCCCCATTTATCCCAACCGGATTCAGTTTATCGGTACTATCTGGCCTCGGGATTGATAACCATTGTTCTGGGGAAATGTTTCTGCGAAACCTGCCTTGACAGAATTTTATCCAATGCTGATTTGTCACAATTAATTGGTTCGTGCCGGCCCATGACGGATATATCGTTTCAACAAAATTTTATCAGTCCTTTGATTGACAGCAACTTCAACTTTACGAAATTGTTTGAGCAGGAAAAAAATTATGAAAACCCGCCAAAGACCTGGATTACCTGCTCGCACACCGCTACGCGCAATTCTCTCAAAAAGGCCTACGCGACCGGGGGACAACTGTTCATATTCGAAGGGTTTTTCACCTGTCAGGACTGTTTCGAAAAAATACCGACCGACAGTTTAGTGGATCTGTTATATGAAGGCGAATCGATGACCGACGCATTTTTCCAGAATAAAATAATAAATTCCCTGTATACCATCAATTATGAGAGCCTGGATGCTGTCGGACACTTTGCTCACATCGGACATAAATAGTGTTAGGCACTGTATATTTGGTTTCTCCCCGTAAGGGCGCGGGTTGACCGTTGGGTAACCAATGGCCCAATTTTTGAATTAAGTATACAGTCCGTTTACTTTTTCAGACACAAATTCAGGCTTAATCGATTTAAAATCAAACTAGGGAGTAAATTTTAAGGCCAACCAGAAAAGTAGAAGTGTCGCTGCTCCGGAGCCTACTACCAATGCTATGGAAATTATCTCCAACATTTTATTCAACCTTGGTTTGGGGTAATATAGAAGTAAAGCAAACACTATAAACCGATAAAAAGCAAAATATATGCCAACGGAATATCAGAAGACAGAAAGGTGAATTTGGAAGTGGGAATGCGGAATTCGGAAATAAAGGGAAGGCCTCCCAACCCGTATCCCGCAGCCTGCAACACCTATCACTTAACCCGAAACTCAAAACGCCTAACCCGCAACTCGAAACTCGTGACCTGCACCCCGTATCTTACTTGACCGGACAATTTTTTTTCCCTATATTGCCGCTCATAATTAACTAAAAATGGAGGTGCTCATGCCGATGTCTAAAAAGACCGAAAAAAACCTGGCCTATGCCTTTGGAGCCGAATCAAAGGCTGCCGCACGCAACGCTGTCTTCGCTAAAAAAGCTGAAATAGAGGGCTACACCAACATCGCGCGCCTGTTTCGTGCAGTCTCTGATGCAGAGTCGGTCCATTCCCGTCGATTCCTGATGCTGATGCGGGGTAAAATCGGATCCACGGAGGAAAACCTTGAAAGGGCTTTTGAAAACGAAATCAAGGCCAATGCCGAAGAGTACCCGAAGTTGATCAAGGAGGCTGCCGAAGAGGGTCAGGACGCTGCCTTAAAGGCCTTCTCCCACGCTCGTGATGTCGAAAGCCGGCATGCCGAACTTTACAAGAAGGCCATCAACGATATGATCGCTGAACGGGAAACGGTGTATCATGTCTGCCAGGTTTGCGGTTATATCGCCGAAGATCAAGCCCCGGAACGCTGCCCGGTCTGTGATGCGGTAAAAGAAAAATTCAAGGCAATGAACTGAACCCGGCTAATGGAAGGAGCGCTGTCTATAGCGACTATCCAGAAAAAAGCAGCCTTTCGCATCGACAAACGGCCGATTGTGTTTTATGTTGATTACCGATCGGACGGCAGGTGTCCGGGTTTACACACGTCTATTGAGGGAGGATTATGATGGCCAGCCCGAAAAAATCCCGTTATGAAAGCCCCTGTGAGAAATACATTTACGATCCCGAAGCCGGCGACTATGAGCGCAATATTCCCCCGGGCACGCCCTTTGAAGACTTGCCCGATGATTGGTGCTGCCCGGAATGCGGCGCTGAGAAAGATTATTTTGAAGAGCTGGACGATTGACGGAAAGACCGGGGATACGTTAGATCAACAACCCATCGAATACAATTATCTCTTCATCATGGCTTGAAACCCTCAACCAGGGAAAACATGCCCTGGGTCTGAATCAATTTGATCCGGGTGAACCCCACCGCCGCCAGGCCTGCTTTGATTTCATCGAAAGTGTATGTTCGGCCGCCTTCCGTGCCGGCCAGCATGTTCACCGCAAACAGGGCGCCTTCCAGCGGCTGGGTGCGATCTGCCGACATAACATGGTCGCGGACCACAATCCGGCCGCCCGAGTCCAGGGCGCGGAAGATTTTGCCGTATAGGACCTCGTTTTGCTCATAGCTGCTTTGATGGATGATGGCCGATAAAAGGGCAAGGTCGTTTGCCGGAGGCAGTTCGTCTTTGTAAAAATCTCCGGCCACCAGTTCGACCCGGTCGAGCATATCGGCTGCCTGGAAGCGATCGCGCGCCATTTCGATAACCGGCGGCAGGTCGAACAGGGTCGCCCTCATTTCGGGTACCGCGCTGAGCATGGCCAAGGTGTAAGTTCCGGAGCCGCCGCCCACGTCCAGCAGTCTGCGGGCCCGTCCCGGATTAATTGCAGCCACAATCTTCGGCGCGACTCTGGAAGCGACCACGTGCATTGCACCGATAAACGCTTGACGGTTATCTTTGGCCAATGCGCCTTGTGTTTTATTAAGACCCGGCATGGTCTTGCCGAGCACAATGTCCGTGATTTGAGACCAATTCTGCCACACCGTTCCCATGTGAAGAACCATGGGCAGAATTGAATCGGGCGCGGTGGCTGACAGCAATGGGGCGGCCGATGGCTCGGCATGGTAGCGTCCGTCTTTTTTCACTAAGAAACCAAGGGCGCACAACGCGTCGAGAAGGATCACCATCCCGCGAAGTTTGGTTCCGGTGGCCGCTGCGATTTCCTCCGCCGTCAAGGATTTTTTGGCGAGCACGGTGAAAATATCCAGTTCCGCGCCGCTAAGAAGTACACGACTGGCCATAAAACCGCGGGCCAGCTCCAAGATTGATTCTTCTGTGATTTTCTCGCTCATTTTATTCCTCCTTCGCCATGCCGTTGCATGTGGTTGAATGAAAACCGCAATCGGATTTACATTGCAATTCCGGGCGAAAAACCGTCAAGATTTCACCCAGCCTTCAACGGGTGACACCAATCTCTATATGCATCCTCTTCGATCCCGCAATCAATCAAGTATCTCGCTGATTTGCCGAATCGGTGTGACGTCGGTAAAATTGGAAATATCACCACGCAGTATTGGCCCTGCCTGCGCGATTCCCGTGTCGTAGCCATCCCGGGATTCAAAATAGAGGTTTCCGATGCAGATATAGGGTGCCGGTTGATCACCACCGCCGGAAATGCCCTTATCCACATCTGTTTTGATAAGACCGAAAGGCTGCAAGTGCTTTTTGACAAGTTCCATATGTTTTGTTTGATAATAATTGAAATCGAATCGGGCAGTTTTTTGATTCGGATACATGACACAGACTTTATACATGACAATGTCTCCTTTCCGGCAGGTTTTTCTGATTAAGATTTTCGGGTTTATAGGAGAAGCATTAGCATGTATTTACGCCAAATGGTAGGGCAATGTGTCCTCGCCGCATATTCCGCTCGATTCCGGCCGCACCGCAGCTCAAAAAGGGCCGGAACAATGCAGGACCTCGAACCTGGAGGGATTCCTTGCACAAACCATCTTAAAGCAAATTTGATGTAATCCTAAAACCTTGCCTTTTTGACTGTCTGTGGTTAGCATAAAATTAGGCAAAATTCAGGTCTTAAATCACGAAGTGTTGTCAATAACCAGTTAAGTATACTGGAAGTGGTGAACATATGAGAACGCAAAAAGGAATTCTCTCCAAAAAAACCAACCCATTACATGATTCAGATGTCATCATGACAGCAGCAATTGTCGGTCATTCAATCCGCCGATTGCATAAAGACAACGTTAATGAATGTAAATACTGTTTTGAGGTTGAGTTTAAAAACGGTGCGAAAGTGCCGCTTGAAAAAACGGAAACGACCTGGCGCGGAATGGAAGATGCCGTCAATAAAATTAATTGGGTCATATTAAAAGCAGGCAAGTCGGAGCTAACCGGTGTGTCTGTAGGGCATACGCCGGAACTCCAAATTGCAGATGGAAAAATAATCGGAGGCTCCGGCGATCAACCACCTTGGTCATTGGCGCGTTATTCTGCTCCGCGTCCTAATCCCTGGGAGTCTCGCAGGTTTGAGGCTGTGCGGGATTTTGTCTATCAGGGCAGCGGTGCCTATACCGGATTTGTCTTTAATAGATTTGCCACGCTCCCGGATGCAGAAGCGTTACCGACTGTACGCATCACTTTACCGCATGACCAGTGCGCCAGTCGCTGGCACCCGAATACGGAGAGTTTTGAGTGCACAAAAAAGGATGGGAAATCGTCTTTGGGTCCAGTGGTCGGCGGGCAACCCGACCAACGCGTTTGGGGGATGATCGGAAGTCACGATACTCAAAACCAGTTGCAGGCCTTGCACATGCAGTTTATTCCAAACCAACCGCCCACGCCATTTTCTGATCTTGTCGGCTATACGCACGGAATGATTCGAGCGATTTATAACATCGAGGCGTGCCGCATTACCCATCCCGGTAAAGATTACCTGGCTTACGGCACGCCTTATGAAGTTGCAGTGGGTAACAATACGACAAAATTGGGGTCATGTTTTGCCTGTGCGATATTTATGGAGGCCAGCGGGTACCCCGCATCTGCTACGCATCTTGGAAAATGTGCTTCATGGTGTCCGCAATACCCAGCCGACGGGGACAAGTCTCCGGCTGCTCAAGCGGTGCGGAATAGTAACAAAAAATGGTTTAAATATTGCGGCGATATTCTTTTCCTCGGGTACGAAGCGATTGCCCGATCGAATGCGATTGTGAAAAACCGCAAAGATAATTTTGCCGCGCTTAAAAAATTTTTATACTCTCCACAAGCAGATAATTCTTTCGCAAATTTAATTCTAGATGCCATCACCATACACGATAAAGACTTTGAAAGAGTCAATCGTACTTTAAAAGCATTGTAACGCATTTAGGCCATAAGGAGAAAGTTAATGAGGGAACTGGCCGAACTAACCCGTTCATTTAATGATCAGATAACAACGAGCAACACGGTGGTTCTCAGTGAAGCGGTCTTGGGCATCGGCGGCTTAACTGAACTGCTTGCTCCGTTAGTGCCTGATCAAAAGTCTGTGATCGTCAAAACTGCTGAAAAAGTTGTTTTAAAAGAAGAGGTAGTCAGCTTTCATGGCACGCTGGATTTTCTTAATTATCAAAACTCACCGCTGCAGGTAACTTTGAAATTCCGGAATGGTGATCTGGTTCTTGAATTGGATATAACCCCAACCAGCGGTGCTGCCTTACTGGATGACTTTCCGATACTTCGAACCGATCAGGATTATCCAAAACTAATAACCGTCAAACGATATATATTTACGACCGATTCGAATTCCAGCACATTGAAAACCGGCCTAAATGTGGAGGTGGTAAGCAAACCTTTTGCCTACCTTGACAGCGTGGCGTCACTGATCCCCGGGTCTAATTCCCTTAAGCAAATTAACATGACGGGGCATATATCTCTGGCGCCGGATTCTGCATATGTAAATTTAGCCCTGGATGTCGGCCCCCCGGAGGTAATGAACCTTGGTCTCGTAAAAGTTTCGGAAGGAAAGGTTTCTTTAGAGCTGTCAGCTGGAAGAGACGAACGGAACCAATGGTATGCAACCGCTGCTGTATTTTTGTCAGGAAAGATAGCGGTTGCGAAGCTCAACGTTCCGGTAAAGGCACAATTTACGCCGAGTGGTATCTTATTTATCGAAGGAAGGCCGACTGACGGGAATATCATCAATCTTACAGAATTGGCGGGGCTGTTTGGCAACGCAGAGAATTTAAATGGCATGCTTCCGCAACCGCTGCAAAAGCTCGGTACATTATCACTGGACCGGGTGATGCTCATTTTGGATTTGGCTAAGCAATCGATCGTTGGCACGGCGGTCGATATTCAACTGCAGAATTGGCAGGCATCCGACTTCGTTCAAGTAAACCATATATTTGCAAAGTGGCAATGGTATGCGTCCGATAACATCCTGGATTTATCGCTGATAGGAGTGGCGCGAATCAGGGATACGATAGATATTGAAGTTGAAATAAACAGCCAATCCGCTATTGCCGGCACCATAAGGATCGATAAGGGAAAGTCTCTTGAGTCACTGGTAAGCGATATCACGGGCACTAAAGTTAACCTCGGAAATTTCAAAGACATCGAAATTGGATTCATTTCGATAGCTGCCGATTTAAAGCAATCTGCTTTTGAATTGGGTTTCGGTGCGATTGCGCATGTCACAATTGCGCCGGGTATCGATCTTAAACAGTTTGAAGTGGGTATCCGGCTCGATAAAGAACAAAGCGACAGCCAGATTAAAGCTACCGGTAATTTGCTGGTTGGAGATGAACCGATCCTTGTCACCGGTAGCATAGGCGCTCAAGATGCTGGGATATTTATCGGCGACGCCGCGCAGGTTAAGCTATCCCAATTAGCTAAAAAATATTTAACCGATTTACCGATTCAAAACTTGCCGGATATTGTGCTGCAAAACGTTCATTTGGAGCTTTCTACGACTGGAAAATTTAAATTGGGAGCCTCGGTTGATATTGACTTGGGCAGTATCGGGGACTCACTGGGCATACCCAAACCTTTAGGATTTCCCGAAATAAGTCTGGACCGAATTGCGATTGCAGTCGAGCCTCGTAATGGCGCCTGGTCGATTGAAATACTGAGTAACAAAATTTACCGGTTCCCTGAAGGCGGAAACGATCACGCCGATCTGTCTCAAGTTTCACTTTGCTTGTCGAAACAGCAAGGCCAGGATATCGCCATCGAACTATCGGTGACGCTGGCTGGAAAGGTCTCACTCGGTGAAATTTTGGCGGTTGAATTTGACTCCATGACGGCTGCCTGGAATTCTGCCCAATCGAGTTGGGGTGTTGAAGGTAAAGTAGATTGCCGACTATTTGGCACTACCCATAAATTAATTCCTGATTTTATCGACAGCACAGAAGGTACAGCACTTAAGTTAACCTATGCGTCTGACATTTCAATAACCATAATCAAAAATGTAGCTGATGTTACGATTGCAGCGTTTTCCATTTGCCTTGAAAACCGGCAAACCGAAAAGCAGGGTAAACAAACCGATTGGAGCGTGGGTGGTGCTTGCAATGTAAACATGGCTCCTTTAATGAAGAATACACCTGCTGACTTATTTTTAAAATCCGGCAGCCATGGCAGTGAATTTGGTTTTTCCATCGGCGCACTATCACCGATCAAACTTGATTTAGCTGCCGGGGTTAAAGCCGGAATAGGACTCCATCCATTTGAAATTAAATACGGCAAAGAAAAAGATAAAGAAGCTCAGTGGCACGCCAACGGTAGTGGCTCGCTAGCCTTGTTCAACATTCCGACGGCCCTGAATAAATATTTTCCAATCGAGGAGCTAACAATAGAAATCGGTTTTGGCAGTGATGAGGTTTATGTAAAAGCGAGTGACTATTCACTCAGCCAAACCCTTCCCAAATTGCGAGTTGAGCTTCCCGGCGACTTCAATATAGACCTCGGACAACCTGCAATATCTGTTGACGAGCTGAGTCTGCATTTTGGAAAGGAACTCAGATTAAGCCAACAACTCAAAGTCAGTGGTCTTAGCGAAATTAACCGTATCTTTGGAGTTAAGGAAAATGGCGATCCGAAACAAATAATATTAAACCCACAGTGTGCCGGTGAACTATCTATAAGCGTCCGAAATGGCATCAAGGCCCGGCTGCAAAGCTCACCCTTTAATCGGATACCGACTCGCACCGAAAAAGATGGGTCTATCTGGACTGAGTGGTGGCAGATTGGAGACATTATTAAAGTGAGCGTTCAAATTCCGGAGTTTGCTTTTGATACCAATACCGCAACCTGGTCAGCGAGCGGCGGCATACTCAAAGACGGTCATTTCAAATTCCCTTTGACGCCATTAAAATGGTTGCTTAAACAGCTAAAAGTTGATGCTCATCTTGTCGATCTAATCCCAAATGGCGTTCCGATCCGCTCACCCGGTGGTGACCTGCTTGGCCTGTTGGGTGGCCTTACGGATCTGGCGGGAAGCAACGCGAATAGTTTTAAGAACCTAATTGCCAAAATAGAAAAACAGTTAGAACGTTTACCCAGTCGGTTTACCGAATATGCGACCGCAGAGGTTCCTGACGGTTTCCAATTTGATATCGAAACGTCTACGACAGGTAATATAAAATTTGACATCAGCATGGGCGCACCCGAAGAAAAGGATCCCAAACCGATTAAATTGATGTTTCCCTGTTCGGCGCCGCTGCCGGAAATTGTTGGTGTTAGCTTAAAACGAATTTCTCTTGGCGAACTGTTTGGCGGTTCGATTTTGCTTCTGGAGTTTGATGGATATATCGACCGGTTCCCGCTCGAGAATTTGATTGGCGCCTGTCTGCTGCCGGATGAAATAATGTCGCAAGAAACGGCGAACAGTTTGTCGTATCGCATCATCGCCAGCGATATAACCGCGTTAATCCCGGCAGCGGCCGGCGTCCCGTTTCCCATCCCTGTGTTTTACTCCCAATTTGGTATTGAATACCATCATTTGACGGGATTACGGTTGCAGAGCCATTTTAAGTTCCCGAAGCCGGAAGGCGGCTTTATCGAAGCAATTGATTTATTAAGTCGGCTGATCGAATTCTTCAGCGATAAAAAATACCTATTACATGAGCAAAAAGCGCCGCAGAAATTTGACTTGAAATTTACGCTTGGCGAAAATTTTATTGGATTGCCGGATTTTCTTAAATGTGAACCGTTAGGATTAACTCAAGAGCTCCCGGCGATACGTGCTTATGACAATGTCTCCAGATTGCTCGACGCGATGAAAACTGCGAATTTGGGTTATCTAATCGAAGCGATTCCGTTGCGAGTGGACGATTCCTGGATACGGGTCAACAAATTCAACATCAATTTCGGACCACTGGAATTCGAAGCTGCCTGGTGCATTACGACGGAGCAAGAGTTTGTAAATACGGTATTGGTTGAGGCGCAACCGGCCGGTAAATTACCTGACAATTTGGATCAAAGCGTCTTAAAGTCGTTACCAGCAACTCCCGAGGAGGCTACCGTCGATAATGGATTTATCATTTTGTTAATGGGCAGCGTAAATCTAGGTCCGGTTGCAGGTTTAGGTGCCCAAATTGGGATGTCGCTAACGCACGGTGCCGGGTTCCAAACCGGCTTTCGGCTAACCGGCACAATTGCGCAAGTCCTCGCCTTAGAAATAAGTGGTCGCGTCGAGGCTGACGCCGGCAAAGTCGCTATCGCCGGTGCGGTCGGACTTTATTGGAAAGAAAAATCACTTATCGTGACCAAGGGTAAGATAGAAGTCACGAAACAATCATTTAATGTTCAAATTGTGCTGGAACTGACGCCGAATTTTGCTATGACCGGTTTGCTGGAGATCGGAAGCCACGGTTTCTATATGAAGGGCAATGTTCAATGGCAAAACGGCAATCAACCTAAATCCGGCTATAGCGCTGAATTAAAAATTGATGGCAGCGGAATAACCATCGGATTCGATCTAAGGTTACTCGAATTTGATGCAACAATTAAAATTAAAACGCCAGGCTCCAAAGGGCAGCTGTTTTTAGCGACAGTCAATATTATTATTTCTGACAGTTTATTTAATTCGTACACTAAACGCATTGAATCACTAGCCAAGGAGGCCGTAGCAAAAGGTGTTAACAAGGCATACGATGACGTGCAAAACGCCGTAAGTAAACTCGATGGGTTGGAGGTCAGCATCTCAGGTCTGCGTGATTGGCTGCCCGATTTGTGCAGGGACATTGCCAAAATTGTTGACCGTAATATTGTGGCAAATACAAAAGGCTGGAAATCACCAGGCCGCCCTGTTGCACGAAAGATTGCCGCGCCTTACGTCGCAAGAGTAAATAAGCTGGGCGAAATCGCTGAAAAAGCCGATGATAAAAGTATTCGGCCGCAATTAAAAGCCGCAATTAATGATATTTTAAGGAACAATCATTTAAAAATTGGTGTGCCAATTCCAACACCATGGAAAACTTACCATATTAAAGTCTTTGAGCGCGACTTGATGGACCAAAAACAAGTCGCTCAATTAAAAGATGCAATCGCCTGGATTGACAAGTTACCTGACCAGACAAACATAAGGATCAATAGTGAAAAAGTTTACAATCAATTCCCGCCAAGAGAACAGATGCTTGGAAAAATTCAACGAGAAGTGGACAAAGGGATTAAAGATGCA
>Ga0210064_1000972_pt1 | contig 12938 bp, 12 predicted proteins | sample Muzzi_CordC_D2_FD_185531 | JGI IMG/M metagenome (GOLD analysis project Ga0210064, IMG submission 185531) | Wetland microbial communities from San Francisco Bay, California, USA, that impact long-term carbon sequestration - Muzzi_CordC_D2 (SPAdes) | ecosystem: Environmental > Aquatic > Marine >...
TGCGGCTGATGGAGGATCCGGCCCTGGCGCGCCCGCCTTTTGCTCCGCCTTTCCTCCGGGCGGGCAGGCAGGTGATTGCACAGACCGCAAACATTCTCTATTTCCTGGGCCCGCGTCTGGGTCTGGTGCCCAAGGCCGAGGCGACCCGGCTATGGGCGCATCAGCTTCAGCTCACCGTGGAGGACTTCGTCGTCGACATCCATGACACGCACCACCCCGTCTCGATGAGTCTCTATTATGAAGATCAGAAGCCCGAGTCCAGACGCCGTGCGAAAATTTTCGCCGGGGAGCGTGCGCCCGAGTTGCTGGGCTACTTCGAACGCGTGCTGCAGTGCAACCCGGGCCGTCGCGGTTACCTGGTCGGGCGCAGTCTGAGCTACGTTGATTTATCGATGTTTCAGATCGTCGACGGGCTACGCTACGCCTTTCCGAAAATGATGGCGCGGCTGGAGCCCGGGATACCCGGCCTTGTGGCCCTGCATGACCGGGTAGCGGGGTTGCCCGGTGTCGCGGCCTATCTCGCCTCCGAACGACGCCTGCCATTCAACGAGGACGGGATCTTCCGGCATTATCCGGAACTGGAAGCATAGCACCTGCATGTATGAGTATTCGGATTCGACGAGGCAGATAGACTGTTTGGGAACCGGAATGCTGTCAAGGACTCGCATGACAAATACAGCAACAAAGAAGCATCTTATCTGCTGCAGTGCGTGGAGGAGTTCGACGGTCTGATCATTCTCGCCTCAAATTTGAAATCAAATCTGGACGAAACGTTTCTGCGGAGTCTCAATCAGGTGAACTGGTTACCGGCACCGGACGCGACGGCGCGCGAGCAGTTGTGATGAAAATTGCTGCCGGACGATACTTGCTTCCGCCAGGAAGCAGATCTGGCTGCTGCGTTTGCGATCAATGATCTTATCGGTGGCAGCATCCTGAACGTTGTGCGCCGCACTTGCATTCGTGCGATGGCCCGTGGCGTTTTGCCCATTCTGGAAATCGAGGACATCGGGCTGGCGATCCGAGGCACTGATCGCCATTGCACGGGAGGCCATCAAGCGGGGTTCGCGTGCCAGGGGTTTGCGTGGCGTCATGGAAGGGTTGCTGCGAAAGGCCATGTATGAATTGCCGTCGCTGCCGGGGGCGACCGGCTGTCTGGCGGACGAAGAGACCGTCCATGGAATCCGGCCGTCGATAATTTCATACCATGCCCGGCCAGCGAGTCTGAAAATCGAGGGGGTGTGGTTCCTGACGTTGCTGCGGCCATGCTGAACGCGCCCTGAAGAGACCGCGACAGGTCCCGTCCCTGCCTGCGCCGGCCATGCTCGGTGAAGGTCCGTGGCAGGGAATCAGCCGAATCTGGCAATCCTCTGAACCATTGCCTGCCGGGTGTGATCATGCCACCGGTCCCGCCCAACTATCGGGTCGGTTCCCGACGGCGCCAGTGGTAAGCACCTTTCCAGTACGTCATAAATAACTTCACCCCGGTTTCCGCTCCGCCAGTTCCATCATTCCACCGCGTTGTCGTAACCAGCTAATAACAATGCATATTTGTTGTTGGCACAGGCATTGCAATGAAGTGAAGCAAGATGCGGAACAAACCTCGCGACCCGCGCATCTGCCATACCGAACCGGAGGACACTGGCAATGATCGAAACCTTCTATGACGTTATGCGCCGCCAGGGCATTACGCGCCGCAGCTTCCTGAAATTCTGCAGCCTGACTGCCGCCGCCATGGGACTGGGGCCAACCTTTGCGCCGAAGATCGCACATGCCATGGAAAGCAAGCCGCGCATCCCGGTGCTCTGGCTGCATGGACTGGAGTGCACCTGCTGCTCGGAGTCCTTTATCCGCTCGGCGCATCCGCTGGCCAAGGACGTCATCCTGTCGATGATCTCGCTCGACTACGATGACACCATCATGGCGGCGGCGGGTCACCAGGCCGAGCAGATCGTCGACGAGGTGATCGAGCAGCACAAGGGCCAGTACATCCTGGCCTGCGAGGGCAACCCCGGCCTGGACGAGGGCAAGACCGGCGGCATGTCCTGCATCATCGCCGGCAAGCCCTACACCGAGCAGTTGAGAAAGGCCGCGAAAGACGCCATGGCCATCATCTCCTGGGGATCGTGCGCATCCTGGGGCTGCGTCCAGGCGGCCAAACCCAACCCGACCCGGGCGACGCCGATCCACAAGGTCCCGGATATCGGCAACGCACCGATTATCAAGGTGCCCGGCTGTCCCCCGATTGCGGAGGTCATGACCGGCGTGGTGACCTACATCCTGACCTTCGGCAGGTTGCCGTCGCTGGATCGCCAGGGACGGCCGCTGATGTTCTACAGCCAGCGCATACACGACAAGTGCTACCGCCGGCCGCATTTCGATGCCGGCCAGTTCGTCGAGGCCTTCGACGATGAGTCCGCCCGCAAGGGATACTGCCTGTACAAGATGGGCTGCAAGGGACCGACGACGTACAACGCCTGCTCGACGATCCGCTGGAACGGCGGACTGTCGTTCCCGATCCAGGCGGGCCATCCCTGCATCGGCTGTTCCGAGGACGGCTTCTGGGACAAGGGCGGTTTCTACAACCGCCTGACGAGCATTAATCAATTCGGTATCGAGTCCAACGCCGACAAGGTGGGCGGCACCGCCGCCGCCGTTGTCGGTGTGGCCACGGCAGCGCATGCGGCCGTGTCCGCCATCAAGCGCGCCCAGCAGAAAGGAGACCAGGAATCATGAGCATCACGACCACACCCAACGGTTTCACCCTGAACGACGGCGGCCAGCGCGTGGTGGTCGACCCGGTCACCCGTATCGAGGGTCATATGCGGGCCGAGGTCAACATCGATGAAAACAATGTCATTACCAACGCGGTTTCCAGCGGCACGATCTGGCGCGGGCTGGAGGTCATCCTCAAGGGGCGCGACCCGCGTGATGCCTGGGCCTTTGTGCAGCGCATCTGCGGTGTCTGCACTGGTACCCACGCGCTGACCTCGGTGCGCTGCGTCGAGGACGCGCTGGGTATCAACATCCCGGAGAACGCCAACAGCATCCGCAATATCATGCAGTTGTCGCTGCAATGCCACGACCACCTGGTGCATTTCTATCACCTGCATGCGCTGGACTGGGTCAATCCGGTCAATGCGCTGAAGGCGGACCCGCGGGCGACCTCCACCCTGCAGCAGAAGGTCTCGCCCAGTCACCCGCACTCGTCGCCGGGCTATTTCCGCGACGTGCAGAACCGGCTGAAGAAGTTCGTTGAGTCCGGGCAGCTGGGGCCGTTCAGGAACGGTTACTGGACCAACCCGGCCTACCTGCTGCCGCCGGAGGCGGACCTGATGGCGGTCACCCATTACCTGGAGGCGCTGGATTTCCAGAAGGAGATCATGAAGACGCGCACCATCTTCGGCGGCAAGGACACGCATCCCAACTGGACGGTGGGCGGTACACCTTCGCCGATCAACGTGGACGGGGTCGGCGGGGTCGGCGGCCTGAACATGGTGAACCTGAACCAGGTTCACCAGATCCTGCAGGACACGAAGACCTTCATCAATGATGTCTACATCCCGGATATCCTGGCGATCGCGCAGTTCTACAAGGGATGGCTCTACGGCGGCGGCCTGTCCAGTCAGAACATCATGGCCTATGGCGACATCCCCGACCGGGCCAACGATTATTCGCCGGCAAATCTCATGATGCCGCGCGGTGCGATCATCAACGGCAATCTCGGCGAGGTCCACGAGGTTGACCTGCGTGACCCGGAGCAGATCCAGGAGTTCGTGCCGCACTCCTGGTACCAGTACCCGGACGGGGTCAAGGGCCTGCATCCCTGGGACGGTGTGACCGATCCGGACTTCGATGTCAGTACCGCGAAGGGCAGCAAGCACAATATCGAGCAGCTGGACGAGAGCGCCAGTTACTCTTGGATCAAGGCACCGCGCTGGCGCGGGCATGCCATGGAAGTGGGGCCGCTGGCACGCTATGTGATCGGCTACGCGCAGGGCCATGAGTATTTCACGGAACAGATCAACAGGGTGCTGCAGACGCTGGATATACCTGTCTCGGCGCTGTTCTCGACGCTGGGGCGGACGGCGGCGCGCGCGCTTGAAGCCCAGTGGGCGGCGGACCAGCAGCTGTATTTCTTCGACAAGCTCATGACCAATATCAAGAACGGCGATATCGCGACCCACGGCGGCGAGATGTGGGACCCCGCAGACTGGCCGGCGGAAGCGAAGGGTGTCGGCTTCTCGGAAGCACCGCGCGGTGCGCTGGGGCACTGGATCCGCATCAAGGATACGAAGATCGAGAACTATCAGTGCGTGGTGCCGACGACCTGGAACGGTTCGCCGCGCGACGAGGCCGGCAATATCGGCGCCTTCGAGGCCTCGATGATGAACACCAGGGTCGCGGTGGCGGAGGAACCGGTGGAAATCCTGCGCAACCTGCACAGCTTCGACCCCTGCCTGGCCTGCTCGACGCATGTCATGAGTGAAGACGGCAAAGAACTGGCCCGTGTCACAACCGGTCCGATTGGTTCATAAGATCTGGAGGAGTCCGCGGATATGAAACACAACCTGATTCGACTTGTTACCTTGTCCGGTTCGCTGCTGGTTTCCGGAGTGGCCCTGGCGCATTCCGGCAGTCACGAGGCCTCGGGCTTCACCGCCGGTTTCGGCCATCCCCTGACGGGGCTGGATCACCTGGCCGCGATGCTCGCCGTCGGGCTGTGGGCGGCCATTGGCTTCCGTCGACAGGCATGGTTGCCCGTCGCGGTGTTCCCGGTATTCATGGCGTGTGGCGCTGCAGCGGGCATGGGTGGTGTCAATATGCCCGGCGTCGAAACGGGCATTGCGACCTCCGTGCTGGTCATGGGCCTGCTGGTGGCGACGCAGGCACGGTTGCCGGCAAACACCGGTATGTCACTGGTGGGTGTTTTTGCGTTATTTCACGGCAGTGCACACGGCGCCGAAATGCCGGCTTTGTCATCACCGCTGCTGTATGGGGGCGGATTCCTGCTCTCCACAGCGGCCCTGCACCTGGGGGGGGTCGGCCTGGGACGTCTGCTGCAGCATGCCCGGTCTGCGTGGCTGCTAAGGGGTGCCGGCGTCATGACCGGCGGTTTTGGCGCCTGGCTGTTGCTGGGTGCCTGATCGTGACGAATGCGATGGAGGATGCAACATGATAACCAAGGCGATAGCTGCACATTCAGAACCTGCCGTCTATGTCTACGAAGCACCGCTGCGGCTGTGGCACTGGATCAACGCCCTCAGTATCACCGTGCTCGCCCTCACGGGCTGGCTGATCGGCAGCCCCCTGCCGACACTGCCGGGTGAAGCCAGCGACCACTTTCTCATGGGGTATATCCGCTTCACCCATTTTGCAGCGGGCTATATCCTGGCGGTCGGTTTTCTGTTTCGTATCTACTGGGCCTTCGTCGGCAATCACCATGCCCGCCAGGCGTTTCTGCCGCCGATTTTCAACCGGACATGGTGGGGCGGGGTGTGGCACGAGGTCAAGTGGTATGCCTTCGCTGCGAAGGAACCGCGCAAGTATGTCGGCCACAACCCGCTGGCAACCCTGTTCATGCATATCATGCTGATCTGGGGGGCCGTGTTCATGATCGTCACCGGCTTCGCGCTCTACGGTGAAGGGGCGGGCATGGGCAGCTGGCAGTACGACCTGTTCAGTTCCTGGGTCATCCCGCTGTTCGGCCAGAGCCAGGACGTGCATACCTGGCACCACGTGGGGATGTGGTACATCCTCTGCTTCGTGATTGTGCATATCTATGTCGCGATCCGTGAGGACATCATGTCCCGCCAGAGTCTCATCAGCACCATGGTCAGCGGCTGGCGCATGTTCAAGGACAGCCGTGACGTTGATGACGGCCGTTGATTCCGAAACCGGCGGATGACTCTCCCTCCTGTTCCTCCGGTCTTGACGCGGCCCTGTGCCGCGTTTTTTTCGGGATGCGCTACAGGCCGGGTGGCCGCCTGATACAAATAAATAGCCACGGAATTCACGGAAGACATGGAAACAAGAGATGAATATACCGTGTTTTTCCTTGGATTCCGTCGCCAATCGAGGTTGATAGAGATGCAATCATCTGCCGAAAATGCCAACCACCTCTGCGAGCTGACTCCATGAACCTGGGCCGGGTCGGCTCGGGAAAGGATATTCCCGGCGAGATCAACGTGATTATCGAGATCCCGGCACGCGCCGATCCGGTCAAGTACGAGCTGGACAAGGAGACCGGCGCGATGTTCGTGGACCGCTTCATGTCGACGGCCATGCACTTTCCCTGCAATTACGGGTATGTGCCGCACACGCTTTCGCGCGACGGCGACCCCGTGGACGTGCTGGTGCTCTCGCCGGTGCCGCTGATCCCGGGCGCAGTCATATGCTGCCGCCCGGTGGGGGTGCTGAAGATGACGGATGAGTCCGGGGATGACGCCAAGGTGCTGGCCCTGCCGGTTGATAAACTGTGCAAGACCTATCAGCGGGTGGACAGCTATCTCGACTTGTGCCGCGATCTGCTGGAGCAAATCGCGCACTTCTTCGAGCACTACAAGGACCTTGATGAAGGCAAGTGGGTGCGGGTCGACGGCTGGGGCGGCGTGGATGCGGCGAAACAGGAGATACTCGACAGCGTCAGGATGTACCAGGATGCCCCGGAGAAACCGAATTTCTGACGAGGCTGGCGCATGGAGTCGCTGAACCTGATGCAACGGGTCCTGCTCTGGGCGGTCCCGGTGCTGTTCGCCATTACCGTCCACGAAGTGGCGCATGGCCTGGCGGCCTGCTGGCTGGGTGACGACACAGCGAGGCGCATGCAGCGCCTGACGCTCAACCCGCTGCGGCATATCGATCCACTGGGTTCGCTGCTGGTGCCTGCGGCGTTTCTCCTGCTCGGAGGATTTGTGTTCGGCTGGGCACGACCGGTGCCGGTCGACGTGACGCGGCTCGGTCATCCCCGGCGCGACATGCTGGTTGTCGCCGCGGCAGGACCGCTGGCAAACCTGCTGATGTCCCTGCTGTGGGCCGGGTGCATGCAGGCCGGCCTGGAGCTGCTGGCAAAGCAGCCCCAGGCAGGTTCGCTGCTGGTTTACACGGGCGCGGCCGGCGTGTTCATCAATGCGGCCGTCATGATGGTCAACCTGCTGCCCATACCGCCGCTGGACGGCGGCCGGATGCTCATGAGCCTGTTACCCGAAACCATTGGCCGCCGGATGGCCCGCATCGAACCCTGGGGCCTGCCGCTGCTGCTGGTGCTGATTCTGTCGGGGCTGCTTGCCAGGCTGCTGTGGCCGCTCATGGTGATTGGCATGGCGACGGCAACCTGGGTGGCAGGCATACCGGTGGATGTCCTGACGGCCGCCCTGCGTGCCCTGCTCGGGTAGGGTGCATCACGCCAGGCCTGCAGGCAGCGGCCGAACAGCGCCACCATGCCAAAATTCTTCGAAGCCGGCTTTCGGCACTTCATACAGGCGGCGGTTCGACGCCAATGCACTTGATACAGTCACAAGATAATGCGCTGAAACTGTCATGCAGGTCTGGCTGTCCTGCACACGGTCCGGATACGGGCGCAATCCCTGTGCCGGAGCAAATGACATCCCCCGATTTCATATGAACAGCGGCAATGCTGCAATTCCGGATATAGCACAAAACCAGTAACGACACCCTGAACGCTGCCGACAAAGGGAGGGTAGTCGTGCATGGGTATGTTAACCAGGATTGCCGGCCAGTCGCTGCCCGTTTATGGGAATATGGCCTTCAGATCCTCCTGCCCTGGCTTTGTCGTGTGTCGGTCAGGCAGTCTTCTTCGGCACCTGACCACTGACATATCCTGACATTCCATTAACGGAAACTCAGCGGGTAGATCAAGGCGCCGACCACCTTTTGGTCTCATTACTGGTTTCAAATTAGGGAATATCTAACCGCCAGATTCCATAGCAGAAGATTACTTCGCCGGCCGCTGCGGACATCCTGTCCTCCCGCGGCACTCGCACTTCCCTGTGCATCGCGCTCGCAATGCCGGGAAACATGAATTGATCAGAGTTTTCCTGGTTTATTTTTCGAGGTCGTTGCTAAAACAGCGCCACCCTAATGACCTCAATTTTTCAACGAAATCTACTGCCTTGTGCTCGCAATAATTCTTTGTATTTTTTCCTTCCCACACTGCATGGGGCAAAACATTCTCATCTGGTTTGGCATAAAATACTTTGCACGGCAATCGCGCAGGCGCTTCCGGGTAGTAAACAATCACTTGCCTGGTAATCCCGCCATTCTGGCATGACCATGTGCTTGCAGAAACTTCTGAAGCCAGCCCCAGAATGAGCAGCAGACACACCGGGTACCCGGAATTCAGATATTTCATTGTGTCTATCTTCCCTGTTAAAAGGCCTGCATCTCATGCGTAGCGTAGATGTCCTCGATGTAGTCTGATAGCCGCATAGAAAGAGATTTGTCACATTCATCATGGATGTTAATGCGTGCATCTCCCTGTCGATCAAACGTCAGAGGATTTTCGGCTATTCTTACCTGTCGACCTTTTTCAAGGTAGCAAGGTTTATTTGTATTGTCGGTGGCAAAAGTATCCTGTCTCACAAGCACCGCCTCACCTGGCATGGTGAGTACTTGTCTAACTATGGACTGTTCGTGAATACTCATGCCATACATGCGCCTTTCCAGGTCACCCGTGAACTCGCGAGGCGACATACGAGTCGCTGAAAGTGAGCGCATATAGCCATGATCGAGTTTAATTCTGAAAACGTGCGAGAACCTCTGCAAGATTTGCATCGGCGTTTCTCCTGCAACCAGTTATTGCTGGATATTTAGTTTTTATATTTACCGTCAAAAATATAACACCATCCGGTTACTCAACCAATACGCGAAACTACGTACCAGCGCGAGAACAAAAGGGTCCAAAAGGGGTCGGTGACAAATGAAGATAGTAATGATTTGTATTTGTCACCGACCCCTTTCATTCAAATCAACCCCGGCAGAGCGGAACCCAGGAGCACACTACCCATGTTTGACGCGTTTTCCAGCGCTTTGACCTTCAGCTTGCTGGGACTGGATCCGGCCTCCCGCACGGGTGCTGCTGTGCACTTCTTCATCATGGATGTGGTAAAGATCTTTGTCCTGCTGGTCGTGGTGATCTATGTCATGGGCCTGTTGCGGGCACTGGTTGCGCCGGAAAAGGTGAGGGCATTCGTGCGTGGTCGTTCAGACTGGCAGGCGCGGGGGTTGGCAGTCTCGCTGGGCGCAGTCACGCCTTTCTGTTCCTGTTCTTCGGTGCCGCTGTTTATCGGTTTCGTCGAGGCCGGTATCCCGCTGGGTGTGACCTTTTCGTTCCTGATTGCCAGCCCTATGATTAATGAAGTTGCTGCTGTCATTCTGGTTGGCATCCTGGGCTGGAAGCTGGCGGCCTTGTATGTCCTGGCAGGTCTGGTTGTGGCCTGGTTCGGTGGGCTGGTTATGCAGCGTTTCCGGCCTGAACGCTGGGTCGAGGACTATGTGTGGAATATCCAGATGGGTGAGGCAGTCCTGCCGGAGCCAGATATTTCATTCACTGGTCGACACCGTTACGCCGTAACCGAGGTTCGGGAGATTGTCGGACGGATATGGAAGTGGGTCCTGATCGGCATCGGTGTGGGTGCATTGTTTCACGGCTTCGTGCCAGCAGTCTGGGTCTCGGAACACCTGGGCGGTGACAGTTGGTACACAGTCCCTGCGGCAGTAGTTTTAGGCATCCCGCTTTATTCCAATGCCACTGGTGTCATACCCGTGGCCGAGGCCATGCTGGGCAAGGGCGTGGCGGTAGGCACAACCCTGGCGTTGATGATGAGCGTGGCCGCGCTCTCCCTGCCCGAGATGCTGATCCTCAGGAAGGTCATCAAGTGGCAAGCCCTGGCCCTGTTTGCTGCTGTACTCGCCGTGGCCTTTACATTGGTGGGTTGGGGGTTCAACGCAGTTGCATGAGTTTGAGGAGTGTCCTTATCATGAAACAGATCAAGGTTCTTGGCAGTGGCTGCCGCAATTGTGAGATCACTGCCAATGTCATTGCACAGGCTGCAAAAGATGCCGGTGTCGAGATTGAGATCGAAAAGGTCACCGACATTGCCGAGATCATGGCCTACGGGGTTATGTCCACGCCCGGTGTGGTAGTGGATGGCAAAGTTGTACACGCCGGCGGATTGCCCGGCCCTGATCAGGCACGGGCCTGGGTGCGGGATTGAACAGAGCGACACGAATGCAAAAGGGGGTCGGTGACAAATGAACATGGTAATGATTCGTATTTGTCACCGACCCCTTTCATTTCTGAAATAGACAAACTCCGGGCGTTCCTGGTGGATACGGTGAAAAATACCTGGCAGGAGAGCAACCCCCATGAGCAGGGTAAGGCCGCCGAGTATGGCCAGCAGCAGGTTGGCGCGGTTGCCCAGTGCAGCCATGCCGGCGCCGTAGGCCAGTGCGGCCGCGAGGATAAAGATCCAGTTGAACCAGTTGACGGCGGCGAACACCTTGCCCTTTTCATTGAGCGGTGGACGTGACTGGATAAACGCCAGCAGGGGTACCGAATAAAACCCGGAAGCGATGCCCAGCAGGAAGAACAGGCTGAATGCGGTCGCATGGATGGCAAGCGTTGCCGGCGGGATGATGCGTGTGGTCTCCAGCAATTCGGGCGAGCCCTTGATTTCGTTAAAGCGCAGCAGGTCGTCCGGCGTCGGGTTATGCACGGGCAGGAAGCTGAACGCCAGCAGGCAAATGACCAGTAACAGCAGTGCCGGGACCACCAGGCCCAGCCGCACCTTGCCATGGGACAGCCGTGACACCAGGACGCTGCCGATGGCGATACCCAGGGAGGTCGTGGAGACCATCAGGCTGGTTTCGAAGTTATTCATGCCGAGCTGGAGACGCCCCAGTGCATTGATGGCTGTCAGCGCCACGCCACCGACAAACCAGAACCACGAATAGATCAGCATGACTCGCATCATGAGTCCGTCCCGGCGAAAAAACTCCGCCAGCGTGTGCAGAATGCTGATAAACGAGCGGGCCGTTACCCGGCGCTGCGGGTCAGCAGGCGGATTCCTGGCAATGCCCAGTGAAGCCAGTGTGCCCAGTACCGCAATGGAAACGGTTATCAGCCCCGCCAGGTAGTAGCGCCCGACCAGCAGGTCGGCCAGCAGGCCCGCCAGCGCCACACCGAAAATGATGGCGAGGAAAGTGGTCATCTGTGTCAGGCCGGTCGCCGAGGTGAGATCGGCGGGCCGCACCAGTTCCGGCAGGCCGCCGTACTTGGGCGGACCGAAAAAGGCACTTTGCGTTCCCAGCAGAAAAGTCACGGCGGCAAGTAGCCAGAGAGACAGGGGCGCACTGGCGGATTCCGAATGTGCCGTGGCGACCATTAAGAAGGCACCGACACCCAGCAGTGCGATGATGATCTCGGCAACCTTGCAGAGCACCATCATGCGACCCTTGCTGACGCGGTCCGCGATATCCCCGGCGAGTCCCGAGAACAGCAGGAAAGGCAGCGCGAACAGGAACTGCACCACGGCCTGGTACTCAACGCCCGCCATCAGGTAACCCACACCCAGCAGCAACACCAGTTGCTTGAAGACGTTGTCGTTGAACGCACCCAGTGCCTGGGTCCCGAGGAAGCTCAGGAATGAGCGGTTCCTGACAGGCAGGGGCGGCAGCCCGGCAGCGGCAGTCGTGTACGGGACTGATTCGGGGGGGGTATTCTCATCCATTATCCGGGTCATTCCTCTGCTGGGCCAGAGCCGTGCATGGCGCAGACGCAACGAACAGCTGATGTCCGGCGCCGGGCACAAACGCATGGCGACGTTCCCGGCAACGCTGCCGGCAGTATACCGAATACCGGGCAGTGCACACCTGCCATAACCGGTTCGCCCGGCAGGTGCTGGATGAATGCAAGGCCGGCACGATCCATGGCAATACCGAGATCCGACCCTGCCGTCGTACGGGTAGCATAAATGCCGTCACCTGCAATGGCGGCGATATGGCTCCGGCCTGCTGCCAGCGGCATTCCGGTTATACAACTGCTCCGACACGACCGGTCAATGCTGCTGCACGGTGATCCCTGGCCTTGCATGCAGGTCTCCAGCCAGGGAAGCACGGATGAATTCGTCATTGCGACGACTGCAGGGAGAAGCTGAGACCGAGGCTGGCCTGGGACATGCAGGAGGTACAAGCCCATGGAAGGACTCGGCTGGGCGAAGCAGGACGACAGGGCCGGGGATAAGGCAGGAGCAGTTATCGGGGGACGAAGTCACGAAGCAAAGACGAGTTAATCAAGGCATCCCTGACAGGAAGGGCCCCGGCTGAAACAACGTCTTCAAAGGTGGCGCGGGTACGTTACCTGCCAGACGCTCAGCCCCTGGTCTTCCTGAGGAGGTCGGATTAATTCCTCGTTCGCCATTGCGGCGGACGACTCCGGACTCCGGTGAATGAGCGCATCCGTATCGCGGGATTCCGAGGCCCCGCGATGCGATGTTGGGAGGCCGGACCATCAGGGTTTCTACTTATAATCAACTGGTTAGAACAACAGTCAGTGACCCCCTGTCACGGAATACGGTGCCTTTCAGGGTGCGCTCAGGGCCCGATGGCCTATAATTGGAAGCCAATGTTCCATTTCCTGGACCAAGTGAAAGGTAAAATTCCGGGCTGGTTGATCCGGGTTCAGTGCCGTGATGAAAATACTTTATAAAATCAGTCTCATAGTGATCTTTCGGTGACTGGCATCGCCCTTGCAGTCATGTTGGCAGGCAACGCAGTTTCCTTTATATAGACCGTTCGGCCGGTCAGTGCCGCGACGGCTCGTTTCGGAGGAGCGAGGAATGCAGACACCGGCTTCAACCCTGATTCTCGGGATCGGCAACATCCTGTGGGCCGACGAGGGCTTCGGGGTGCGCGCCGTCGAG
>Ga0210064_1000975_pt1 | contig 12925 bp, 12 predicted proteins | sample Muzzi_CordC_D2_FD_185531 | JGI IMG/M metagenome (GOLD analysis project Ga0210064, IMG submission 185531) | Wetland microbial communities from San Francisco Bay, California, USA, that impact long-term carbon sequestration - Muzzi_CordC_D2 (SPAdes) | ecosystem: Environmental > Aquatic > Marine >...
CCGCCTGCACCGGCTCCGATGGCGGTCCTTCACCGCCGGCCGCGTTGACCGCGACGATCCGGTAGTAGAATACGCGCAAATCGCCGAGTGGCTGATCGGACCAGTTCGTTTGGAGTCGACCGTCGATCTCGGCGACGGGTTCGAACGGTCCGAGCGAGGTCGGGCTGCGTTCGATCCGATAACCGGTAACGGTGGGGTCGCTCGAGGCGCGCCAGCTGAGCGGAACCTTGCGGGGACGATGGCTGTAGGTGCGCAGGTCGTCCGGTGCCTTGGGGGGGGCGGCGGTCGTCGCGCTCGCGACGGTGGACGGCACGGCGGCGAGCTCACCCGCGTGCGTGAACGCGCGCACACGGTAGTACCAGGTCGCGGAGTCGAATCCATTCGACCAGGTCGGCTCGTCGTTGCGGACGGCCGGTGCGGGAGCCGCGACGTCGGTCGCGTCGGTCGGGGGCGTGGGATCGGCCGGCTCGGGCGAGGGCTGCGACGCGGGCGTGGCCAGTTCGTCGATGTACGAGGTCGAATGGGCACCCGCGATCGTCGCGAGTCGTTCGTAGGGGCCTTCGCGGGACGCCGCGCGCTCGATCACGTAGCCGCCGACGTCCGGTGTGAGCAGCGGCTCCCACTGCAACGGTACGACGCGCAGCTCACCGCTCTTGGCGCGGAGCCCGTCGGGCCCGGGCAGATTCGCGCCCGTGCCTTCGTAGAGCACGGGAATCTTCGGCTCGGCCGGTCGATGGATGAAGCGGCGCGCGCGATCGACGTCGGGGATCGCGGTACAGCCGGTCTGCACGGAAGCGACCGAAAGCACGATCCAGACGGCGAGGCGCAAGCGCCGGCGTCGCTGCTCACCCGGACAACCGAGCATCATTCGCTCCTACCCGCAACGTCCGGCTCGGAGCGCAGCCGCTCGAGGTTCTGGAGCTGCAGCTGGGCGCGATCCGAATAGGCGCGTGCGCGTTGATTGTCGGGGTCGATCAGCAGCACCCTCGACCACAGCTCGAGCGCGGTCTGGAGGTCTTCCTCGCGGTAGGCCTGACGCCCGGCCTCGATCAGCGCGCCGGCGCTTCCCGAGAGTCGCAGGCGGACGGTCTTCAGGTGTCGCGCCGCTCCTGCGTGTCGCGCGTTGGCATCGAGTGCGCGCTGATCCTGTCGGATCGCGTCGTACAGGTCGCCGCGCCGCTCCGCCGCGAGTGCGTTCTGATAGAAGCCCTCGGCCCGGATCTCGTCGTCGGATGCGAAGCCCTCGCGCGATGAAAAGGTCGCGGATCGCGCACTCTCGGCCTGGCGTTCACGCTGAATGGTCGAGATGTACGAGATGTAGCCCTGCGCGCTCTCGTTGTTGGGCGCGAGCTCGAGCACCGAATGGAAGCGCCGCTTGGCGGCCTCGAGATTGCCCGCCATGAACAGTCGCCGCCCGGCGGCGAGGCTCTGCGTGACGGCCGGTCGGATCGCGTCGTTCAGCGCTCGTTCCTCGGTCTGGAGCGTCGGATCGAAGGGATCGAGCCGGCGCTGCTGGTCGAGGTATTCACGCGCGGTGGGGAGGTCGGAATTCGCGATTGCCGCGGCGTACTGCTCGCTGAGCGTCATCTTCTTCCTGGCGAGCGTGCGCGCGAGTTCCTGAACGTGGTCCAGGCTCTCGGAATCATCGGGCTGGAGCTTCAGTGCCAGCCGGTAGTCGAGAATCGATTCGGCCAGGCGCTGCTTGCCCTCGAAGTAACGCGCGCGCTGCTTGTAGCGGGTGACCAGGCGATTGGATTCGGTTTCGACGACCGCGATCCGAGCCTGCGCCTGTTCGTATTCGAAGTTGCCTTCGGGAATGGAGCGCCAGGCTTCCAGCGCGCCGAGGCGATCGCCCTCGCGATAGAGGCGTTCGCCTTCGGCTTGCGGCGTCGTGCATGCCAGCGCGAGCGCGAGCGAGAGGAGCGAGAGAGCGCGTCTCAAGCCGTGGTCCGTCCGTGATTCGAAGATCCCGAGGGCGCTTCCGCGTCGATCGCGACCGCGTAGACGTGCACCGGCTCTTCGCGGCCCGATAGTTGCCGCTCGCCCTCGAAGCGCATCGGCACCGAGCCGCGCACGCGGCGTTGGACCGCCTCGGACACGAGGATCTGGCCGGCCGGCGCGAGCTTCTCGAGCCGGTGAGCGACGTTCACCGCGTCGCCGATGGCGGTGAAGTCCGTCCGACGATCGGAGCCGATGTTGCCCACCACGACGTTTCCGGTGTGGATGCCGATGCCGATCTGGACCGGTACGGGCTTCGGCTTGTCGCCGGCGGGGGTGCGATTGTTGCGTGCCTCGATCGCCTCGATGATCTGAACGGCCGCCTGCACGGCGCGCAGCGAGTGGTCGCTATGCGGAACCGGCGCACCGAAATAGGCCATTACGGAATCACCGATGAACTTGTCGATGGTGCCGCCCTGCTCGAGGATGCGGTCCGAGATCGTCTGGAAGATCTCGTTCAACAGGGCGACGACGTCCGGCGCCTTCATTCCCTCGGAGAGCCGCGTGAAGCGCCGGATATCGGCGAACAGCACGGTGACTTCGCGCTCGATCCCGGCCTGTTCTTCGCCGTTTCCGTCGAGCAGCTGGCTCAACACGTAGTCGTCCACGTAGCGGCCGAACGCGTTCTGCACGCGCTGCTTCTGCGCCAGGGAATCGCCCATCTCGTTGAACGCGCGTGTCAGCTCACCCACCTCATCGTGCGACGTCGGCGGCACGCGGATCATGACGTTGCCGGCGCTCATCTGTTCGACTCCGTGCCGGAGTCGCTTCAAGGGGTCGACGAGCAGCGCGACGAAGATCATCCCCGCGAAGACGCCGAGCGCGAGCAGCGCGACCGCGGCGGCGGTGAGCTGGCGGCGATTGCTGCGGACGACCGGGTCGACCAGCACCTCCAAATCGAACTCGATCTGGGCTTCGCCGACGCGGACTCCGCTGTAGAGCACGGGCGCGGCGAATTCGAGCAGCGAGCCGTTCCGCTCCACCACGGGTTCGTCGTGAACGGTCGCACCGGTCCCGATTCGCTGCCGCCCCAGCGGGCTCCGCTCGGCCGAAGCCTTTTCAGCGATCACGTTTCCTTCGCGGTTCAGCAAGCGTGCGCCGCCGACGCCCTCGAGTTCTCCGACTTCGTCGACGAGTCGTTCGAGCGCGAGTTCACCGCCGAGGTCGCCTTGTTCGATCGCCAATAGCGGGTCCTTCGCCGCGCCGGCCAGGTTTGCGGTAAGGGTCATTCCCCGCTTGCGGACCTCGGTCTCGAGCGCGTGGCGTTCGTGCTGCGTTCCAATGAACGCAAGACTGACGCAAGCCACCGCAAGCAATGCGATGACTACGGCGCTGAACTTCACTTGGAGTGAGTGCACGGCAAGACCCGACGCGCTCGATGGAACAGTGTGGTGCCAAAACCCCCCAGTTTATTGCCGCCGAGGGGCACGACTTTCGTTCACGAGGCTACTCGAATCAAGCGCAGCGCTGCAAGCGATTCCCCACGAGGCGGAGCGCGCCGCTCGTGATCGTGAGGATACGCCGTCTTGCGCTCCGGCCGTCAGTGGTATCCGATGTCGAGAATCTCGAATTCCCGGGTGCCTTTGGGGACACGAACGGTCACGGCGTCACCGACGGCCTTCCCGAGCAGCGCCCGCGCGACCGGGGATGTGATCGAGATTTCTCGGCGCTCGAGGTCGGCTTCGTCCTCTCCGACGATCTTGTAGCGGACCGTCTCGCCGGTGTCGGCGTCCTCGAGCTCGACCGTGACACCGAAGCGGACGCTGTCCGGCGGCTCCGCTCCGGGCTCGATCACCTGTGCGCGCGCGATCCGATCCTCGACGGTGCGAATCCGCCCCTCGATGTGGCTCTGCTTCTCCTTGGCAGCGTGGAACTCGGCATTCTCGGAAATGTCGCCGTGCGCGCGTGCCACCTCGATCTCCTTCGAGATCGCGCGGCGCTCGACGGTCTTGAGCTGTTTCAGCTCTTCAGCGAGCTTGTCGTAACCCGCCTGGGTCATCGGAATTCGGTCTGACATGACTCCAGCTCATCAGTGGTCGAGCTCGACGGGCTACCATCGGCACGGGTCCGAAAAACGAAGACGACGTCCCACGGTTGAGGGACGTCGCAACGGGCCGAAGCCTACCGATCCCGCAGGAGTCCTGTCAAACCAGGCCATGGGCGTCCAAGACCACAGCGATCCGGAACATCCGGGCGCGCCGAGCCGCGATTCGGCTTCCGGCCCCGTTCCGATCGTCCGGGTGGCCGCGCAGTTCTACGCGCTGCTGCTCGGCGCGGCGATCGTCTGGAGCTTCTGGCTGGGCGAATCGCTGCTCTTTCGCTCGCCTTCCGACGAAGCCCGCGGGGTACGCATCGGTGCCGACTTCGCACTCGGAATCGCGGCTGCCTTCGTCGTGATCGGGCTCTCCGAATGGCTGACGCGCAGAACGCGGCTCGGAAGAGAGCTCGCGGCCGCGCTCTCCGGAGTGCTGGGACGCCGCTCGCCGGTCGAATGCGTCTTTCTCGCGCTCGTGAGCGGGCTCGGCGAAGAGGCGTTCTTCCGCGGTGCCCTGCAGCCGCAGGTGGGGCTGGTTGCTGCGTCGCTGATCTTCGGCGCGGTTCATTTCGTCCCGCGCCGGGAATTCCTCCCCTGGACCGCATTCGCGATCGCGGCGGGCTTCCTCTTGGGCTGGCTCTTCGAAACCACCGGCAACCTCGTCGCGCCGATCGTCGCCCATGCCACCATCAACGCCGTCAACCTCTGGTTGCTCAGCAATTCCGACGACGCGCTCCGAGGGCAGCTCAGTCGACGAGAGCGATGACGTCGATTTCCACTCGGGCGCCGAGCGGCAACGCCGCCGCCTGAATGGTGGAGCGGGCGGGTTGGGGGGTGGCGCGGAAGTGTTCGGCGTAGACCGCGTTGACGCGCGGAAACAGGCTCAGATCCGTGAGGTAGACGCTCGCGCGAACCACGCGATCGAGCGACGAGCCCGCGGCCTCGAGTACCGCGCGCAGGTTCTCGAACACCTGGCGCGTCTGCGCCTCGATGTCGCCCTCGATCATCTCGCCGGTCGCGGGGTCGAGCGGGATCTGCCCCGAGCAATAGATCACGCCGCCGTGCACGACGGCCTGCGAGTAGGGGCCGACCGGTGCCGGCGCCGCATCGGTTCGGACCTCTCTCATCGCTGTCTCACTCGCCCGTCGACACGCGTCGACGCTCAGGCGTCGAAGGGAGGGTCTTCGTCGGGCAGCAGGCGATCTTCGAGTACGCGCAGCAGGTAGCCCAGCAGCATCAGGTTCGGCAGCCGCTTGCGCGAATTGCCCACCAGCCCGAGAGTGCCGCCGAAGTCGTCCGCGTAGGCGCTGAAGAACTCCAGAGTGTCGAGCGGCACGTTCTTCGCGAGGACTTCGTTGATGTCCTCGATCTGCAGTTCTTCGAACAGCTCGGCGAGTTCCCAGGCCAGCTCTTCGCGTGTGAGTGCGTCGCTCGCTTCGAACCGGGCCATGGGAGGGCACCACCTCTGGGTTGCTGGAAGTCTCATGTCGGTCGAATTTCGAACCACCGACGGAACGGCAGCATCGTGACACCCGTCGGAGCCGATGTCAACGAGCGCTTGCGGTTCAAAAACGCGTACTTGGGTCGATCCTGCGCAATCCGCAGGCAAGCCTCGCGGCGGTCGCGGGCGTACTTGCTGACACGCCTGCGTGTCGCGGGCCGCCGCTCCGAGCGCCGGGAACACCCCTTGAAACACCCCCTGAAACACGTGTTGTGGGCGCGGAGTTGCCTGTCTCGGACGGGCGCCGCGGCGCACCGCTGCAAGGGCTTCCCGAAGCGCAAAAAACGGGTTCTTGCGCGCGCGGGCTGCGCCGGAGAGTTCGATCGAAATCCCGTTCCGGAGCTTCCGCAGCTTCCGGGGGAATGGTCGGGGCGACTGGATTCGAACCAGCGACCTCTTCGTCCCGAACGAAGCGCGCTACCAAGCTGCGCCACGCCCCGAGTCATCCCGCAGCCTTCGAAGCGGCTGGAGTATGCCGCCTTCTAGTCCCGGATCAAGACTCGATCGAGACTCCGGTGGCGCGCCGCAGCTCCAGCACGGCCGCAGCGTAGTCCTCGGCACCGAAAATCGCCGTTCCGGCGACGAATACGCCGGCGCCGGCGTCGGCGGCTCGACCGATGGTCTCCGGTCCGATGCCGCCGTCGACCTCGATTGCGACCTCGAGGCCGTCGGCGTCGATCCATCCGCGCAGCGTCCCGATCTTGGCCAGCATGCTCGCTATGAACTTCTGGCCGCCGAAGCCCGGATTGACGGTCATGACGAGCACCTGGTCGATCTCGCCGAGCACTTCACGTACAGCGTCGGGTGGCGTCGCGGGATTCAACGCGACCGACGCGCGTGCGCCGGCCTCGCGGATCTGGGCGAGTGTCCGGTGCAGATGCGGACAGGTTTCGACGTGAACGCTGATCGTGTTCGCACCGGCCCGTGCGAAGTCGTCGATGTATCGCTCCGGGGCCTCGATCATCAGGTGGACATCGAGCGGCAGCGTGGTCGCGGTTCGAGCGGCCGCGACCACGAGCGGTCCGATCGTGATGTTCGGGACGAAGTGCCCGTCCATCACGTCGACGTGAATGCAGTCGGCTCCCGCTCTCTCCACCGCTCGGATCTCGTCACCGAGCCGCGCGAAGTCGCAGGCGAGAATCGACGGGGCGATGAGGATTCGGCGCTCGCTCATGTGGTTCGCTCCAGTCGGGTCGCGAAGAAGCCGTCGGCATCGTGTCGGTGCGGGAGACAGCGCAGCGCCAGGTCGCTGCCGACCACGGGTCGGACTTCCAGCGGCAGTTCGCTCGCAGCGCTCTGTTCGAAGTTCGGCGTGCTCTCCAAGAAGGCCTCGACGATCGACTCGTTCTCTTCGGGTAGCACGGTGCAGGTGCTGTAGACGAGTGTGCCGCCGGGCTTCACGACCTCGGCCGCGTTTCGAAGCAGCGCGGCCTGGATCACCGCAAGCTTGCCGGGGTCGCCCGCCTGGACGCGCCAGCGCGCGTCGGGGTGCCTCCGCAGCGTTCCGAGTCCCGAACACGGTGCATCGACGAGCACGCGGTCGAAGGGAGCGGCGCCGAGGTCGCCGAGCGCGCGAGTGGCATCGCGCTCGGCGCAATCGATGTTGCCGAGCCCGAGTCGCCTGGCGGCTCGCGACACCAGGCCGAGTCGTCGCGCGTGGCGGTCGAGCGCGAGCACCCGGCCTTCGTCGCCGACGCGTTCGGCGATCGCGGTCGCCTTGCCGCCGGGCGCCGCACACACGTCGAGCACGCGTTCGCCCGGGGCCGGATCGAGCAGGCCGACGACGAGTTGTGAAGCCTCGTCCTGGACGGTGAATTGGCCGCGCAGGAAGGCCGGGTCGAGCCCCGGATTGCCGCGTCGCCCGAGCGTTACGCCGTCGCGTGCGAGTCGGCACGGGGCGGCATCCGGGAATCGATCGGAGACTTCCGCGAGCAGCTCGGCGACGCTGGTGCGCCGCCGATTGACCCGCACCGTGAGCGGCGGCGGGTCGTTCGACGCGCGCGCGAGCGCGAAGGCCTCGGTCGGTCCGAAGATCTCCAGCCAGCGCTCGGCGATCCAGTGCGGAAGCGACAACGCGTGGACGAGGTAGCCGACCGGGTCGCCGTCGGCTTTCGGCAGCGGAATGCGGCCGTGTTCGCTCGCGAGGCGGCGCAGCACGGCGTTCACGAGGCCGGTTGCGCGTTCGACTCCGGCGGCACGCACGCAGCGCACGGATTCGTCGACCGCGGCGGTGGGGGGGACGCCGTCGCTGAAGATCAACTGGTAGGCGCCGAGCCGCAGGGCCGTCGCGACGAGCGGCTCGAGCTTCTCGAGGTCGCGATCGAGGCACTGTTCGAGCAGATAGTCGATGCGGCCCCGCCAGCGCAGCGTTCCGTACACGAGCTCGGTCGCGAAGGCGCGATCGGGAGCCGACAGCCCGCTGTGGCCGAGCGCGTGGTTGAGCGCGAGGTCGGCGAACGCACCGGCGCGTTGGACCCGTTCGAGCACGCGAAGCGCCAGCAGCCGGGTGCGGGTCGGCGCGCCGCGGCGGCGGTCGTCGCCGCGCATTGGGACCGGGCGTCCTCGGTGAGGTCGGGTGCGCGGTCGTGCTGTGCCGGGTTGAAGGCTCACCCGAGAGACGATAGCCGTTACTCGAGTCGCGTACCGTCCGGAATCGGGCGTCCGCGCAAAAAGGCGGCGGTGTCGAGCGGCTTGCCCCCGGCGCGTTGCAGGCGCAGCGGAATCAGCCAGCCGTTTCCGGTCGCGATCCGCAGCGAGAGCGAGTCTTCCCGAACGACGCTGCCCGGTGGCGGTAGCGTTGCACCTGCTTCGAAGCGCGCCGCGAGGATGCGCAACGGTTCGCCCTCGAGGCTGCAGAAGGCTCCGGGGGCCGGTGCGAACGCCCGCACGCGGCGCGCGAGCATCTCGGCGGATTCGCTCCAGTCGAGCGCGGCGTCCTCGCGCTCGATCTTTGGAGCGTAGGTTGCGAGCGAGTCGTCCTGGGGCGAAAAGCGCACCCGATTTGCTGCGATCTGGTCGAGTGCGTCCGCGAGGGCGTCCGCGGTCAGCTCCGCGACGCGCGTCGCGAGCGCACCGGCGTCTTCGTCGGGCCCGATCGCGAGCTCGCGCGTGAGGGCGACGGGTCCCGCATCCATCTCGCGTTCGACGCGCATCACCGAAACGCCCGTCTTGCGGTCGCCCGCGAGGATCGCGTGCTGGATCGGCGCCGCGCCGCGGTGCCGGGGCAGCAGGCTCGCGTGGCCGTTGATCAGATAACCCAGCGCGGGCAGTTCCCGGATTCGCCGCGGCAGGAATTGTCCGAACGCGACGACGACGCCGAGGTCGACGCGATGCCCCTGCAGCTGCTCGGCCACCTCGGGCTCGCCGACGCGTTCGGGACGCAACAGCGGCAGATCCGCCGCGAGCGCTCTCAGCGCCACCGGCGACGGGGAGGTTCGACGGCCGCGGCCACGGCGTCGATCCGGTTGGCTCACCGCGACGACCACATCGTCCGGCCCGACCAGCAGCCGCTCGAGCGTGGGTACCGCGAATTCGGGCGTGCCGAAGAACGCGATGCGCAGTTTCTCGCGCGCCAGCGTCTACGCCTCTTCGAGCTCTTGCTTGAGCTGCTTCTTGCGCCGCTTCACGTACAGGCTCCGCTTCAGACGGGAGATCCGGTCGATGAAGAGCACGCCGTCGAGATGGTCCGCTTCGTGTTGGAAGCAGACGGCCTGAAGATCCTCGGCGTCGATCACGACTTCCTCGCCTTCGAGGTCCTGCGCGGTCAGGCGCACCTTCGCCGAGCGCTCGACCTCGGACTCGAAGTCGGGCACCGACAGGCAGCCCTCCTTCCAGATGATCGATCCCTCGTGCTCGCTGAGCTCGGGATTGATCAGGATCAACGGATTGCGCTCGGCGTCTTCCTCGGTCCAGGTGGTGTCGACGACGATCAGCCGCAGCGCGACGCCGACCTGCGGTGCGGCGAGGCCGATGCCGGGCTCGTCGTACATCACGTCGCACATGTCCCGGGCGAGTTCGCGGATCTCGTCGTTGATCTCGAGGATCGGCTTCGACATCTCACGCAGGCGCGGATCGGGGAATTTCAGGACTTCGCGCAGCGCCATCGGCTCCACCGCGCGGCTTCAGCACGCATTGGCCGTTCATAGCATGTTCATCGGATTCGAGTCCACGGTCGCAGTGACACCGCTCGGCAGCGTCGCGGCCGCCGCCACGAGCGCTTCGGCGGCGCGTCGCAACGGCGCGGCGCTCGCGGATTTCACGAGCAGTTGGTAGCGATAGCGGCCGCGCAGCCGGGCGAGCGGGCTCGGCGCGGGGCCGAGCAATTCGATCCCGGCGGGCTCGGCGCGGACCGCATCTGCGAGCCGGTCCGCAGCTGCGACGGCCGCGGCTTCCACCTCCGCCGAAATCCCCGCGTGGACGAGGCTTCCGCACGGCGGATAGCCCAGTGCGGCCCGGTGGCGCAGCTCCTCGGCGTAGAAAGTCTCGTAGTCGTGGGTCCTGACCGGGCGGATCGCGTAGTGGTCCGGGTCGAAGCACTGGATCAGGACGCGGCCGGGCGACGAATCGCGACCGGCGCGGCCGGCCACCTGGGTGAGGAGCTGGAAGGTGCGTTCGGCGGCGCGGAAGTCGGGCAGGTGGAGACCGATGTCCGCGAGCACCACGCCCACGAGTCTCACACCCGGGAAGTCGTGCCCCTTCGCGATCATCTGCGTGCCGATCACGATGTCGAGGTCGTTCGAGCGGATGCGCCGCAATACGCCCTCGGTGAAGCCGCGCCGCTGGGCGGTGTCGCGATCGAGGCGCTCGATGCGGGCGCCCGGGAAGTGACTGCGGACCTCCTCCTCCAGGCGCTGGGTTCCCATGCCGAGCAGCGCCGCGTCGTAGGCTCCACACTGCCCGCAGCGATCGGGCGTCGCGATGTTGTAATCGCAGTAGTGGCAGCGCAGACGCTGGTCGGTGGCGTGGTAGACCAGCGTGATGTCGCAGCTCTCGCAGCGCCAGGCGTGGCCGCAGTCGAAGCACATCACCTGGGTCGAAAAGCCGCGCCGGTTCAGCAGCAGCAGCGTCTGCCCGCCGTCTTCGAGAGTCTGCGCGATCGCGCGCATGAGTGGTCGGGTGATCACGGTCTGTCGTCCGCGGGGCGCGCGTTCCCGTTCGCGCGTCAGGTCGACGATTTCGACCGCGGGCAGCGGCCGGTTGCCGATGCGGTGCGCGAGCACCAGCCGTTCGATCTCGCCGCGGTCGGCCGCCGCGCGCATCTCGAGCGACGGCGTCGCGGAGCCCAGGATCAGCGGGCAGTCGGCCGCCCGGGCGCGGCGGGTCGCGAGGCTGCGCGCGTGATACCGGAAGCCCTCTTCGTTCTTGTAGGCACCGTCGTGCTCCTCGTCGACGACGATCACCCCGAGGTTCTCGAGCGGAGCGAACAGCGCCGACCGCGCGCCGACCGCGATCGGGGTCGCGCCCGCGCGAAGCCGCTGCCATTGCTCGAGCCGTTCGCCCGGGCGCAGTCCGCTGTGGAGCACCGCCATGTCGTCGCCGAAGCGGCCGCGCAGCCGCGCGAGGATCTGGTGGGTGAGCGTGATCTCGGGGACCAGCACGAGGGCCTGGCGACCCATGGCCAGGGCTTCGGCGACCGCTCTCAGATAGACCTCGGTCTTGCCGCTGCCCGTGACGCCGTGCAGCAGGAAGCGCCGGCTGCGACGTTCGTGGATCGCCTCGCAGATCGGCTTCAGCGCGTCGGCCTGGTCGCTCGAGAGCGTGACGGAGCGCGGGGGCTCCAGCGCAGTCCCGAGCACGTCGCGCGGTGCGGCTCGCTGTTCGATCGCGACCAGGCCGCGTCCAGCGAGCGCGCGCAGAGCGGCGCCCGCGTTCTTGAACTCGCGTTCGAGCCGGTCCGTCGGTGTTTCGCCGGCGGCCGCGAGGCGCTTCAGCAGCGCCGCCTGGGCGGGAGCGCGCGCGAGCGGTCCGGCGACGGCGGCTTCGGCGTCGACTCCGTCCGCGACGCGGGCCGTCCTGCGGGTCGCCGCTCGGGCGGTCGGTCGCTGCTCGACCCCTGCGGTTGCCGCAAAGCCATCGTTCGCGAGCTCGCGCAGCGCGGCCGGGGCTGAGCCGCCGGTCAGTCGCCGCAGCGCGACGAGGCTCTTCGGGCCTTCGGAGAGCGCCGTCAGCAGCGGCCGGTCGCGGTCGCGCAACGCGCCGGAGCGCAGCGCTTCGCGTCCGCGCGGTGTGATCGCATAGCCTCTTGCGATGCGCGGCGCCGAGCCCGCCGGAAGCGCGGACTGGAGCGCAATTCCGATTGGGCATAGAACATCGTGGGCGGTATCGCGTAGGATGGTCATCATCTCGGGCGACAGCACGGGCTCCGGGTCGACGGCCGACTCGATCGCGTGCAGTCGACCCGTGAACTCGCTGTCGCGAGCCAGTGAGACGACGACGCCGACGAGACGGCGGTCGCGGAGCGGAACCTGGACTCGACATCCCGGTTTCACCGCACCCACGAGCGCCGGCGGAATCGAGTAGTCGAACAATTCGTCGATCGGCACCGGCAGGGCGACTCGAGCGATCCCATTGCCTTCGGGCGCAAAGAGAGGTTGAAGCATGGCTGGATTGTATGCGCCGAGGACGACCCCGTCCCGCGTCGAGGTTCGGGTGGGCCGGCGCGGCCGGTCACTGCGCATCAACGGGACGTTCGCTTCGTGGTACGAGCCCGGTCGGCAGGGCACCGGCTCCGTCTGGGACGCGCTGGCCGCGCCGCTGTTGCTGCTGCCGCCCGCGCGGCGGCGCTCGGTGCTGATTCTGGGTCTGGGCGGCGGCAGCGTGGCGCGCATCGTTCGCGCGCTCGCGCCGCGGGCCGAGATCGTCGGCGTCGAGCTGGACCCGGAGGTCGTGCGCGCGGCGCGCGAGCACTTCGACCTGGACGATCTGCGCGTTCGCGTGGTCGAATCCGATGCGAACAACTACCTCGGCCGCACCAAGCGTCAGTTCGATGCGATCCTCGAGGACGTCTTCGTCGGTAGCGCCCGAACCGTCCACAAGCCCGATTGGCTGCCGTGCCCCGGTTTGGGCAAGGCGTCTCGGCGGCTCGCTCGCGGCGGCATCCTGGTCAGCAACACCATCGACGAAGCCGCCGAGGTCGCAGCCGAGATGCGACGCCTGCATCCCGCCACGATCGCGGTCGACATCGAGGATTTCGACAATCGCATCGTGGTCGGGGGGCCGTCGGTGATCGACGGCCGCATGCTGCGCGCCGCGGTCGCGCGCGATCCGCTGCTGTCGCCGACGCTGTCGCAGCTGCGTTTCCGCCGCCTCAGCGGTCTTCCGCGATGAACTGGAGCACCACCCGGTTGTAGTGCTCGGCGGCCTCGAACAGCACCAGGTGGGCCGCATACGGG
>Ga0210064_1000980_pt1 | contig 12891 bp, 11 predicted proteins | sample Muzzi_CordC_D2_FD_185531 | JGI IMG/M metagenome (GOLD analysis project Ga0210064, IMG submission 185531) | Wetland microbial communities from San Francisco Bay, California, USA, that impact long-term carbon sequestration - Muzzi_CordC_D2 (SPAdes) | ecosystem: Environmental > Aquatic > Marine >...
CGCCACCCAGTCTGGGTTTGCGTTCGATCAGACCGGTACGTTTGCCAAGTGCAGCGGCCTGCAGCGCGGCGCTTTGCCCGCCGGGCCCGGAGCCAACCACCAGGATGTCGAAATCATGCCGTGCCACTGGTGACTCTTGACTCCCTCTCCCAACGGTCTCAGGCGGTCGCGGTATTGCGCGACGCGCGCTTGCGCTCATGCTCCAGCAGCTGTTTCTTGCGCAGGCGGATGTGGTTCGGCGTGACTTCCACCAGTTCGTCGTCGTCGATGAACTCCAGCGCCTGTTCCAGACTCATCCGTATCGGCGGCGTCAGCAGGATGTTCTCGTCCGTGCCCGCGGCGCGGATGTTGGTCAGCTGCTTGCCTTTCAGCGGATTCACCACCAGGTCATTGCTGCGGGAATGGATGCCGATGATCATGCCTTCGTAAACGGCCTCGCCGTGACCAATGAACAGGCGGCCGCGCTCCTGCAGGTTGAACAGCGCATACCCCAGCGCCTTGCCGGCGCCATTGGCGATCAGCACGCCATTGTTGCGCTGGCCGTACTCGCCGGCCTTCATGGGGCCGTAGTGCGAGAACACACTGTAGATAAGCCCGGTCCCCTGGGTACCGGTAAGAAACTCGGTGCGAAACCCGATCAGGCCGCGTGAAGGCATGATGTAGTCGAGGCGCACCCGGCCCTTGCCGTCCGGCACCATGTTGGTCAGGTCGCCGCCGCGTTCGCCGAGTTTCTCCATGATGGTGCCCTGGTGGGTGTCCTCGATGTCGACGGTCACCTGTTCGTAGGGTTCCTGGCGTTCGCCGTCCACCTCTTTCAGGATGACTTCCGGGCGGGAGACACCCAGTTCAAAGCCCTCGCGGCGCATGGTCTCGATGAGGATGGCCAGGTGCAGTTCGCCGCGGCCGGAAACACGGAACTTGTCCGGGTCTCCGGTATCCTCGACACGCAGCGCCACGTTGTGGATCAGTTCGCGCTGCAGGCGTTCATGGATATTGCGCGAGGTGACGTACTTGCCGTCCTTGCCGGCAAAGGGTGAATTGTTGACCTGGAAGGTCATGCTGACGGTGGGCTCGTCCACGGACAGCGGCATGAGTGCCTCGACGGCTGCCGGGTCGCACAGGGTGTCCGAGATGCCGAGCTTGTCGATACCGGTAAACGCGATGATGTCACCAGCCTGGGCTTCCGGGACCTCTATGCGTTCCAGCCCCAGGAAACCGAATACCTGGCCGATGCGGGCGTTGCGTCGCTTGCCGTGCCGGTCTACCAGCGTCACCTGCATGTTGGTTTTGACGTAGCCGCGACTGATGCGGCCGATGCCGATAACGCCGACATAGCTGCTGTAGTCCAGCGAGGAGACCTGCATCTGGAACGGTCCCTCGAGGTCGACCTGCGGCGGTGCCACCATCGAAACAATGGTCTCGAACAGCGGCGTCATGTCTTCGGCCGGCTTGTCGGCATCGGTGCCGGCATAGCCCTGCAGCGCCGAGGCGTAGATCACGGGAAAGTCCAGCTGCTCCTCGGTCGCGCCCAGTCGGTCGAACAGGTCGAACGTCTGGTCGAGCACCCAGTGGGGGCGGGCGCCGGGGCGGTCGATCTTGTTGATCACCACGATCGGCTTCAGTCCCAGGTCGAAGGCCTTCTGGGTAACGAAACGGGTTTGCGGCATCGGTCCGTCCACGGCGTCCACCAGCAGCAGCACCGAGTCAACCATGGAGAGCACGCGTTCCACTTCACCGCCGAAGTCGGCATGGCCGGGGGTGTCGACGATATTGATGCGGTAGTCGCCCCAGCGGATGGCGGTGTTCTTCGACAGGATAGTGATGCCGCGCTCCTTCTCCAGGTCGCTGGAATCCATGATCCGTTCCGGTGCGGCGGCGCGGTCGCCGAGCGTGCCGGACTGGCTCAGGAGCTGGTCTACCAGGGTGGTTTTGCCATGATCGACGTGCGCGATGATGGCGATATTTCGCAAGTTGCTGATCATATTGAGTATTCGTGGCCGCGGTCGCGGCAGGGATTTGCAGGAGTCAGGCATTATACTGGGAAACCCGGGCGGGGCCACTGTTTCCATTCGGGGGGTGCAGAAACAGCAAGCTTTCAGGGAAAACCTTTCGATATGTTTAGTGAAACGGAACTCGAACACTTCAGGCAACGCCTGCTGCAGTCGCAGCGGGAACTGCGCTCGCTGCAGCAGACCGGCGAGGCCGCGGCGCAGGTGGTCGACCTGGACCAGACCAGCGTCGGCCGCCTGTCGCGCATGGACGCACTGCAGGGGCAGGCCATGTCGCAGGAGCAGGTACGACGCCGGCAACTGGAACTGCAGCGCATCGCCGCCGCCCTGCGTCGCCTGGACAAGGGCGAGTTCGGCGATTGCCGGGATTGCGGCGAGCCCATTGCTGTGCGCCGTCTGGAAATGGACCCGACTGCGACCCTGTGCATCCGTTGTGCCACTGCCAGGGAACAGGGATAACCCGGGTGTTGCCTCGTTGTGAACGGCAAGTTACCTGCAGATACCGGGCCTGGTGGACTGAATATGGGTCACGAAGTACCGCTACAAAGTTCCGACAGGAGAGGTAGCAGAGCGAGTTCGATAGTTGGTGCCAGAGACTTGCGAAGCGTTCGAGATCAGGATAGTGAAGGGGGTGAGTAAAGACCACGTCCATGATCTGAAGAGTTGTTCGCCAAATATGGCGCCGAGCGCGATTATGGGGCGGATCAAGGGGCGGACGTCGAGCAGCTGTTTGAGGAATTTCCGCATTTGAGGAAGCGGTACTGGGGTCGGTATTTCTGGGCGAGGGGGGTGCTTCTGCGTCACGGTAGGTCAGATGACGGAAGAGATGATCAAGCAGTATTTGGAGCATCACTTTGAGCCGATGCCGAATGACGATTTCAGGATGGAGCCTGAATAAGACGCGTCGTTCAGGCGACGCGTATCCGGCCTTCCAGTCCGTAACTCCAACCCACCGGCTTTAGCCGGTGGTTGTTGAGTCGTCATTGCGAGGAACGCAGTGACGAAGCAATCTGTAACTCGTTGAATCACTGGTTGCGAGATTGCTTCGCTGCGCTCGCAATGACGGGATATTAATTAATCAGGGTGATCCATTCCGCGGCAGGGTCGCAGCCGGCCAGGTTGGAGACGGGCGAGTTATTTCTCGGCGTGGCCCCAGACCGCGAAGACAGGGTCCGAATGCGCCAGTTGGCCGGCGTACTTGTCATCCTGCGGGCGCGGCAGCCCGCGCAGTGATTCACTGTGCAGTGCGCCGAAATTGCCGGCCTGGCGAAAATATTCCAGTACCAGGCCCACCCTCTCGAACGGGTGCAGTTCCGTCCATACTTCGATCGCCTTGGTCGGGAACCAGCGGTCGGAGAAGGTGATGACTGCAACCGCGCCGGGTTTGAGTACTCGCCCGAGTTCGCGCAGCACAACAACCGGCTGGATGAGGTACTCGATGGAAACACTGCAGAGGGCGATGTCGAAACTGTTATCCGGGAACGGCAACTCCGGCTGCGCATTGAGGTCATGGATGATGCGCATGTCCAGATCGGGGTTCTGCGCCAGTTCTTCCGCATTCAAGCCCAGCCCGGTCAGTCTGATGGCGTCGGTGTTTTCCGGCAGGTGCGAGACCCAGCTGCTCATCAAGTCAAGCACCTGCATGCCCGGTTCCAGAAAACGGCCATGGAGTTCGCCGATCTGGCGGCCGGCCGTGCTGTCGATGTGCTGGACCAGGCGCGGCTTGTTGTAAAAACCCTCATCCGGGCGCGGGTCGAGGCGTTCAAAGGCGCTGCCGGAAAAAAAGTCCTTTGAACCGGGCGCATGCAGCGCCTCCAGTCCGGCTCCGGAATCGAAGACATCCATCACCACATCGTTGCAGCGCCCTCCCATTACGCCTACATAACCGGCGCGCCGCTGTATGCGTGCGGCAACCGTCAGCGGCACACGCGCCAGCGGATGGTTGAGGTCGATGGTCACCGTGGTTGCGTCCATTTCCAGGATGCGCAGGGGATGGATATTGCCGGCATAGATATCGGCCGTGCCTGCCGCGATGTAGCGTGGGTAGTGCCTGCCGGCATGCAGGGTTATGGGCGGAGCGTGTTGGCGCTGCAGGCGCAGGTTACTGATCCTGACCCGGTGAATATTGCGTTCGCTAAACGGTGGCACCAGTTCGCCTGCGGAAAATTGCTCGCTCACCCACTCGCCATCACTGTCGGGGAGCCTGACCGGGAGAGCACCGGGCAGGATGTCGCGCCAGAAGTTGAACTTCCCGAAATGCTGGCCGTTGCGATGCCGCACATCGCGGTGCTCCCAGTCAACGCGAATCTCAATGGCGGCTTGTTCGGACTGGCCTGTCATGGTTTCCCGATATGCTTTTTTCGACGCCGCCAGTGTATAACAGTTTGCACCGTGGCGGGGCGTGGCACATATGCCGTCGCGATATTGTGGTGCGTGTCCGGGTGTTACGATTTGATGAAGATTGCAGGTAACAGCCGGCTGGCAGGCGCATGGCGTGCCATCTGGGGAGTATGATGCACGGCTATGCGGCGCCTGCAAAATCCGCCTCCCGCAGTCTTGCCTGTACTGCGCTTTGCCGGGTTTCCTGCCAGGGGCTTGTGCAGGCTTTACCCTGACTTTTCTGTTGTCATTGTGTAACAAGCGCGTGTATCCGGACCTCGGGATTGACGGTATGTGTCTCGCTGCCCGCACCGGAATTCGTGTGGTATGAGTCTTGCCTGAAGCCGGGTGATTCCCGTTGCAGCCTGCACGTTGTCCACTGTAGGATATGGCTCGCTGTGAGCGGCCTGCTTATTGCTCATCCCATATGAATGCCGTCATATTCCACCAACCCTGCCGTAACCATTTGAGCCGGTAACATGGACAAGTTTGACTCTCCCGACACCTTCCTCACACAGCTGACCGGCAGTGCACCCGCAGATCCGGGACAGTTGCTGCAGTATCTCTGTGAAATCCAGTATCACTATTCCTGTATTCCACCGCGCGCCGTCGAGCTGCTTTCCGCGAGGCTGGACCTGCCGCCTACCCGGATTACCGGGGTGATCGATTTCTACAGCTTCCTGCACCGGACGCCGCGGGGTGAGTTCGATATCCTGTTCAGCGACAGCATCACCGACCACATGCTGGGCAGTCGTGAACTGCTGCAGCGTCTGTGTGAACGGCTGGGCATTGGGAAGGGCATCCCGCGGGCCGACGGGCGCGTGACGGTCGACACGACATCCTGTACGGGAATCTGTGACCAGGGACCGGCGCTGCTGGTGAATGGCTGGACGGTCGCCCGGCTGGACGCGGCGCGTATCGACGCGATCGTGGACCGGGTCGAGGCGGGGACGCCGGTGGCGGAGTGGCCGGCGGAATTCTTCCAGGTAACGGACAACATCCAACGGTCTGATCGACTGTTGACCGATACTATCCGTCCGGGCGCCGCCCTGCAGGCCCTGTCACGGCAGGGTGCCGACACCCTGCTGGAGGCCGTGGAGCGTTCCGGCCTGCGCGGCCGTGGCGGGGCCGGTTTCAGTACTGCGTCCAAGTGGCGCTTCTGCGGCGCCGCCGAAGCCGCAAAGCGCTATGTCGTCTGCAACGCCGATGAGGGTGAACCCGGTACCTTCAAGGACCGTATCCTGCTCAACAGCCATGCCGACCAGGTGTTCGAGGGCATGACGCTGTGCGCCGGCATTATCGGGGCAAGTAAGGGCTACCTCTACCTGCGTGGCGAATACCGCTACCTGCGCGAGCCGCTGGAAGCGGTGCTGGCCCGGCGCCGCGAGGCGGGCCTGCTGGGCGCGTCGATTCAGGGACTGGCGGGTTTCGATTTCGATATCGAAATACACATGGGTGCCGGGGCCTATATCTGCGGTGAAGAGTCGGCACTGATCGAGTCACTGGAAGGCAAGCGCGGTATCCCGCGCAATCGCCCGCCATTCCCGGTGACGCACGGTTTCCGCAACCAGCCGACCGTGGTCAACAACGTCGAGACCTTCATGGCAGCCGCAGCCATCGCCGTGCACGGCCCCAACTGGTTTACCGCAACGGGTACCGCCGAATCCACCGGCACCAAACTGCTCAGCGTCTGTGGCGATTGCGAGTGCCCCGGCATCTATGAATATCCCTTCGGCGTGACAGTCAGGCAGGTGCTTGAGGACTGCGGCGCACTGGATGCTCAGGCAGTGCAGATCGCCGGTGCAGCCGGGTCCACCATACCGGCGGCGGAGTTTGACCGGATGCTGGCCTTCGAGGACATTGCGACCGGTGGCTCGTTCATGGTCTTCAACAGCTCGCGAGACATGCTGGACATGGTGTGCAACTTTGCCCGTTTCTTCACCCATGAGAGTTGCGGCTTCTGCACCCCCTGCCGGGTGGGCGGGGCGCTGTTGCGGGATCTGGTCGACAAGGTCTGCGCCGGCCGCGCCGGCGAGTTGGACCTGCAGGAGATGCGCGGCATCGGGCTGCTGATGCAGCAGGCCAGCCATTGCGGCCTGGGGGCGACTGCACCCAACCCAGTGCTCGATACCCTGGAGAAATTCCCCGACAGTTACCGGCGCCGCCTGCGGCACAGCGGCTTCGAGCCGGCGTTCGACCTGGATGCGGCGCTGGACGAGGCCAGGGCAATCACAGGACGCACGGATGCCGGGACAACCGTGAAGGTGCCGTCATGAACGACAAGCCAACCTTTCTGCTGGATGGCGAGGAGATTACCTTCGAGGCAGGCGACACCATTATGGATGCCGCGCTGCGAGCCGGGAAGTACATCCCGCACCTGTGCCACAACCCCGAGTTCAAACCGCATGGCAGTTGCCGTGTCTGCGTCGTCAGCGCCAACGGCCGCCACGTCGCCGCCTGCACCCAGCCCGCGGCGGCCGGAGTCGAGGTGGACAACGGTTCCGGGGCGATCACGGAACTGCGGCGCAACCTGCTGCAGATGCTCTTTGTCGAGGGTAACCACGTCTGCCCAGGATGCGAGAAGAGCGGCGCCTGCCAGTTGCAGGCGGTCGCCTATTACTGCAACATGCTGTCGCCGCACTACACGCATTTCTTTCCGCGGCGCGAGGTCGATGCCTCGCACCCGGATATCGCCATCGACTTCAATCGCTGCATCCTCTGCGAACTGTGCGTGCGCGCCAGCCGCGACGTCGACGGCAAGAACGTATTCGCCATCAGCGGCCGTGGCATCGACAGCCATCTGGTGATCAACTCTCCCGGCGGCAGGCTGGGTGACAGCGAGTTTTCCGCAACCGACAAGGCAGCGCATGTCTGCCCGGTTGGCGCGATCCTGCCCAAGGAACACAGCTACGAGCGGCCGATCGGCGAGCGGCTCTATGACCTGCAGCCCATCAGCGTGGTCGGCGACGTGGCGGCGCATGCAGGGGGGGAGACTGACGATGGCTGACAAGCTGCGCGTGGCGACCGCGACACTGGCCGGCTGCTTCGGCTGCCACATGTCCCTGCTGGATATCGACGAGCGCATCATCGAGCTGGTGGATCTGGTCGAATTCGACCGCACCCCGCTGACGGACATCAAAAGCGTGGGCGAGTGCGATCTCGGCATTATCGAGGGTGGCGTGGCGAATCAGGAAAACGTCGAGGTGCTGCTGGAATTCCGCAAGCACTGCAAGGTGCTGGTGGCGATCGGAGCCTGCGCCCTCAACGGCGGCATCCCGGCCATGCGCAACCAGTTCGAGCTGCGCGAGTGCCTGGAGGAGTCCTACATCGACTGCATCGCCCTGGGTAACAAGATGATCCCGAACGACCCGGAGATCCCGCTGCTGCTGAACAAGGTGCACCCGATCCACGAGGTGGTAAAGGTCGACTATTTCCTGCCAGGCTGTCCGCCGAGCGCTGACACCATCTGGACCTTCCTGACCGAGCTGCTCGAGGGCAGGCCGGTCAGTTTTCCGTATACACAGATTCACTATGATTGAGGCGGTCCTGTATTACGCTGCAGGCAGCGCCGAGGACGCATGATGTCGGAGCAACTGGAAACCGCGACTAACCCGGAAGGCCTGCAGCGGGTGGTGATTGAGCCGCTGACGCGGGTGGAAGGCCATGGCAAGGTGACCTTGCTGCTGGATGACGACAACCACATCCGCCAGGCGCGCCTGCACATCGTGGAGTTTCGCGGCTTCGAGAAATTCTGCCAGGGGCGGCCCTACTGGGAACTACCGGTGCTGGTGCAGCGTCTCTGCGGCATCTGCCCGGTGAGCCACCTCCTGGCCGCCGCCAGGGCCACCGACACCCTGGTGGGCGCCACACGGATCACACCCACGGCGGAAAAGATCCGCCGGCTGATGCATTTCGGCCAGACCCTGCAGTCGCATGCGCTGCACTTTTTCCACCTGTGTTCGCCCGATCTGCTGTTCGGTTTCGACGATGCGGTGCGCCATCGCAACATTGTCGGTCTGATCGAGGACCACCCCGAGATCGCCAAACAGGGTGTGTTGCTGCGCAAGTTCGGCCAGGAGGTGATCCGCGTCACCGCGGGAAAGCGCATTCACGGCACCGGCGCAATTCCCGGCGGCGTTAACAAGTCGCTGAGTCGCGAGGAACGCGACTACCTGCTGCAGGATATCGATCAGGTCGTGGCCTGGGGCGTGGAGGCCGTGGCGCTCATCAAACGGATCTTCTTCGAGCAGCTCGACTATCACCAGGCCTTCGCGACCATCGACAGCAGCATGCTGAGCCTGGTGCGCCCCGACGGCGCCTTCGAGATCTATGATGGCGGGCTGCGCGCGCGCGATGCGACAGGCAAGACCATCTTCGACCATGTCGACTGCAGTCAGTACGAGCAGTACCTGCGCGAGGGCGTAAAATCGTGGAGCTACATGAAGTTCCCGTACATTGAAGCCCTCGGCATGGACGACGGCTGGTACCGCGTCGGGCCGCTGGCGCGGGTGAACAACTGCGATTTCTTCGACACCCCGCTGGCTGAACGGGAACGGGTCGAGTTTCGTGCGGCTGGCGCGGGTGGTGCGCCACTGCAGGCCACGCTGGCCTATCATTGGGCACGTCTGATCGAGTTGCTGCACTGCGCAGAGGCCATCCGGGACCTGCTGCATGATCCCGACGTGCTGGGCGACGACCTGCTGGTGCGGGGCGAACTGCAGTCTCGCGGCGTCGGCGTGATCGAGGCCCCGCGCGGCACCCTGTTTCACCATTATGAGATCAACGCCGACGGCATCGTCGTGAAGGCCAACCTGATCGTCTCGACCACCAACAACAACCAGGCGATGAACGAGTCCATTCGTCAGGTGGCCAGCCACTACCTGGACGGCCGGCATCTCACGGAGCCGCTGCTGAACCAGATCGAGGTGGCCATCCGCGCCTACGATCCCTGCCTGTCCTGCGCCACCCATGCGCTGGGCAAGATGCCGCTGGAAATCAGCCTGCTGAACAGCCGCGGGGACCTGCTCGAACGCCTGGTGAAAAGCTCCTCGGGTGATATTTGCGCGGCGGATTGAGACCGCATGACCACTGACGGCGTCAGGGCGGTGCTGGTCTTCGCCTGGGGCAACCCGTCCCGCGGCGACGATGCGCTGGGACCTGCGCTGCTGGATATGCTGGAGACACGACAGCGCGAAACCGGTGAACTGGATTATGTCGAACTGCTTACCGACTACCAGCTACAGGTCGAGCACGCCCTGGACCTGCAGGGCCGCGAGCGGGTCCTGTTCATCGACACCAGCGTGATCGCACAGGCGCCGTGCGAGTTGTCGGCGCTGCAACCGCAGCGCGATACCAGCTACACCACCCACGCCATGAGCCCCGCTGCCGTGCTGGCGGTCTACGAACAGATCAACGCTGAGGCACCGCCACCCGCATTCGTGCTGTCGATTCGCGGCTACGAGTTCGAGCTGGGACAGCCCATGTCTGCACAGGCCCGCGCCAACCTGCAGGACGCCTATTCTCGGGCCTGCGAATTCCTGCACAAGCCTTCCAGGTAGCCCGGAAGCAGCGTACGCCTACAGGGAGGAGGTAAGACCGGGAAGCGGTCTCACCTTCTCCATGCCTTCCGCGACACTTGTACATCACTGTACATCGCGCTCACAATGACGGAATGCATGGATGAATCAGCGGTTCATTAACACCACTTTTGACCCATTTCACCGACTGACATGGAATCCGCATTACCCCAAGCAAGCAGGGAACCCACCGATATGCCACTGGGCGGCCCCGGGATGTTGCTGGTTGTCATGCCGACCCGGCTGGAGATCCTGACGTTTGGCAGCCACGGGTATCAACCCGCACTGGAACATGCTATATCGAAACATCTGCCTTCTGGCGCAAGCATCCGACTGGTTACGGGACCGTATTTCCTGGCTACGAAACTGGCAGCGTTCGAGAGTCGGGGTGAGGGTGATTATTTCGTGAGCCATGGTATGGAGGACATGGTCGCTGTGCTTGACGGGCGGCCTGAGATTGTTAATGAAGTGAAACATGCTGATGAGGTTCTGCGGAAGCATCTTGCCGAGCGGCTTGCTGTTCTGCGCGGGGACAGGGATTTTCTCAATGCGATACCCGGTCACTTGCCGGCTGATGCGGCAAGTCAGGCAAGACTGCCATTGATTATGGAGCGAATAATTGCGATTTTGGGAAAGCAACTGATTTTGCCTGAATGAACAAGGTTACGGAATGACAGGCTCAGCACCACCGGGTGCGGTTGCAACCGCCCAGATTGTCGGCGCGCGCGATCAACAGGAAGACTCGCTGGCCGTGTATGGGCCCGTGGCCGACACGGGTCCGCGTGCCGATGAGGTACTGCTGGTGCTGGCGGACGGCATGGGTGGACATGCCGGGGGTGAAGTGGCAAGCCGGCTGGTGGTGGAGCGTTTCAGTTCGGCCTACCGGGACAGCACGGCGGTTGTTTTCGAGGCATTACGCGCCAGTCTCGGTCTGGCCAACGAGGCACTGGCCGGGGCCGTTTCGGGTAACCCCCGGCTGGGCGGCATGGGCACCACACTGGTTGGCTGTGTGGTGCAGGAAAATTCCCTGTACTGGATCAGTGTCGGAGACTCACCCCTGTGGGTGTGCCGCGGCGGCGCGTTACAACGTCTTAATGCCGATCACTCCATGGTGCCGTTGCTGGAGCAGATGGTCAGGGTAGGAGGATTGACACGGGAGGGGTTGACAGATCCGCACAGGAGCCTGCTGCGCTCCGCTCTGACGGGCAAGACTGTTGCCCTCGTCGACCTCTGCGACCAACCCTTCCGGCTGGAGGCCGGTGATATCGTCATGCTGGCCAGTGACGGCATCGAAACACTTGCCGAGGATGAACTCGCCGTCTTGCTGCAGGATGCCGATGTCCTGTCTCTGGATGAACTTGCCGGAAAACTGCTGGCAGTCGTCAAGGCGGCAGGACGCCCTTATCAGGATAACGCCTCCGTCATCCTGTATCGCAGTTGACAGGGTGAACGATCCTGCTGTCGTCTGGCGGGGAGGCCGGCCTGCGGTAAGCTTGGGAAAAAGGTGTCAGGAACCTTTAATTAAAGGTTCCTGACACCTTTTTCTCTTCCCAGATGATTTGGGCAGGCCTGTGCTGGCGCTAGTCCGAAACTTCCGGGCTCAATTCCACATAGAACGTCGACAGGACCTGCGCTTCTGTTTCGGGCTCCGGTACGGTCTCGCGCAGGCGTACCTCGACACGCGCGGCGTCGATCAGCTCACTGTCGACGATGTCCGGGTACAGGCGGTAGTGCTGCACGAGTTTTACGGGCTGGCTACGCGCGTGCCGTTCATAGCCGTGGCGCGTTTCCGTATCGAGTGTCGGCAGCAACAGCAGCCATGGCGCCTGCCAGGCAATGAAGTCGTTGATCAGTTCGTGATGCGCGGCGTCATGATCGCGGGTATCCAGCAGGGTTTCCGGAAACGCCGCCGGCGGCAGGACACGGTTGCTGTATACGCTGTCCAGGTTGCTGCCATACATTGCCGTGCCGCTGCCGTCGTCGCTGCGCGCAAAGACCTGGGCGGCGGGTGGTTCTCCCGCGCGGGCGTTGATATAGCCGGCAAGGTAATCGCCGCTGGAGCCAGTTGCGGCAGGGTCTATTCCCAGTTCCCGGACAGCGTGACTCGTGAAGGTCTTGCGGCAGTTAAGCCCGGGGTTCCATGCGCCGGCCTGCCGCATGTCGATCTTCTCCGCTGTCAGGGCGCTGTCCAGCAGTGCCAGTGGCTTACCCTGCCGGTCCAGCAGCCAGAGTTCGTAATGGTCCAGGAAGGGGAACGGGACGGCGTCGTGTACCTTGAGGAGGTGCTCGTAGACCACCGTACCCATTTCTTCCATGGCGCGAAAATCGTCCGAGGGACAGAGCGGGCCGCGCTTCAGGCCGGTTTGCGCCGACCAGGTTCCATAGCGAATATCGCTGACCTGCGTGCGGCGGTTGCCAGGCAGGCCTGCGAGCAGGCCCGCGTTGCTGACATAGATATCCCACCTGATGCCGTCGGCGGTGACCGCCTCGGCCGACTGGTACTCGATGCAGCACATGCTGCCGCGAAACGGGTTCAGCAGGCGCTGTGAATAGCACAGGATCGTCATGGGCTTTCGACTTCCGGCTGCGATGGTTCGATAATATGGGCAATCCTGTGTGACTTCCAGCGCGCGGCGTGCGTAGAATGCCTGCCATTTGCAGGCACCGGCAGCCGCCGGGCGCCATGGCCGGACTCAATCATGCCATTACTGCGACTTGCCAATCTGTCACTGGCCTTCGGCCATCGTGCGCTGCTGGACGGTGTGAGCCTGGAGGTGCGCGCGGGAGAGCGCGTTTGCCTTGTCGGCCGCAACGGCGAGGGCAAATCGTCACTGCTGCGCGTCATTGGCGGGGAGATCAGCGCCGATGATGGTGAACTGTGGCTGCGCCCCGGCATGCGGGTGGCCTACCTGGCACAGGAGGCCTTG
>Ga0210064_1000982_pt1 | contig 12875 bp, 10 predicted proteins | sample Muzzi_CordC_D2_FD_185531 | JGI IMG/M metagenome (GOLD analysis project Ga0210064, IMG submission 185531) | Wetland microbial communities from San Francisco Bay, California, USA, that impact long-term carbon sequestration - Muzzi_CordC_D2 (SPAdes) | ecosystem: Environmental > Aquatic > Marine >...
CCCGGCCTTGCCTTGTCCAGGCACACCCGGGCTTGAGCTTCCCTCCAGCCATGGCGGCGCCATGGCTCTCGGTCCAGCCCGGCGCCCGGCCGCACCTGTCCTGCGCCAATTTCCGGGACGCTGGTGCAGGATATTTTCTTAACGTGGGCTCTATTCACGACACGCTCCGGCGGGTCTTTGGTTTGCAGGATTTCAGGCCTTACCAGGAGGCTGTCATTGAGCAAGTGCTGGGCGGTGGGGACGCCTTTGTCCTGATACCCACGGGTGGCGGAAAATCACTCTGTTACCAGCTTCCGGCATTGCATCGCAAGGGTCTCGGTATCGTGGTCTCACCGCTGATTTCACTGATGAAAGACCAGGTCGATGGCTTGTGCGCCAACGGGGTCAGGGCGGCGATGTACAATTCCACGCTGGACACCGACGAGGCCAGGTCGGTGCTGGATCGTTTGCACAGCGGTGAACTTGAACTCCTCTACGTCGCGCCCGAGCGAATGATGAGGCCTGCCTTCATCGACAGCCTGGCGAATATCCCGCTGGCACTGATCGCGATCGACGAAGCCCACTGTGTTTCCCAGTGGGGGCACGATTTTCGGCCGGAGTATGCGGCGCTGGGCGAGCTGCGGGAAAGGTTCCCGAAGGTGCCGTTCATCGCCCTCACTGCCACCGCCGACCCCCAGACCCGCGACGACATCGTGAGCGTGCTCGGACTGCACCGGGCACAGCAGTACTCGGGCAGTTTCGACCGCCCGAATATCCGCTATTCAGTGCTTGAGAAGCATCGGCCGAAAAGCCAGTTGAAGCATTTTCTCAGCAGTCGGGCGGAGAGTTCAGGTATCGTCTACGCCTTGTCACGCAAACGTGTTGAAGATATCGCAGCCTGGCTCTGCGAACAGGGATTTCTGGCCGCCCCGTACCACGCGGGACTCAGTGCCGAAGTTCGTCGGGATGTACAGGACCGGTTTATCCGTGATGACATTTCGATCGTGGTCGCAACGGTGGCCTTTGGCATGGGAATCGACAAGCCCAATGTGCGCTTCGTGGTTCACTACGATCTTCCCCGGCACATCGAAGCCTACTACCAGGAAACGGGCCGCGCCGGCCGTGATGGCCTGGCAGCGGACGCGTTGCTGTTGTTTGGCGCCCAGGACGTGGCGACGGCGCGTTACCAGTTGGAACAAAACCAGAATCCGGAGCAGCGCCGCATCGACAGCCATAAGCTCAATGCCATGGCCGGGTTCGCCCAGAGCCTGACATGCCGGCGGCGCGTACTTTTGGGCTACCTGGGTGAAGACCTGGTAAAGGACTGCGGCAACTGTGACAACTGCCTTGATCCCCCGCAACGCTATGATGCTACCGAGGCCGCCCGCAAGGTGCTGTCCTGTGTTTACCGTGTTGGCCAGGGTTTTGGCATCCGGCACGTGGTGGATGTCCTGCGTGGCGCGGATAATGAGCGAGTCCGCAAATACAACCACGAGCAACTGACGACTTATGGCATCGGCATGGAGTACAGTTCCGCCCAGTGGCAGTCCATCGTTCAGCAACTGATCCACCAGGGCTACCTGAGACAGGATATCGCCAATTTCTCGGTCCTCAAGCTGACACCTCGCGCGCTCAGGCTGTTGCGGGCCGAGGAAACACTGGAACTGGCCCAGCCACGCGTGCAGGAAAGGCCCGGTAAGATGGAAAGAAAATCAGCCCCGGTCGCCGGGCTTGGTGCAGGTGACTTACGTTTGTTCGACACCTTGCGGGAACTGCGCAAAAAACTGGCCAGTGAGCAGGGTGTGCCGCCTTACGTGATTTTTGGTGACGCCACGCTGGTCGAGATGAGCCGTGAAAGGCCCGTTAACGACGCGGAGTTTCTCGCGATAAGCGGCGTCGGAGAGGTTAAGCTGAAACGCCATGGCGCCGTATTCATGGAGGCCATAAGGCAAGGAGAATCAGCTTGAATAAACCGGAAGTTCAGTTCAGCCTGATGGAGAATCGCCGATGATCGATCTTTACACCGCCGCGACGCCGAACGGTTACAAGGTGTCGGTGACGCTCGAGGAGTTGCGGCTGGACTACCGGGTCCACGCCCTGGATTTGGCGGCGGGCGAGCAGAAGCAGCCGGACTTTATCAAGATATGCCCCAACGGCCGTATCCCGGCGATCGTCGATGCGGACGAGGGCAATTTCGCAGTGTTCGAGTCCGGAGCGATCCTGGTCTACCTGGCCGAGAAGTGCGGCCGCCTGTTGCCCGCCGACGTCAGGGGCCGTTCGCTGGTGTTGCAATGGCTGATGTTCCAGATGGGCGGTATCGGGCCGATGATGGGGCAGGCCAACGTCTTTTACCGCTACCTGCCGGAGAAGATCCCGCTCGCCATCGAGCGCTATCAGAAAGAAGTGAGGCGTCTGTTCGGTGTCCTCGAGAGCCGCTTGCAGAACCATGAGTACCTGGCGGGAGACTACAGCATCGCCGATATCGCCAACTGGTGCTGGGTGCGACGCCACGCGTGGTCCGGGGTCGCCGTGGACGGGTTACCGGCGTTGCAGCGCTGGCTCGAGAACATTGCGGCGCGTCCCGCCGCGCAGCGTGGGGTCTGCGTGCCCGAGCCCGTCAGGAAAGACCCTGACACCTCTATCGAGGACGCTCGCAAAATGCTGGTGTAGCCTGCATATTGCGCCGGTAAAACGAATGATGGTGAACAATGTGCAAATGGCGGGGTGTCCCGCAGAGCGGCCCGGAGTGTAGTATCAAACCGCTCCTGTCCCAAATGAGACGAAGTATTGGGCGCTTTTTCGGCCTGCCGTGGGAGGTGCACGGGTTGGTGCTGCTCCTGCTTGTGGCCAGCCAGTTGGCCCCGCTATCGGTCGACAGCGTTAGAGATGTGTACCAGGCGCACGCGATCGCCAGCGGCGCCAGCTTCCCCTGGCAGGGGCCAAAACTGGCCAGCACCGTGCACATGGGTCCAATCTGGTTCTACCTGCTCTCATTACCTGCCCTGGTGTTCGATTCCTGGGCGCCGATCGCATTCATGGTGTTTCTGTTGTCCGGGTTGAAATTCTACCTGGCTTATTATCTGGGCCGGCAACTGCACTCCAGGCGACTGGGATTGATGTTTGCGGTTTTTCTTGCCTTACCGGGCTGGTGCAGTTGGCAGATGTTGTTCTGGACACACACCTGTGTTCTGGAGACGGCGTTGTTGATCTACCTGATCGCATTGCGCAGTGCGGTATCACGACCAACGGCAGGTGCCTGGCTGCTCGCCGGTCTGGCATACGGTTTCGCCCTGCACGCTCATCCGACCGCGCTGCCTTTCGTTTTCCTGTTGGGGCTGGGCTGGTCCGTCATGAGAGCCAGATGGACCTGGCTGTTATGGTGGGGTGCGGGTTTCTTGCTTCTCTTTCTGCCGTACCTGCTCGGTCAAATCGTCACGGGTTTCCCGGATATTGCTGCACTGCATCTATACCGGGCCCAGGAATTCGTCCCGGCCGGTGGGTGGGCGCCTTTTAGATTGCTGTTTAGTGTCGTCGTGACGGGCCCGCTCCTGGTTTACCGCACCGCCTTTCCGCATGCTGTTGCGAATGTTGCTGTCACGGTGCATTGGCTGTTGTTGTTTTCCTTGTTGATCGGTGCCGCCTGGCGCTGGCGCGATACGGACGCAGCGTTACGGCGGTTGTTGGTCCTCGGTTTTGCAATGTTCTTGCTGGTCATCCTGGTGACGGTGGCCGTTCGCGCCCGCACCCCGTGGCACATGGCCTATGCGCCCGGATTCGTATTGGCCTTCTGTTATGGCGTGCTAGCCACCATCGCGCTGCGCTTCGAGCGCCATTCACCGCGGGCTTTTCCCGTTAGCCTGGTCGTCATGGTGTTGCTCCTGGGGGTGATCACGGGCAATACCTACAAAATGTATACAGCCACCATTCGCTTTCAGGAACAGGTGCTGTTCGATGTCAAAAACCTCACGGGGCCATGGGGGCCGAGCGGTTTGGAAATACCCGCGCTGTGGTCAGGCGCAGTCGGCAGGTTCTTGTGCTCGCAGGAGCCGCTCGTACTGCATGGTCCGTACGCGGCCGTGATCGATGCTCACGCAGGTATGGAAGCTGTGCTTGCTTGCAACCGAACAGACCAGATTCTGATAGCCGGTCGCGCGCCGGACGCCGGGTATCGCCACTGGGTCGGGGTTTCCATTGCCATGCGAAGGGTGCTGCGGCATCCCGCCCTTGAGAGGATTGGCAATATTTATCTTTACCATCCGCTCCAGGTGGCGGACACGGGGCTGGCAATCCCGCTGCCGAAAGCCGACCGTAACCCTCCGCGCCCGGTCTCGCCGCCGGGAACGGTGGCGCTGCATCACATTGAACTTAACTGGCACGGCGCAAGCGCATTGCTCCTGAGCAAGCCTGCGCGTGCGTTTATCAACCTGGCCGTCGAACGGGTGGAATGCAACGGGCAGCCAGCCCAGTTGCTTCTGGAAAGCAATTACTCCCAGCTATACGGCTGCCGCCGGGACGGCGGAATCGCCCGGCAAGAATGGCGGGCGTCGTATCGTTCCGGTAGCACGGAAAGACTGGACGCCGTCCTGCTTCCTATGACAGGGGATGACCTCGTGCGGCCACCTCGTCGCCGGGGCTGATTCCGACGACGTCCCTGATGATGAAATTTGGCCGCTGCTGTACTTGGCGGAAAATCTCGATCATGTAACCACCCACTATGGAAAGACCCATCATCACGAAACTACCCATGATGATCACCGTCAGGATCACGGTTGTGAAACCCGCGTCCGCATGCCCGTTGAGCTTGTTTACGAGGGTTTGAACACCCAGGACCAATCCGAACAAAAACGTGATGGCACCCAGCCAGCCCATTGCCCGAACGGGCAGGGAGCTAAAGGAAATCAGGCTGTCGACGGCGTAGCCGATCAACCCCTGGTTGGTCCAGCGTGAGCCCTGTGATGAACTGCGCGTGGGCGGGTCGAAAAGCAGGGTCTCTTCCGGAAAGCCGAACCAATGCGTGAGCCCCCGAAAGAAACGGAACCGCTCGGGTATGGCGAGGTATTGGTTCTTGACCCGGTTGCTTATCATCTTGAAGTCTGTCGAAGAGGAAAGATCAATTTTGGTCGATCGCTCGAACAGCCAGTAGAAGGCCCGCGCACCGAGTCCCCGGGGCAAGGACTCCTTCTGGCGGTTGCGTTTCACGGCGCTGACGATGTCGGCGCCGGTGCGGTTCTTTAGCATCCACATCTTTTCGATCAGCTCAGGCGGATGTTGCAGGTCGGCATCCATGACCACCGTCGCTTCGCCCCGCACAAAGGTCAGGCCCGCGCAGATAGCCGCTTCCTTACCAAAGTTCCGGGTAAATCTGATGGCCGCAACACAGTCGTTTGCGGAGGCTAACTCCCGGATGGCTTCCCAGCTGCCGTCGACCGAGCCGTCATCGACCAGGATCATTTCAAACCTCGTGCCCAGTGCTTGGCAGACCCGGATGACGGATTCCACGAGGGGCACCAGGTTCTCTGCCTCGTTGAATACGGGGACGACGATGGATAATTCATGGACTTTGGCGGTCTCGGTCACGGGTTACCCTCTTTTATTGCCTGCGTGATGCGGTCGGTCCGCGGAAACACCCATACCTTCATCACCCAGTAGTTACAGGGCACGACAAAGACATCGGCGATAATCTTTGCCCACAAGGGTGCAACGCCCAGACCCCTGTGAAAGCAGAATATCAGGCCGACGGTCAAGCCCCAGTTCAAGGCCAGCAACAAGCCGTACTTGAACCCCTGCAGGCCGATGCCGGCAGAGCCCGGGGCAATGGAGAAAGTGTGCCTGCGGTTCAGGGTAAAAGCAGTGACGGCCCCGGCGAGCCGGGCCGCCGCCTGGCCGCCGGCGATACCCAAAACGGGCCATAGTAGCTGATAAACGACTACATCGACCAGCCAAGCGATCACACCGACGATAATGTATTTCAACAATCCCATGAATCCCCGGCCAGCCAGTTTGCCGCCTGCCAACCCCTACTGTAACCCAAGCCAGGGCGGCCAACAAAAATTACGCCCGGCGCCGTTTCCCTGCAGCAACCAGTTGTGGTTCAAGCGTGCACCGTGCAACGGGTCAGCGGCTGGGGCAAAAAGGTTTTGTCATTTGTGTTCAAATATGATACAAAAACAGATAATATACATTAGTAATATGTATCATAAAGACGGAGAACACGAATGAGCGAGACCAGCATCCCTGATCAGGCAGCCGCCGGCGGGTCCGCCAGCCGAAAAGTTCACTTGAAAACCGAGGACAGCGCCAGGCCGATGACGGGCAACGAGGCCATTGCGCGCGGGGCCTGGGAAGCCGGTTGCCGGGTTGCCGCGGCTTATCCTGGCACACCCAGCACCGAAATCCTGGAGAGCCTGGCCACCTACCCGGTCAAAGACTTGCACGCGCAGTGGTCGACCAACGAAAAAACCGCGATGGACGTCGCCTACGGCGCTTCATATGGCGGCGTACGCGCGTTCTGCGCGATGAAGCACGTGGGTCTGAACGTCGCGGCCGACGCATTGATGACGGAGGCTTACATCGGCGTCAACGGCGGTCTCGTGATCGCCGTATGCGACGATCCGGGCATCCATTCTTCGCAGAACGAACAAGACACGCGGCTGTTCTGCAAACTGGCCAATGTGCCGGTGGTGGAACCCGCCGACGCGCAGGAGGCGCTCGAATACACGCGCTGGGCCTTCGAGCTCTCCGAGCAATTCGATACACCCGTCATCGTGCGCAGCACCACGCGTCTTTCGCACACGAGGAGCTCGGTGGTGCTGGGTGAGCGGCAGCAGATCGAGTCCAGGGGGTTTGTCGAGCGGCCGGAAAACGTCGCTCTGCCGACCACGGCGCGCAAGCGTCACCCGCTGGTTATCGAGCGCGAAGCGGCAATGGAGAAGTACTTCAGCCAGTCGGACATGACCCGCTGGTTCAAGGCGCGCGGCGGCAACGGCGCAACCGCCACGGCCGGCGTGGGTGTGATCACGGCCGGCATCGCTTACAGCTACGTCAGGGAAGCGCTGCCCGAAGTCAGCGTTCTGAAACTGCCGGCTTCGTATCCGCTGGCGCGCGACAAGGTACGTGAGTTCTGTGCCGCCCATGAGCGCATCATCATCGTCGAGGAACTGGAGCCGTTCCTGGAAACGGAAATCAGCGCGATGGGCATCGCCGTGGAAGGCAAGGTGTTCTTCCCGCGCGCCGGTGAGCTGTCACCGGAACTGGTCTATGACGGTTTTGCAAAGGCGGGCCTGCTGCAGCCGAAAAGCCGGGACAACGGTCTCGAAATCGAGGAGCTGGTGCGTCCGCCGGTGTTGTGCGCAGGCTGTCCGCACACCGGGGGCTACATGGCGCTGCGGGCCCTCAACGCCCGGGTCGCGGGCGACATCGGCTGCTATACGCTGGCGGCGATGCAGCCGTTGCAGGCCATGCACACCTGTGTTTCGATGGGTTCGAGTATCGGCACGGCCACGGGGCTGGCGCTGACCGGTACCGAGACCCGGCCGATCGTGGCCACCATCGGCGATTCGACCTTCCTGCACGGCGGCATACCGGCCCTGATCAACGCGGTTTACAACCAGGCGAACATCACCGTGCTGCTGCTCAACAACAGCACCACGGCGATGACCGGCGGCCAGGACCACCCCGGCACCGGCAGGACGCTGCGCGGTGACGAGACCCACAAGGTGAGCTATGCCGATATCTGCCGCTCCGCCGGCGTCGAGTCGCTGGTCGAGGTCGACTCCTATGACCTGGGCGTCCTCTACAAGGCGCTGCGCGAAGCCAGCGAGTACCGCGGCGTTTCCGTGGTCATCGCCAACCGGCCCTGTGTACTCGACCCGGTCAAGATCAAAGGACCGTCGTTCCAGGTCCGCGCCGACGGCTGCACCGCCTGCCAGTCGTGCATGAACCTCGGTTGTCCGGCGCTTTCCTGGAGCGATGAAATGCTCGAGGGTCACCACAAGATCCAGATCGACGAGAGCCTGTGTATCGGCTGCACGCTGTGCGTACAGGTGTGCCCGAGCGACTGTATTCGCCCGGCGGCGGAGTTGAGGCTGTCATGACCGCCGTCCTGGCGAGACCGACCAACGTGCTGATCGTCGGCGTCGGCGGCCAGGGCGTGATCATGGTGTCGAAGATCCTGGCGCGGCTGAGCCAGATGCAGGGTCTGGAAGTCAAACAAAGTGAAGTGCACGGGATGGCCAAGCGCGGCGGCTCGGTATTCAGCCACATACGCTTCGGCGAACAGGTATGGTCACCGACCATCCCGCTGGGTGAAGCCGATGTCGTGCTCGGTCTGGAATGGGCCGAAGGCCTGCGCTGGCTGCGTTTCCTCGAGCCGGGGCATGGCACCTTCATATCCGACACGAAGAGAATCGTGCCGCCGTTTTCGTGCCGTGACCGGCACCACGACGCGCGCAAGGCCTATACCCACACGACCGTCGCCAGCATTGTCGGCCAGGTGCCGCGGGCTTTTGCGCCCGACGCGACCGGCATGGCCAAGGCGCTGGGCAACGAACGGGTCGCCAATACGATCTTGCTGGGCGTGCTGTCCACGGTGATGGACTTCCCGGTAGAGAACTGGCGGAAAGTCCTGCCCGAATTCGTACCTCCAAAAACCCTGGAGACCAACATCAAGGCGTTCGACGCGGGCCGTGCATGGGCCGCCGAGCCGCATCTTCCCGAGGCCGACGAGGCGCCGGCGGCCGAGTACCGGCCGCCGCTGCGCCGCAAGGTCGAACTCGAGATCGAGCCTGCCTGGTGCAAGAGTTGCGACATCTGCGTCAAGATGTGCCCGGAGCGCTGTCTGGCGCTGGATGATCACCAGATCGCTTTTTTGGCGCGCCCCGACGACTGTACCGGCTGCCGCGTCTGCGAATGGTTGTGTCCGGATTTTGCCATCACCGTCAACGTCGAGGCCGTGCCGCTTGAAGGCGGGGGGAATACGGTCGCTGCAGAGGAGAGAGCCTGATGTCGGCAAAATTGACGAGCTTGCAGGGAAACAAGGCCTGTGCACTCGGTGCGGTCGCGGCCGGCTGCCGCTTCTTCGCCGGATACCCGATCACCCCATCATCGGAGATCGCGGAAAACCTGTCGCGGGAACTGCCGCTGGTGGACGGCGTTTTCATCCAGATGGAAGACGAGATCGCTTCGATGGCGGCCGTGCTCGGCGCCTCGCTGGGCGGTGTGAAATCGATGACCGCGACCAGCGGCCCCGGTTTTTCGCTGAAACAGGAGAATCTCGGCTACGCCGCCCTGGCGGAAGTGCCCTGTGTCATCGCCAATGTCATGCGCGGCGGACCCAGCACAGGGATGCCGACGCGTCCCTCCCAGGGCGACATCATGCAGTCCCGCTGGGGCACGCACGGCGACCACCCGATTATCGTGCTGGCGCCGGCGTCCGTGGAGGAGGTGTACCGACAGACGATCAGGGCATTCAACCTGTCGGAAGCTTTCCGCGTACCGGTCGTGGTGCTCTACGACGAGGCCATCGGTCACCTGGTCGATACCGTCGATCTGCCGGCGCCGGGAACGTTCGAAGTCATTGACAGAAAATGGGCCGACGGCCCGGTGGAGGGGTTCGAGCCGTACCGGGCCGGCGAGGACGGTGTGCCGCCGATGCCGCGGCCGGGTGACGGCTACCGTACCCATACGACCGGTCTGACCCACAAGGAGAGCGGATTCCCGACCCAGGTTCCGGCCGAGGTTACGCGGGTTACGCGGCGGCTGCTGGACAAGATCGAGCAACACCGGGACGTCATCGAACAGTTTGAACAGGTCGAATGCGAAGACGCGGACATCCTGGTGGTCGCCATCGGCATCGCGGCGCGCGCCAGCGAGCGCGCCGTCAGAGCCGCGCGCGAGCGCGGCATCAAGGCGGGTTTGTTGCGGCCGATCACGCTGTGGCCGTTTCCGGAAGAAGAACTGCGAAGGCTCGCCGCCGGCGCCCGGCACGTGCTGGTGCCCGAAATGAATGCCGGTCAGTTGATCCTGGAGGTGCAGCGCCTGTGCCCTGACTCCGCCAGGGTGAGCGGCCTCAACCGCTACGACGGCGAGTCCACGCACCCCGGCGAGGTGTTGGCGAAAATCGAGGAACTGAATCATGAGTGAAACGGCAGCGACGGTCGGCCGCAAGCATAAATTCGAAATACGCGACTATCTGCGTCTCGATATGTTCCCGCATTTTCTGTGCCCGGGCTGTGGCCACGGGATCGCCCTGCGGGCGCTTTTGTGGGCCATCTTTGAGCTGGACATCGAAAAGGACCAACTCGCCGTGGTCAGCGGCATCGGCTGTTCGGGCCGGTTGAGTGCGTACATCGACGCCAATACCTTCCACACGACGCACGGGCGCCCACTCGCCTACGCGACGGGGCTGAAGCTGGCCCGCCCGGATTTGCACGTCATCGTGATCACCGGTGACGGCGATTGTCTCGCCATCGGCGGCAACCACCTGATCCACGCCTGTCGGCGCAACCTCGACCTGACCTGCATCATGCTCAACAACGAGGTCTACGGCATGACCGGTGGCCAGGTCTCGCCGACCACGAGCCAGGGCCGCTTCACGACGACCACGCCGAACGGCAACCGTGAACCCGGCTTCGATGCCTGTGCCCTGGCCATGGGGGCAGGGGCCTCGTTCGTGGGCCGCGAAGTCACGCTGCAGACGACGGCGCTGAAGAACCTGGTGCGCGAGGGCATCGCGCACAAGGGCTTTTCCTTTGTCGAGGTCATTTCCGACTGCACCGAGATTTACGGGCGCAAAAATGAACTCGGCTCCTCGCCGGAAATGGTGCTGAGCCAGAAGCGCAGCGTTTTACCGAAATTCGACGGCACGACCGTCGACAAGCCGTTCCGGGCCGGTGATTGGACAACCGGCGTGCTGACCCGCGAGGAGCGCCCGGAATACTACAGCGCCTGGCGCGAACACTGTCAGCGCGTACTGGAGAAAAAGGGCGGTCGCAGCTCATGAATGGCGTGACGGATTTTGAAATCAGGCTCAGCGGCACCGGCGGTCAGGGTCTCGGGCTGGCCGGGAAGATGCTGAGCGCCGCGCTGAGCAGTGGGGGTCTGCACGTGGCGCAATCACAGAGTTACGAGCCCACTTCGCGTGGCGGGATGAGCCGCTCGGACCTGGTCGTAACCCGCGGGACGGCGGAATACCCGCTGGCGACCGCGCTGGATTACCTGTTGATCCTCGATCAACGGGCGGTGACGATATCGGAGGGCATGATCAAGGATTCGGCCCTCGTGATCATCGACGAGGAACTGGTGCCGGCCCCGCCGCGGGGGAAGTTCGATGTGCGCCCGCTGCCATTGGCGCAGACGGCGCTCGGTCTGGGTAACCTGCGCGTAACCAATGTCGTCAGCCTCGGCGCGATCGTTGCGCTGACCGGTATTTGCAGTACCGATACGCTGGAAGCGGCAATCCAGCGAAATACGCCCAAAAAGTATGCGCAAATGAACCTCGACGCGGTGCGGGCGGGCTTTGAACTTGTGTGTCATACGAGCGCGGAAACCGAATCGGCGTAAATCCACGCCCCCGGGCGCAACCGGTGTCAACGATTTGTGAAACGGGGTCGGAGTGTTTTCCGACCCCGATTTTGGTTCAGGCTGTCTTGCGGTGCAAAACGATCAAGCCCGTCAGGAGCAGCAGTGCCGTTGCCAGTAGCTGACCGTATTGTGACAAGGTCGGCAGGCCGACTGCCTGGGCGGGAGCAGGTGTCACAGCAGTCGTTCCGCTGGTTACGGTCGCTTCGCTGGAGTCGTTCAATTCGCCTTGTATTACGTTCGTTTCCACATACAGCGTATAGGAATACAAGCCATTGTCGTTAAAAAAATTGGAACCGTTGGTATAGGTGCCGCTACTGCGATAAAACTGAGTAATTTTGCTGCCGTCCCAGAGCACGCCCTGGTCGGGTTGATTCCAGGTGTAGACGGCGCCGATATTGCCAGGAATAGACGAACTGGTTACTTGAAAGCCGGTAATGGTGAGGTCGGAGGGACCCGTAAGATCGGCGCTGGTGCCGGTTGTGGTAAAGGTTCCGCCTTCGCTGCCAAAGCTCCAGTTCCAGACGATGCTGGCCTGTGCGATTGATACGAAGAAAAGCAGACAGACAAAAATCGCCGCTTTTAGGGTTCTGGTATTGCGTAAATGCGCTTGAAAATCCATTTCTTATTCCTTGTACTGGTATACGTTATTTTTTGAAAATACTACCGATCGGCGCGTCGATGATTTGCTGCCGATGATTTGCGGGATAAATGTGAATGCCCCTCCCGTTTAGCATAATAGCACCATCGGTTTCGCTTGTTAATGTGGACTTGGGCCGCTTCCTCACTTCATCCATGCGGACCGCTTCCATTTGACCTTTTGCACGGGTTAATATGCACGGCTTTGATTTTCCTGGGAGTAATGCATGCAGTCCGTGTCCGCGTTGCGCGCACATCTGGCGCTTGGCCTTGTATGTGGGTTTTCCGTACCGGTCGCGGCGGCCGCGCCGGCCCCGCAGGAGCCAAGTGTGCTTGAAACCGTGCAGGTGACGGCCACGCGAATTCCGGCCGCGGTCGAGAGCATTCCGGCCTCGATCAGTGTGGTCACCGCCGGGGAACTCGCGAGCCGCGGCGCCAACGATCTGCGCAGCGCCCTTTCGCTTGCCGCGGGTGTCGAAATCGCACCCGGCGGTGACGGCGGCCCGGCCACCTCGGTGCCGGGCCTGTGGGGTCTGAAGGAATTCGACGCTTTCCTGCTGGTCGTCGACGGTGTGCCGAGGGGCGGCGCTTTCAATCCCGAACTGGCGACACTGGTGCTGTCCGATATCGACCGTGTCGAGGTGCTGCGGGGCGCCGCGCCTGTCATGTTCGGCGCGACC
>Ga0210064_1000984_pt1 | contig 12870 bp, 13 predicted proteins | sample Muzzi_CordC_D2_FD_185531 | JGI IMG/M metagenome (GOLD analysis project Ga0210064, IMG submission 185531) | Wetland microbial communities from San Francisco Bay, California, USA, that impact long-term carbon sequestration - Muzzi_CordC_D2 (SPAdes) | ecosystem: Environmental > Aquatic > Marine >...
CCCCATAATGTCTTTCTAGTCTTCTTTCTATTGGAACAAACTGTTTATTTTCTCTTAGAAATATCAGGAGTTCTCCAGCTTTTTTGTCCATCCAACTCATAATTTCGTGATTATCCATTGCCCTTGATGTAAAGTAAAATTCCTCTAATTTTGATAATGGGACTGATTTATCTTCTATCTTTTTTGATTTACAGTCAATACAAATGGACTGTAAATATTCAGATTCCTCCTTAAAATGCAAGACAAACCAAACGTACATTTCATCTTTATTCTCAAAGTATTGATCCTCAAGGTATTCTTGACCATTGATAAAATCTATATCTAATTTTTCAATATTATTTTGATTACAAACTCTGCATTGGGTTCCCAATCTTTCAACAAGCGACTTTTTCCAATTCATGAAAATTCAGATTTGAATCCATTTAATTAAGTTAGTCAGAATCATTATCTAGCATTTTTGATATCTAGTAGTTTCTTCTTGTTGTGTTTCCTCATCATAGAGATCATCTATGATTTGTTGCATTTTTCTCTGTAAAATATATCAAATTGATAAGAATAGATTCCACATGATTCTTTTTGAAACGATTTGTGATTGAAGTAAAGATATCACTCTATTTTTATTCCATTTTCTAAGCAAGATATTGCAATATTGTTTACAAGGCATAGTAATAAGATACGGTAAAGTTAAGAAAATTTAGTGTTTAGGATCAAAAAATAAGGAAGACGTGTTTAGAATTTATGCAAGTGCTCTATCAATCATATTTTTGTATGATTCTTTAGAAGCAGCACCTACCTGCTGACTAACTATTTCTCCTTTGTTAAGGAGGATTAAGGTTGGAATACTAAAGACGTTGTATTTTGATGCCAATTCATTGGCCTCATCAACATTAACCTTGACAAATTTCACTTTGCCATCATAGTCATTTGCTAATTCTTCAACAACTGGACCTACCATTCTACATGGACCACACCATTCGGCCCAAAAGTCTACAAATACAGGGATGTCAGAATTTATCACATCTACTTCCCATGACTTTGCATCTGAAATTTGTGTAATACCCATTGTAACGTTATTTTGTTGACCATACCTAAAAATGTTCACTAGAATTAACACCATATTTTTTGTTGGAGAATAAATTTTGATATATACTTAAATGACGTTTTGATAAAACTCAATTATGAGTTCAGAACTTAGACTTAAAAAATTAAGAGGATCGGGAGGCTATGTTATGGCCACTGTTACTGATGAACAACAGATGAAAGGTAATCTAGGAGGTCCTGATCTGTTTTTAGCACCTATAGGAAGATTAGATTCTCAAAAAATTACTAAACATTTTTGCAATACATGTGAAAAAGAATTTGAAGGTGCTCCAAAAATAGTGTTTGAGAATCCAAATGAAGAAGTTGCAGAAAATCTAATTCTTGCAGAAAAAGGACAATACATTTGTAATTCATGTAATTCCTCGATTGCAGAATATAGAGAGTTTAAAAAACAAGATGAGGCTGGAGAAGTTGGAAGTGCAAAACCATTAGAACCACAAAGTGCACCACAACAAGTAAGTACTACACAACAAATTCCAGAAACACCACAAGAGACTGTAACTCAGATAGGTCCAGCAACATCAGTTACATCAATTGAAGGAAGAGCAGTATTTGATGAAAATGCAAACAAAATTGGAACCGCAAAACAAGTTGGAATTGATTCTACACAATCTATGGTGTTAGTAATTACAAAAGAAGACGGTACAGAAGGAAGCATACCATGGAGTAATATTAAGAAGATTGGTCAAGTTATACTCTTAGGAAATCCAGAAATATCTCAACCAGGAAAATGCTCTAATTGTGGTTTTGGTAACAAAGAAGGCTCCAAATTCTGCGAAGATTGTGGTACAAAGATCTAGTCAGTAAATTTAATCAATGATACTATAGGCGAAAAGGTAATTGGCAAAAAAATCAATCCCTAAAGGAGTTATCAAAGATATCATTATTGTTGGTGTAGGAGTTTTAGCTATTTGGATAGGTTTGCAAGTAGCATTTGGAACACAAAATCCATTTTATGTTGTGGCAAGCGGTAGCATGATTCCAGTTTTACAAGTTTATGATGTGTTAATAGTTCAAGGCCATGAACCTTTTGAGGATATAAAGATAGGAGACATCATTGTTTTTAATCGACCTTCAGATCATAATAGAGTAATAGTGCATAGAGTTGCTTCAATACTTGATGACGACCCTAAAACAATTAGAACAAAAGGGGATGCAAATCCAGCATCAATTCCAGGAACAGACTTTCCAATTACAGAAGACGAGTATATTGGAAAGGTAGCATATGTACTTCCACAAGTAGGTTATGTCACACAGTTGCTAAGACCACCAATTAATTATATTATAATTGTAATTGTTATTGGAATCATGGTTGTAAAACAGATGGCTAAAAAGAAAAATGAGAAAGAACTTTCATTATTAGATACATTTGATTCAGAAAATCCCAATACAGTTGAAAAACTATCAAGCATTGACAAAATAGAAAGAGACTCTGAATATTCTAAACATGTAGAAAAATCTGAACAAGGTAAAGTATCACAAGACATAGAAAAGAGATTAGAAGATATAGAAAAATCAGTTGAGGAATCAAAAAGGGATGAAAAGGATAAAAAATAAATCAAATTTGTTAAAATCAGGCAAACAGGTTTACATATGCTACATGACAAGAGCAATAGATCGTCCTGCTTGCTTGGTGATATAAATACGCCAAATTTACTAAAAAAGGAATCCTCAGCAATCACAAGTTTCAAGAGTAGAATCATTTATCAAGTAGCAAAAAATTTTGATACCTAATTGAAATTATTGGTTGTTTTTTCAATATTATTTTTAGTTAGTACTGTGTATGCACAGACTCCTTTTCGCGATACTGCAGGTTTGACAAAAAACGGAATAGAATGGTGTGAGGAAAATTATCAATTATATCATTTCATGGGAGATGATTTTTTTGAGCATCATAAACATTCAATCGAATCAAGATTATGTGGAAATCTCTACAATGATGATTTATGGACGTATTCAGGTACTGATAGATACCAAAAATTAATTGAGCAAAGTAGAATCTATTATAGTTTAGAAATTCAAGAGAGTTTTGAAGAATCACAAGTGGGAAAAATTGATACAAAACCTGTAAACGTAAAAGAAATTCCTCAACAGATAGAGCAACAACAAAAAGAATTAGAAAAATCAAACATAGAACTTGAATCAAAAATTATCAAAGGAGACGAAATTAAAAACAAGATTAATGATTCAGAGTCTAATAATTTGTCAGATGATAGGTATGTAGAGACAGGTGGTTGCCTTATTGCAACTGCTACATATGGCTCTGAGATGGCACCACAAGTACAACTACTCAGAGAAATTCGTGACAACCAACTAATGAATACGGAGTCTGGCGTTTCATTTATGACTGGCTTTAACCAATTCTATTATTCATTCTCGCCACACATTGCAGACATGGAAAGAGAGAATCCAGCATTCAAAGAACTAGTAAAGATTGGAATTACACCATTATTATCATCATTATCAATAATGTCTCACGCCGAATCAGATTCTGAGGTGCTAGGGTATGGAATTGGAGTGATTTTGATGAATATTGGAATGTACTTTGTTATTCCAATTGTAATGGTTTACAAAGTTAAAAAAATTATTTTAAAAAGAAAATAACAGGGTTAACCACGATTGAGTTTTTCCTGCACATAAAGTAAATCCATACTGCTTGTCTGAAATAGTAGAGCCCTGTAAAGTCAACATGAGTAGAGCCCCAATTACTGCAAAGAAAGTTTTGTTTTGTCATTAAGCCCATAATTTTTAAAATATATTTAAAATTCTGCATGTTATTTTTTGACAGACATTTTTATTAAAAAATTAGATTTAATCATAAAACAGAATCTTTTGTTTTGAATACTCGATTAAAGTATTCAGATGGTTCTTTTGGTTCCTCAATATCGTTTGTAATGCCTGCCAGATTCTTTGCCAAGTTCTTTTTGTAACCTATTTGCATCTGTCTTTGAATTTGGATTCTCTGTGCCTGAGGTGATCCTGCACCATGCATGGATTCTGTGAGATATCCAACTGCATTTCTACCAAGAGTCATATTTTCAATCAATCTTAAAACTCTCATTCTGTTTTCAACATCAACTCCTTTTCTACCTACAAGGTATTTTTTGAGTAACGGACCTGCCACTGGATGTCTAAAGTCTTTTTCAGATGGAAGAGTGACTACCAATCCACCTGCAATATCTTGAGCTAATCTACTTATTTCATATGGGAAACGTGTAACATTATGTTTACAAACTTGAGCAAGCATATCGTCATTAAGAAATACACCTGATTTCATTTTGTGTCCTTGATGCGAGGATGCGATTCCTGCTGCAAATATTGTTTCATTAAGATGAGTCATCTCAATGATTTTATCTTTGATGTGAGATACATTTGGAACTCCGTTATAATCAGCAATTGTTGCAGTAGCACCAATTAACACATCACCCAATCCTGTTTTGCACACATAGCTACGTCTATGATAACAAGTAAAACGCTCTACCAACATAGATGCAAACTCATATTCCCCATTCATGAAAACTTTATCCCATGGAATAAACACTCTATCTAAAATCATTAATGCTTCTTGTCCACCAAACTTTGCATTGCCATCATCAATATCACCTTCTTCCATACTTCTAGTGTCACAAGATTGTCTACCGTAAATGTAAGTAATTCCTTCTACATCAGCTGGAACTGCACCAACAATTGCCCAGTCTTTGTCATTTTCTGTCAATCTAATTGTTGGCATTAAAATTATCCAATGTGAATTGATACAACCAGTTTGATGTGCTTTTGCACCAGATACATAGACACCTTTATCATCAGTATCAACTATTCTGGTAAACAAATCAGGATCATCTTGTTCCGCGGGCCCTTTACTTCTGTCGCCTTTAGGATCAGTCATAGCTCCACCAATTACTAGATTCTCTTTTTGAACCATCTTTACAAACTCTAAGAATCGTTTATGATAATCTGTTCCATGTTTTTCATCAATTTCAAATGTAGTTGAATGTAAAGCATTCAGCGCATCCATTCCAACACACCTTTGGAAACATGTTCCAGTATTTTGTCCAAGTTTTCTTTGCATTTTATTTTGTAAGACTAAATCCTGTGCACTTTCTGCAATATGTAAAAATCGATTAACTTTCAATCCTGATAGTGATGAGTCAGCAGAGGCTAGTGCTTCTTCGCGAACTGCAAGATCATAGGTTTCTGCTACGGCATTAATAGATGGTCGAATCATAGGATGGTCAACTGGTTCTTTAATTAATTCTCCAAAGAGGTAAATTTTGAGATCACGGCCTCTAAGACTTTCAATATAGTCATCTCCAGTCCTAATTGTCTTTAAGACATTAGCCATGTAACAATAGTCAATTATAGTTATATAAAAATTCTAAATAAGCGTATAGGAATCTACGAATAAAATGCGATCAGAGTCCAATTCTGACATCCAGAATTCTACAACCCTTGCCTTTCTCCATGACCAGTACGGGATTCATGTCCAATTCTTTGATCTCTTTGAAGTCAGAGACTAGTTGAGATAGTCGTTGAATACATTCAGATAATTTTGCAATATCTGAGGGTTTCTCTCCTCTTACACCTTGTAGTAGTTTTTGTGTCTTAATTGAGGCTATCATATCATCTGCTTCAAGATCAGTCACAGGGGCTAACTTGAAGGTTACATCTTTTAGAACTTCAACGTAAATTCCTCCCATTCCAAGCATGATTACCGGACCAAATCCAGGCTCTAGTTTTGAACCAATAATTAGTTCTTTTCCGCCTTTTACCATCTCAACAATCAATACACCTTTGATCTCTGCTTTCTTATTGTATTTTTTTGCATTTTGGATAATTGTTTTAAATGCATCTTTTACTTCATTATCATTTGTCAAATTTACTTTAACACCACCTGCATCAGACTTGTGAATAATCTGAGGTGATGCAATCTTCATTACAACAGGGTAACCAATTGTTTTTGCAATCTTTACTGCTTCTACTTCATTTTTAGCAAGTGCACTTTGAGGCAAGGGTAAACCATATGCTTTGAGAACTTCTTGCCCTTCCTCCTCTAAAAGATTTGGTCTCTTCTCTTTTTTGACATTGTCAAAAATTTTCTTGGCTTTCTCTTTGTTTACTTTGAATTTAGTAATTTTTCCATTTGGAGCTTTTATCCATTTAGAGAATCTTGTCATTGCTGCAAGAGTTCGAATTGCACCTTCAGCATAATTGTAATAAGGAACATTTCCATCTGCTAAAATTTCTCTGTTTGTAATTCCTTCATCCAATCCCATCAAGCTTGCAAGCATTGTCTTTTTGTATTTCTTGGACATTGCAACAATTACTTCAGCTAGTTTATCATAATTTAGAGTGCCAGAAGGAGTACACATCGAGATTACTGAACCTACCTTTGGATGTTTAAGCACACGATCCAAAACATTATGGAATCTATTGAAATCTGCATCACCTACAATATCAACAGGATTTCTCGAGCTTCCCCACGGTGGAATTACCTCATCAATCATTTTTCTAATGCTAGTAATGTCTGCCATCTTGAGATTCATCTTAGAGCATGCATCAGTAGAGATGATTGCAGGTCCGCCTGCATTTGAAACAATTACAAGTTCACCGCCTGTTGGAAGTGGTTGTTTAGAAAATGCTGTTGCATAATCAAAGAGTTCTTCCATGGTATCAACTCTGATTGCACCAGACTGTTTTAACAAAGCATCATAGATTTCATCTGATCCCATCAAGGCTCCAGTATGAGACATTGCAGCTTTTGCACCCTCAGGACTACGTCCAGATTTGAGAACAAGTACAGGTTTTTTGAGTTTTTTAGTAATATTTTTACAAACTTTAAGGAATTCTTGACCGTCACCCATGTCTTCTAGATACATAACTATAACTTCAGTCTGTTTATGATTTGCAAGAATCTTTAGAATATCCACCTCACTCATTACAGCTTTATTTCCAAGACTGACAACTGCGGAGAAACCAATTCCTTGTGCACTGGCATCTTCAACTAATGCTGCGCATATTGCACCACTTTGAGATACGAGTGCAATTTTTCCAGATTTTGGTGTGACTTTAAGAAATGTAGAATTCATCATTGTTTTTGGATCAAGATTCATGACACCGAGGCAATTAGGTCCAATGATTTGGATTTTGTATTTTTTAGCAATATCTTTGATTTCTTGTTCACGTTTTGCTCCTTCTTCATCAACTTCTTTGAAACCTGCTGTGATGATTATGACACCTTTGACTTTTTTCTTTCCACATTCTTCTAACACTGATGCAACTAATGTATTTTTGATAACAATAACAGCAAGGTCAATTGATTTTGGAACATCTAAAACACTCTTGTATGCTTTTTTGTAAAAGACTTTGTCTCTAGATGGGCTGATAGGATAAACGGTTCCTTTGAAACCATTCATAATGTTTGATGTGATAGTAGCTCCAACACTTCCTCGTTTATCAGATGCGCCAATTACTGCAATTGATTTTGGAGATAAAATCACAGATTCTACCATGTAATGTTAGGTTTGAGATTTTGTATAATAAAGTTATTATTGGAAATTTCTGATCTGTGGTTTTTAGCTTCCTAGCATTTTTCCTGCCAGGTTCTCTTTTCTAGGAACCCATTTTATTGACAAATGAGGAAATTTCCCCATAATACTCCAAGATTCTTGGGCAAGAGTTCTAAGCGATTCATTATTAATTGCAAATTCATGATTTAGTTGATTTACAGTATTTTTTGAATCACTGTAAATAGTAATTTCTTCATTAGAATTAACATACCTGTGTAGTGCTGAAATTATTGCCAGATATTCAGCCTGATTATTTGTCATATCTGGTTTTTTTTCATAAAATGATTCCCCGGTTTCTTTTACAAAGTAGCCATATCCACTATTAGAGCCTCCAGAACCATCAACGTAAACACTAATTCCCATCTTTATACAACCTTGTTATCTTTATACTTAGATTAACTACTACCATGTAAACGATTGTAGATATTCCTTGCGATGCAATTGATGCCAAGTATGGATCATAATTAATTATCAAAAACCAATACTGCAATGCCCATCTAATAATAGTATAAATTATTTCTGCAATTCCAAGTGATGTGATTAATTTTTTCAGATCATGTCTTAGTTTTACACTATCTATTCTACCAGATTCTAAATGATATTTTTTTCTGTTATCCAGATAGAACAACCCGCTAAAAACAGAAAAATAAATCATGTAATCTGCAATTGTGGTATATGTTGTGTTTAGATAATCTGATTGATCAGAAAGAATTTGTGCAATTACTGCAGAAATAACAATTGATGCAGTAAAGGCTATCAGAATGTTTTTGTTAAGTTTAAGATATTCTTGTAACACATCTTTGATTATTTTTTATTACAAATAAACTAAGATTAGTCCAATGTGATTTTCAAAAATATTAGTAATCCTGCAAGTTCTGCAATACCTACCCCTAACATGTATGGGAATATTTCATGTGAAAATATCTCTTCCATAGAAAAGTAAGCCAAAGCCCCAATCACATTGTGTAAAAATAACATTCCTGCAACAACTATCATACCTAATGGAAGTTGAGCTCTAGTTTTACCATATATTTTTCCAAAGATGCAGATTAAAATTCCAAGTATTCCCATATTGACAATTGAGACAATAGATAAAACTAGAGATGTGGATTCCATTTAGTGTAAAACACCTCTTAAGCTTTTATTTACTTTTATCCAGTTTTCCTTCAATTTTTTCAAATGTCTCCATATTTACCTCAAGAAAAGTAGAGATGAAATATGTTACAGCATATTTCTCCCCAACACTAGTAATCAGATTATTTTTTTCAAGTACCCTAATGTGATGTTGTATGGCCTTATAATCAAGACTTAATTCATTTGCAAGTTGATTAGTATTAAACGGGTTTTCCTTTAATTTTGAGATAATTTTCAATCTGTTTAATCCTCCACGTGAACCTGCAAATACAAACCAAAGTAGTCTTTTTGCATCAGGATCATTTGCCATAAGTTATGAAATTTCTTTGCATTTAGTACTAAAAGGTATTTTGCGATCCAATCATAATAGAAAGTATAAAAAACACAATCAGATAATTTGAGTGAATTAGAATATGATGTTAAATTATGATGCACCCTTGTACAGGCCACCATCTGAAGCAAGATCGTTAATTTTTCAAGTAACACTTGGATGCTCATTTAATGAATGCTCTTTTTGTGATATGTATAGATCAAAAGAATATTCTGAAAGACCATGGGAACAAGTTAAAGCAGAAATTGACATGATGGTAAATTATTTGCCAGATACGAGGAGAGTTTTTCTTGCAGATGGTGATGCATTAAATCTTAATTCTGAATACATGATAAAAATTGTAAAATACATTAGAGAAAAATTTACAAATATTGAAAGAATTTCCTGCTATGCAATGCCAATGAATATTCTAAAGAAAACTCCTGAAGAATTAAAGAAGATGAATGAAGCTGGATTGGATATGTTTTATTTAGGAATTGAGAGTGGTTCAGACATTGTCCTAAAAAAAGTAACAAAGGGTGCAGTTGCAAAAACAATTATCAAATCGGTCAACAAGGCAAAAGAAGCTGGATATGTGATGTCATGCATGGTAATTTTGGGATTGGGAGGAAAAAAATACTCCGAGGAACATATCAAAGGAACTGCAAAAGTGATCAGTGCATGTTCACCAAATTATGTTGGAGCCCTAACTCTATATTTGGAAAATGGAATTAGACAGGAATTTCTGGAAAAATATCAAGGTGAATTTGTTAGAATTAATGATGATGAATCGCTTGATGAACTTCATGACTTGATAAGCCAGATAGATACCAAAGATGAAATTATTTTTAGAGCAAATCATGGCTCAAACGCATACACCATCAAGGGTACTTTTCCTCAAGATAAGCAAGACATGATAAACAAAGTAGGATGGATGAAACAGCATCCAGAAATTATGCGCCCACAAGGATTACGTGGATTCTAAATCAGACTATTTTAATTTGGCATATAACTTTGAAAATTTTAACTCTGCAATCGCCATCAAAAATTTTGGTTGTAACTCCATTATCAGAATTTAAAACTCTGAATTTGTATTCATAATCACCATCTGCATCTACATTTGTCTGTGCAAAGTGAACTGTATTGTTTCTGAAAATCTGAATTATTACTGGATATTTTTCAATATGATTTGAGATGTTACCTTCAACAAATGCCTAAGGCAATGTGTTTGATGTAGTGGCATAAAAGAAAATAGTAAACTTTTTGAGTCCCATCATTTCATTTAGTGGGATAATTTCAGTTTGTGGTTCATGTGTGTGACTATTAATCATCAATTACCAAGAAAGAGGATTGCATGAACAAAGTCCATTGAAAAAGATAAAAGAATTGTGAAAATGAGAATGTTTGAAAATAAAATAAACTTGTTCACATCAGAATTTTTCTAGTCATTAATTTAAGAATTTTTGAATTAAAGATTATCAATTATATCTTTGAGATTTTCAGGTAGTTCGGGAAGTTCAGTATGACTTTCGTTGTTTTGAAGAGTTTTAGGTCCAATACGTCTGACCTTTTGAGTTCCAATTAACGTATCAATGCTTCTTTGAATATCTTTTTCAGTCAATATAGACTTTAATTTTTTAACAACTGTATTTTCATCATCATATTTTTTTATCCCATATTGAACAATAATCATTTTTTCATTCATGGAATAATCAAGCATTTGAAAATACAAATTCCTATTGTCTAAAAAACATTGCCTGTTATTTACAAAGTTTTTTTTAAGTTCATCAATTTTTGGAATCCCTGTAAACTCTAATTTTTCATTTATTACCAGTCCAGGAGCAGTAAAAATTGGATATTTTTGTAGATATTCTGGATTTTCTGTAACATCAATTAAATCATATTTTACTCCAAGTTTGTCTAACATTTTTTCTAAAATGTTACAAGTTGAGCAACCAGGAGTGGTTAGAACTTGTATTTTCATGATTCTGTAAATTGTTGGGGATTCTTCTCAAATGCCCATCTACATGTTGCGCAACAAAATCTGTATTCTTTTCCTTTATGGATTAATAATTCTCCTTTTTCTTCAACTTCCATTCCACATACAGGATCTTTCATGCACATTTATTTCGTTTTTTCTTGCTAAAATACCAAACTATTGGGAATATAATCAAGCCAAAAAATAGAACCGGTACAAATTCCTCAGGTATTTTTGATGTGTTTTCATGTGTATGCTCACTAATATGAAATTCTGGGGGAAGTAAAATTATAGAAACAAGATTGTTCCATCCAGTATGAATAATTGTACTTTCATACCATTCATGTCCACCAGGAATGCCGTTGATTATCAAAAATGCACCAATTACAATCAACATCCAACCAGTTATGTTTTCAATTTGTTGACGATTAACAGTAACTCCTTTTGTTGCGTTTACACCAATGATTGCTAGAACAGACAATAAGATTAATGGGATTGCACGACCAACTCCATGCACAGCCCCCAAACTTGCTCCAATCTCCATACTTCCACTTCCTGCAATATAGATCAAAAGCCAATAAAACATAGGGTTAGGACATCCAACTCCGGCATTACCTAATAGTAATCCCATAAAAAATGATTTTGAATAATCTCCTCTATTTTGAATAAATTTTGGAGTTCCAGAATAAGATGGAAGTTTTAATTCAAAGAGTTTGAGTTGTGATAAACCAAAAACAAATGCTGCAATACCAGCAATTAAAAACATGTAAAATGAGATTTGATCTAAATCTGCTGTCTGACCTAAAACACCAATTCCAAATCCATAAAATGTAATTGTAATTGTCAATCCAGCACCAAAAAGTAGTGCCATGCCAAGTCCCTTCTTTCCTCCTTTTCCCATACTGAGTGGGATAATTATGAATACAAGCGGCAAAGTACATGGAAGAATAATCATTGAAAGTCCGGCAAGATAAGAAATTATCAACCAAGATGGATATGATAATTCTTGTCCTGCACTAACGGCTATTGTATTTGTTGCAGCAAAAATTCCACCTACAAATATGAGTGAAAATAAAATGAATATAGCAACAATAAGAAATTTTTTTGCAATTATTTGTTCAGACATGATAATACTTTGAAGAGCACAATATTTAATCAAAAAAGAGTTTTTGGGTTTAAAATGGGTTTACGAGGGATTTGAATTTGTCAGTTTTAGGATCTACCAAAAATCTAATTCCTTTGCCACTTGTTACAGTGTATCAAGTAATGTCATTATTTTTCCAGGTATTCTGTAATCTCTGGGGATAACAAAATATTACATATGTCCCATGGTGTAACAATCCAGTCCTTGTAAATCACATACGGATGATCCATATCATACATCATTGCACAAACTTCATTGATTGTTAAATCATCAAAAATTACTTTTACTTCTTCTAATTCTACAATATCCACTGATTTATTTAGAAAATCATCTGTCTCTTTGAGGTGTTTCATTTTTTCTGAAATTGCCTCTATGATCAGTCTGTCATTGAGATACTTGTTTGAATTTTCTAGCAATAGTTTCCTAGTTTTGTTCTCAAACATTGAATTAATTACAGACCTAAATGTTGCACCTTTTCTAAAAGTAACATGTTGTTTTTTTGGCAAATCGGTTATTGACATTTTGGTTTTACATCTCATACCAATCTCTAGAATCTTTTTTGCAGAAATTGCCGAATAAAATCCCCACTCGTTAGAAATTATGGCATATGCTCTACCTCTCTCTTTCCAAAAATTCA
>Ga0210064_1000987_pt1 | contig 12853 bp, 11 predicted proteins | sample Muzzi_CordC_D2_FD_185531 | JGI IMG/M metagenome (GOLD analysis project Ga0210064, IMG submission 185531) | Wetland microbial communities from San Francisco Bay, California, USA, that impact long-term carbon sequestration - Muzzi_CordC_D2 (SPAdes) | ecosystem: Environmental > Aquatic > Marine >...
GGATTGAGCACCAGCTCTCGGAACGTGTCGAATATGTTGATGATCTCGACACCCGGTATGGTACCGACCACGGCGCTCAAAGCCACGTTGTAGGCTTCCGAGAAAGCCGTTGCAGTCGCTATGACGGACCCCGGGGGTATGTTGTTGGGGTCGGTGGCGGTAATGGAGGCATCGACAAGCTTGACCGCCGGTGTCAGCCCCAGATCCGGTGCGTTGATCACCGCGAAATGGGCGGCGCCTGCGCTGGCCAGGTTGCCGATTTCAGTGGCGACCGAAGCGATGGCCTGCGCGAGCACGATTTGACTCGTCATTCCGGTCGGGTCAATAGACAGCGCAAACACGGCATCGAAGATATCGTTTGCACCGATGAATATCATATACAGCGCATCTGCTGGCGCACTGCCGTTGACGTCGGCGAGAAAGTTAACGACCTGGGTGGGCAAATGCTGATTGAAGTTGGGAATGATCGGTAATCCGGGACGAGCCCGTGCGCCACCATAGGCATAGTTGCGTGCCTTGCCTTGGCTACGGAGTGCCGGACGCACATCACCGGCCAGCCCCCGTGGCCTGGCGTACTGTTCAATCCAGGTCGCTCCGTTGCTGTGATGGAGACCACCGCGCGTGTAGGGTCCATCAGCCACCAGAAAAAAGTCCAGTAGTTCTGAGTACGGGGGAGTGTTGGCAAACCCCGTAACCGCGTATTTGTTACCGGTATCGGACAGGCTATCACCAAATACCACCAGCCCGTTGTAGTCGTTCTGCGCTGCTGCAAAGCCCGGTTGAAGTAGCTGGAGCAGTAGAATTAATATGCCCGCACGCAATTGCACAATGTTCATCGTTTCATCTCCCTATCCATCGTTTTGGATCCATTGATTGACAAGTCTCTGTTAGCAACAAATCAGACACCCAGTTTTAACTGTTACCGATAGTCAGTTTTATTACTCCCCAGGGTCAGCATTCAATCATAACCGTCGAATTTATTACTCCCCAGGGTCAGCATTCAATCATAACCGTCGAATGCCTTGTATGGGTCGACTTTTGCCATTCAGCCGATTTCCAGCGATACATTCAGCTTATGGCCTGTGCCTCAACATGAAGGTCCGCAGCCAATAGGAAACCTTCCCGAAATAAGGAAGCAGCGCGGAGACTGGTGCTATTCGCAGTCTTCAGTTTAGTTACTGGCATTCCACGGCACGCGCCATGTGCACAATGTTAGTAGTACAGCGGCCGCTTATATTAGCCATTACGAAACGATCATTTCCGGCCAGAGTTGCCATCCCTGGTAAGGTGATCCGGAGGCCGCCTAAATGGAGTAAAAACTGTTCAACCGAGGCCCGCCCAGACTGCTTCCCTGCCATTGTGCAACTGAAACATGATCGCATACTTGCAAGAAAGCGTTTAAATCGGGGCCATCAAAAATTCATCAGCTGGTTTTCTGAGCATCCATTTCAAATATTGATATGGGTCAATAAAGCAGGAAATATTTTTCGATTATCTTTATCAGTTTGATCCAAATCATGGGTTTTTCTCCATCGGTTGTTATGATTATTGGCATAGATTGTGAGCAGGTTTTGTGCGTTCTATCAAAAAACGCTCGTAGATTATAAGGGGAGCGGAATAATGGAGAAATATTTTTCGATTATCCTGGTAAGCGTTTTGTGTCTTTTTATAGACACAAGTTATGGCGACGTAGAAGTGACCCTTATTGAAAAAGAATTTGTTCGTGATTATGGACGACCAATTGTCCAAACCCACGAATTCCTGGCTGGGCGTGGGACTGCGATCTTATCTTTACAAAATGGAGGCTCTGATCCAGACAAAAACACATATGTGAGTAGTGCCCACGTCAAACTGAATGGACAGCCGGTTTTCTTTCCTTCAAATTTTAACAAAAATGCAGGCAGACTCGAGACTGCAGTAAACCTAGTTGAAGGGAAGAATATTCTCAACGTCAAACTAAACAGTACACCCGGGGGCGTAATTTCGGTCAGGCTCAAGCAATATTATCCTTACGCTATATCACAGGATGCGACCTGGGCAGGAACCGTTTTTGTCGACGATCGTGTCGAGGTCTTGCCCAATGTGACTCTCAGACTCCTTCCTGGGACTCGTGTAATGTTCAAAAACTACCGAGGGTATAAAACGCCGGAAAAGAGACTTCGCATGGTTGTGCGGGGGAACATTATCACCGAGGGAACACCAGAACACCCGATTTATTTCACCTCAGATGCCACTGATCCACAAAATGGCGACTGGTCAATGCTACGTCTGCGCACACCAACGGATAAGAGCATTTTCGATTACACTGTCTTTGAATACGCTCAACACGGGCTGAATATCTGGCAAGGAAATGCTCTCATCTCGCATAGCGTATTTCGTTGGAACAATTGGGAGGGATTCTATTTCGAGTCAAACAGCAACATTGAATTGAAATACTGTCAGATCTATGAAAATGGCTACAACGGATTAGCTGCAGAGCAGTTTAATACTTTCACCATGGATTTTTGTGAAGTATGGCGTAACGGTACAAATGGCGTGCATGTAGACGCATCGACCTTGAAAATCCAACAATCTCGTGTGCATGACAACAAAGCAAATGGTCTCTCTGTAGATGATAATGGGACTCTCCGAGTGCTTGGCGTGGCACTTTATGACAATACCGGTTGGGGACTTGGCATCGGAGAAGGAATAAACACCGTCGAAGTAAGCAACATTGTTGCGTACGGAAACCCGGCTGGCGACATCCAGACTCCACATACGCTCGTACCCTCTTCTTATTATGCTCCACTCGTTGTTGATATCGGATTTCAACCGGATTTATCTCAAGCATTAGGCTATATACCTGGAGACCAGTTGCTCGATAAATATATGTACGTCTATCCTGATGATGAAACAAGAGCGATCGCCCGCAAGATAGGCAAAGGATTGGGCTTGACTTGGTCCGTCACATGGGATGGTGCCCAGATATGGACCGCTACCGTAGGAGGAAAGATCTATAAACTAGATCCAATAACTGGAACCGTGTTCCAACAATTTACCGCACCCGGCTCACAGCCTTGGGGACTTACTTTTGATGGCACATATCTATGGCTTGTGGATTTTGCTGAAAAACGCATTTCCAAAATAGATCCCGCCAACGGTCAAGAACTTGCCACATATCCCACACCAGATCCAGTTGGTGGATGCAAAGGTGTAACTTGGGATGGAACATACTTGTATGTGATGGGTTGGACGAGTCCGAAAATCTATAAAATGGATACCAACGGAAATCATGTCGGGACTATTCCGATCCCACTGGGAGGCGGCGGTATCGCTTGGGATGGGAGCCATTTTTGGGTTCCTGGAGATGGAATAATCCACAGATATGACAAGCTCGGAAATGATGCCGGATGGATATATGCCGCTTCAGAAGGAACCTGGGATGTGACCTGGGATGGGACTTATCTTTGGGCCACACAACGGACAAACGAAAATTGGTCCGATGACAAGATCTTTGCATTAAATATTTTGCAGTTAAAGCAATAAAAAGCAGCAAACCATTCACTCATTAGATGGGTTTGTATGTCAACTGGAATGTCTTCGCAAGGTCGCAGGCCAGGTTGCCGATCCGCATCCGCTTCCTGAATTTCCGCCTCCAGTACATTGTTACCGTCCAGCCGATATCAAAGGTCATACATTGGGTTTATCGCTTGCGCATGAGGGTAAGCCACCGAACTCTTAACACAAATTGTCGTTCCACAGATTTTTATGGAGGTCAGGAACTCAGCAGAAAACGCTCATTCCGCGTACGGAGTGTTCGTAGATCTAGACCTCCACAGTGGAGTCGATGTGAACGCTCACTAGCTTGCGATAATTAACTTCTTGCCAAATACACCTTCGGCTGTCTTTAACTCTGGCGTGTAAAGTCAACTGATTGGCATTCCCGGTCAATGTCTATCAAGTCGAACTTGTTTAGCATATTTGCAGCTTGCTCGACGATGTCGGAGGAGACATTCATGGATTGGGAGAATGACGATCAGAAGATAGAATATGAGCCCAGTATGGCGCTTGTCGTCTGGATGATGGTTGGCTTTGCCCTATGGATCGTTTTACTCCTGCTGTTAATTATGCTGTGACGCCCTTACTAATCACCTATGGATCTCGAATTCGTCATTTCCCCTTAAAAGTTCTCGAAAACACTGCCCGGGCAGGCCCAGTCTGCGACTGGGCCGGTATATGAGAACCGGGTCCGGTCCGGCAATAGATAGATCATCAGATAGCGGATGTTTCAGTCTTTAAGAACACTTTGTGTCCGAGGCATATTAATCATCAATTCGTAGGCACGCAGAATCTGAATAACCGATTCCTCACTCTGCATCTGAACGGCTGGTATCAGTTGAACTCACCGTCCTTTCCGGTCGTCCAGAGCCAGGTCCTGGAACGACCTGTCCCTGGCCGCACCAATACCAACTCATACCTCCATGACCAGATCCGGCCTGAAATCCGGGTTCAGAGCATCTGGCGCATAACCGCGCGGGTTGCAAACCACCCGGCTAGCGTAGATCTTGTAGTCATAGGACTCATGCATATGGCCGTGAATCCAGAGAGCTGCCCGGTCGCAGTCCATGAGATTCTCGAGGTTGCTGGCGAAGGCCGGGGTGAGCAGGTCACTGGCATACCGCGGATGGACCGACTGTGATGAGGGGGCATGGTGCGTTACCACCACCGTCTTGCCATCAAAGGGTTCCGCAAGCATGGCCGCCAGCCAGTCCCGGCTGGCGGTGTGCAGCCGGATGGCATCCTCAGGTGTGAAACGCAGTCCACCGTTCTGAATGATGGAGAAATCCGTCATCTACTGCCGCGCCTGCTGCATGGCGAAGAACCTGTCCGCCTCACCGAACAGCGCGAAGTCGGTCCAGAGGATGCTGCCCAGGAACCGCACGTCATCGATAACTACCTGGTCGTCATTCAGCACGTGGATGTAATCCGGTGCCTCGACCTTCAGTTCATCGATCAGGGTTAAATCATGGTGATAAAACTCGTGGTTGCCCGGCACATAGATCACAGGCCTGCCCGGGAACCGAGCTTCCGCCCACTGCATACCTCCTATACCCACACCGATATCGCCCGCCAGAATCACGACATCGGCATCGGTTGCCGGCGGCGCGAAGTCCTCGAACTCGATGTGCAAGTCATTTCGGATTACGACACACTACTCGGCCGCAGAACTCTCGCGGCTGAATGAAGCCGCAAACGCGGTGTGTGAGCGAGGCAGTAAAAAGCCTGAACTGGTAGTTTTGCACAGGCTCAGTATCTCCTGAACCTCACGCAAAGAAATTTTGACAAGGACGTCTGTAACGGTAAGTCACTGAATTAATGGTCGCCAGGGACAGACCGATTCGCGAAGCGAATCAGGACAGCGAAGCTGCCCGAAGGGTGAGGATCGGCATACGCCGATCCGAGTCAATCGAACTGCCGACACGGGGATTTTCAGACCCTAATGGCATTTTCTGCGCCCTGCATTTTCAACAACTTACGCACCCAGTCCCCGCGCCAGGTTGCCAGAAATGGTCAGAAGCGGACACGAGATGACAGGAGTCGGTCACGATATGGTCACACCAGAAAATGCGCACATAATTCGGAATTCTTACTTGGAAACGATTATTGATATGGTCTCGTTCCTGAACGAAACCTTCCCTGTATGATATTAAGCCAGAAACAACGCTAATTTAGCCACTCGGGAGGCCACAGTGTGTGATCTACCATGCGTCACTTATAATTCGTCACGCTGCTATGCGCGGCCCTACCGGCTGTTGCGGCCAGGGTAGTTCATACCAATTTCCCGATCCTGTCTGCCTATGAAGGCTCAATGAAATAGTGTACCGTAACCGATCAACAACATATCCACCCTACTCAAGAATCCCCAATGGCGACATCCTCCTCCCAATCGTTACGGATCAGCACCAGTAAGCAAACGGCCAGTCTCACTCCCGCGCAGAAAAAGTTCAACACCTTGATCGGCAGGATAAACCGCCAGCGCAAGCGGCTCGCGGAATGGCAGGAAATCATGCCCATTTACCAGGAAGAGGTCTTGAGAACCTTCCAACCGCTGCGCGACAGCTATGCCGGTTTCCAGGCGCAGATGGTTGAACTGCTCGACAGCCACTGCGTCAACAATCGATTTTCGCGGCTGCAAAAGAAGAAAGCCAGTCATATCATCAAGGATATCTGTGTTGAGCTGATTAACGATCATGGACGGGACGACCTGAAACCCATCGCGAACCGCCACAGTGATACCGACTTCGATGAACAGCAGGAACAGATGAAGGCCATGGGCGGGGATGTACTCCGTGCGATGCTGGAATCGGAGTTTGGCATTGATCCCGGCGATGTTGAGCTGGATATGGATGACCCGTATGGCACGGCGGAGAAACTGGGAAGCATTCTGGAAGAACAGCAGCACAAAGCGGAAGATCAGCGCCCCAGGCGTAAGAAAACCGCTCGCCAACTGGCCAGGGAGCAACGTGAAAAAGAGGAAGAGAGCAAAATCAGCCAGTCGATTCGGGCGGTCTACCGGCAACTGGTCGGCGCATTACATCCGGACAGGGAAACAGATCCCGAGGAGCACCAGCGCAAAACCGATTTAATGCAAAAAGTCACCGTCGCTTATAAAAACAGAAACTTGCTGCAATTGCTGGAACTGCAGCTCGCAGTGGAGCAAATCGACCAGAACGCAATCGATTCGATCAACGAAGACCGCCTCAACTATTTCAACAAAATCCTGCAACGCCAGTCACTCGAACTGAAACAGGAAATAGAGGAAGTCGAGCTGCACATGAAGACTGCCGGCGGACTCGCCCCCTTTGAATCACTCACGCCTAAAAAACTGATGTCAGCTCTGCGAAAGGATAAAAAAGAACTGGAACTTGCGATTTTTGCAATCCAGAGAGATCTCAGGCTTTTCAAGGATATTCGCAAGGTCAAGCACTGGCTGAAAAACTACGAACCGCCCTTCAAACTGCCCGACGAACTTTTCTTCGGATTTTTTGAGGACGACCTGCGCTAATTCGAAGTTCCGGATGGCAGGGTCGAGAAGTGCCGCGGTAACCCATCCTCCTGCGCCGTCACGTCTGTCGCTACCCTATCATTCGCCATATCGCACTGACTGGCAGTGCCATGTAGTTCGCTCCAAATGCGACAGACTGCTCCCCCGTATACAGTACGATGCCCCGTACGAACTGCCTGCCCGTATCCTCCGACAACGCATCGAACCCGGAGAAGTCTTTTCGCACCACAGTTGCAGAGGTTTTCACCTCCAGGCCCACCTGGCGACCTGCTGCGTCTTCAAGCAGGATATCCACCTCCCTGCCTGTCGTGGTCCGATAATGATGCAGGTTCACCCGACTGTCCGACCATCCAGTCTGTTTGCGCAGTTCATTGACAATGAAGTTTTCAAACAAATGGCCAAAAAACACGGGATCTCGGTCGAGGCTCTGGCGAGTAACGCCTGCCAGGTGGGCTGTTAGTCCGGAATCGATCAGATGAATCTTGGGTGACTTGACCAACCGCTTGCCGAGATTCGATGACCAGGCTGGCAGCGGCTGAAACAGAAAAGTGGCCTGCAAAAGACTCAGGTAGCGCTTGAGCGTACTGTTGGGTATGCCTGAACTGCGTGATAGTTCCGACATATTCAACAAGCTACCGACGCGTGCAGCCAGCAGCGATAACAGGCGCGGCATGTCCGTCAGCCCCTCGATATTCGCCAGATCGCGCACATCGCGTTGCAGTAACGCCGCAATATAGGCAACAAACCAGGCATCACGACGTTTCCCCGCAGGGCGCTTTATTACCTCCGGATACGCGCCCGCAAGGACGGCACCTTTCAGATCAATGGCATCATCAGGTGGCAAGGCGGGCAAGCTTTCAGCAAAAACCCCGTCAAGAAACCTTTCCCGCTGCCCGTGCAACTCTCCCTGAGAGAGCGGTAACAAGGTAATCAATTCCATACGACCTGCAAGCGACTCGGAAATCTGGGGGAGCAGCAGCACATTGGCTGATCCGGTTAACAAAAAACGACCAGGGCGACGATCCCGATCCACCGACATCTTGATCGCGGGAAACAAGCCGGGGACTTTCTGCACCTCATCAATGACCGCCCGATCTCCGAACCCGGCAATAAAGCCCTGGGCATCGTAGCTTGCCGCAGCCAACTGCGTGGCATCATCCAGGGTGATGTAAGGAATGGAATGTGCCTGCGCAAAGTCCCGGGCCAGCGTACTCTTACCTGTCTGACGGGCGCCGTTTAACAACACCACGGGCGTATCAGCTATGGCGGCTTGCAGCTCTGACTCGATATTTCGCTTATACATGGCGGATAATTCACCACTGAATGGTTATTTATACACCACGTAGACTATCTTACCCCTGTGTTCTGTTGCAATACCGATGCAGCTATCACTCACTATACGCACACAGAACAATTGTCACGATACGGTCACGCATGACGCGAAGCATGCTGCAAATATCACATCCGATGATTTTTAAGATATTGATTATATTCATTTCATAGAGCACCGGCATACTGAGAGGCCAAACCGGTAAGGGGACTTTCAACCGGGCACGGGATTGTAATCCCCCGCCCGTCTTCACAGACGTGAATTAATAACGTATTGTTTTTAATATAGCATTTATGGTGGCCAGGGACAGACCGATTCGCGAAGCGAATCAGGACAGCGAAGCTGCCCGAAGGGTGAGGATCGGCATACGCCGATCCGAGTCAATCAAACTGCCGACACGGGGATTTTCAAACCCCAATGACATTTTCTGCGCCCTGTATTTTCAACAACCTACGCACACTGGCCCCGCGTTAAGTTGCCACAAGTGGATAGGAGTGGACACGTGATGACAGGAGTCGGTCACGATATGGTCACACCATCACTTCAAGACTTGTCCCGTTGCCTGCTACAAAACACCGCCTAATAAAACTCACATTCGTATGCGCTTTCAAGAAATTGTTCCACGATATGAGTAATTGAACCACATGGGGTGGAATATCACTAAATATGTAATACAATTTACAGCATGTAATATATTGTCTATATAGATAATACATGCGGAACTCTACCCTTACCAGCAAAGGCCAGGTCACAATTCCTGCCGAGGTGCGCAGGCGTCTTGGATTGCATCCGGGCGATCACGTCGGGTTTATCGTCGACGGAGACGAAGTCCGTCTAGTACGCAAGGAAAGGCGCATTGAAGCCGCCTTCGGCATCTGCAAAACAGAAACCTCAGTCAGCCTCGAGGACATGGAACAGATCATTAAGCACCGAGCCTAGTCATGATCGCTGTCGACACCAACCTGCTGGTGCGGATTCTGGCGGACGATCCGGGCCAGCCGGCTCAAGTCGATGCAGCCCGCACCCTGGCCAGCCAGTCGCAGCAGGTTTTCGTGCCGCTCATTGTGCAGGTGGAGACAGTCTGGGTTCTTGAGAGCGGTTACGGGCTATCCAAGGAGACCGTCATCCAGGCTTTGGAACACCTCGAAGTCAATCAAGCTTTCGTATTGGAGGACGAAGATCTCAGCCACCGCGCACTGGGGCTTTTCCGGTCCTCCAATGTCGAATATTCAGACTGTGTGATTCTCTCCAATTGCCGTGCCAGGAACCTAGATCTCTACACCTTCGACAAACGCCTAAGCAAACTTGCCGGTGCCTCTCCAGTGTCTGTGTGATATTCAATGACCTCAAACAGTGCTGCGGGCCAGTGCGATCGCATGAAGTACCACCGACTTAACCCACCCCTGCCAGCCCTTAGGAAGAGGAATTCGTGGCGATTGAGGTTTGGCGAACATCGTGGATATCTGAAAACGTGTTTTCGAGAGTTCTGTATTCAAGGATACGATAAGATCAATGCATTCAGAACGCTACGACTAATACGGCGAACATAAAGATTCGGTGGACCACCATACCAGATGCCAAAATGTTGACATCTCTATACGGGTGAGTATTTTGACTACACGGGCACTTGTGACCTTCAGGCTATAAACGCCGGCCTATTTGATGAACAGCATCTCCCGATACTTTGGTAACGGCCACTGTTCATCGGAAATCTCAGCTTCCAGGGCGTCTGCATGCAAACGAACCTCATCCATCAGACCACGAATCGTTGAAGCGCAGTACTGCATGTGCTCGTCCGTGCTGGCGAAGTCATCTTTGCCGGAAGCTTCAATAAGCCTGGCGACCGCCGACATCATTGCATTGGATTCCATGGCGATGGTTTTTGCGACCGCGATATCCAGTTCGATGCCCATGCCGGCGACGCTGGCATTGGTCTCCGCAAGGTCGGACAGGTAGCGCATAGCAGCCGGGTAAATGATGGTTTTGGAGATATCCGATACCAGTCTGGCTTCCACACCAATCGACAGAATGTAGACTTCCGCGTACACATCATAGCGGCTTTCCAGTTCCACTGGAGAGAGGACGCCGGTTCTGGCAAACAATCCTTTGATGGAATCATCATTCAACCAGGGTAACGCGTCCGCTGTGGTGGGAAGGTTCTTCAGACCACGCTCTTCAACGGCCATTCTGTGCCATTCTGCCGAGTAGACGTCGCCACCGAAAATGACGTTGCCATGTTCGGCCATCAATTCCTTGAGCACTGCGATCACCGCTGCCGACTTTTCTGCGCCCGTCGCCAGCTCCGCTTCCAGTTTTTCCGCGATCCAGTTCAACGAATCCGCCAGCATGGTATTCATGGCAATCAGCGGACCCGACACAGATTGTTGCGAACCAACGGCACGAAATTCGAAGCGGTTGCCGGTAAAGGCAAACGGTGATGTGCGGTTACGGTCGCCCGCGTCCTTCGCGAACGGAATGATCTGGGATAGCCCGAGATTCATGATGCCTTTCTCGCCCGTGCCGTCCAGCCTGCCGGCCTTGACCTTCTCGAAAATCGCTTCGATTTCGCTACCGAGGTAGACGGATAAAATGGCCGGCGGCGCCTCGTTGGCTCCAAGGCGATGATCGTTGCCCGCAGAGGCAATGACCGCGCGCAGCAGCGGGCCATAGAAATGAACGCCCCGAATCACCGCGCCGCAGAACAGCAGGAAGTTGAGGTTTTCATAAGGCGTATCGCCGGGATCAAGCAGGTTGCCCTGGGTGGCATTGCCGACCGACCAGTTGACATGCTTGCCCGAACCATTGATACCGGCGAAGGGTTTTTCGTGCAGCAGGCACACAAAGCCGTGTTTCTTTGCCGTATTCTTCAGCACGGTCATGAGCATCTGCTGGTGATCGGCAGCCACGTTGGCGGCTTCGAAATACGGCGCGATTTCAAATTGACCCGGCGCAACCTCGTTATGGCGCGTTTTGGCCGGGATACCCAGGAGGTAGGGCTGTTCTTCAACAGCTTCCATGTAGATCTGAACACGTTCGGGAATGGCACCGAAGTAGTGATCATCAAATTCCTGCCCTTTTGCGGGTGCCGCACCAAACAGGGTACGACCGGCCAGCAACACGTCCGGGCGCAAATTGGCGAAGTTGGCATCGATCAGGAAATACTCCTGCTCCGCACCGCAGCTGGAATTCAGCGGGGCGACTTCTTCCTCCCCCATCAGCTTGAGTACCCGGGACCCCGCTTCATTCATCGCCGCGTTTGAACGCATCAGCGGCACTTTCTTGTCCAGCGCTTCACCCGTCCACGACACGAAAACGGAGGGTATGCAAAGTGTCGCACCATTTTCGGTATCCAGGATGGAAGCCGGGCTGGTCGGATCCCAGAACGTATAACCACGTGCTGCATTGGTCTGCCGGATGCCGCGGTTGGGGAAAGAAGATCCGTCAGGTTCACCCTTGGTTAACAGGCTACCGCTGAATTCGGTAATCGCCTTGCCGCTGGCATCAGTAACTATAAAGCTGTCATGCTTCTCGGCAGAAGCCCCGGTAAGCGGGTAGAAAACGTGTACCAAGTAATTGGCGCCTTTCGACAAGGCCCAGGTTTTCATCGCTGCTGCGACATCATCAGCGACATCGGGTGCCAGGGCGGCACCCGTCTCCATGGTTTTCTTCATTGCCTTGAAAGCACTTTTCGACAGGGCGCTTTCCATTTTAACCAGGGTAAAAACGTCAGAGGCCCAGATCTCTTCAAGTGACCTGGGTTTTGCCGCCGCTACGGGCTCACCAGTGGTAATTTCGAAAACAGCTTGTGCGCGGGCTTCACTTCGACTCATTTCAGTGTCCTATTCAGGTGTGAATGCGAAATAAACAAACTCGAGAGGTTAATATCCTTGTAAAGCCGGTCCGCACTAATCATGCCGCTCAACTTGGTAAAGGGACGCCGCCCCTGATTAAGCGATCACCTGCGCCGTTTCCGGCTATAACCAGCGGTTTTCCAGCAGCAATTGAGCCGAACAACTCAACGGCTCGATACACGTGGTCGGTGATAAGACGCATGAAGAACGAACCGAATAGATGCATGGCGCGCCCGCATATTGCGCACAACCGCCTGAAAACAGCACTGCCTGCCCAATGGCTCCTCGGCCATGACTGCAAACAGCGTTCATGGAACAGAATTTGCTTGACCATCAATAACGCTCGGAGGATTAATTCATGAATGCACGGCTGGAGCCGGCAGACCCGGAGTTAACGGTAGACAGTATTCGTACCGGCCTGGACAAGACATCCATCAAGCGGGTGTTTCTCGATCACCTGTTTTTTTTGCAGCGGAAATTTCGCTCCATCGCCACCGTCAAGGACTACTACCTGGCCCTGTCCTACGTGGTGCGTGACCGCTTGCTGCAGCGCTGGGTGAGTAGCGCGGCGACCTATACCCAGGAGGGTTCACGCACGTTAGCTTAACTGTCCGCCGAGTTCCTGAT
>Ga0210064_1000988_pt1 | contig 12841 bp, 14 predicted proteins | sample Muzzi_CordC_D2_FD_185531 | JGI IMG/M metagenome (GOLD analysis project Ga0210064, IMG submission 185531) | Wetland microbial communities from San Francisco Bay, California, USA, that impact long-term carbon sequestration - Muzzi_CordC_D2 (SPAdes) | ecosystem: Environmental > Aquatic > Marine >...
CGTTAAAGTACTCAACAAAATGGGTATGACTTCGATCACCGTACCGCTGCTTCGCCAGCTTTTGGAGTCTGCTCCATTTGCGTCGCAAGTGTATCCGAACACTGCTCAGTCGCACTGGGAAAAAGTACTCGACCGTATGATCCAGTACTCTAACAAAACAGGATTAGACCCGGCAATCCTGATCCACTGGAAGGAAACTCGCAACGAGACTGAGGCTGCTCTGGGCGAATTCGATGATGATCTGTTCGATAAATTAATGGATTAATGGATTGGTGAGAATCCAAATCAAAAACAGGTTATTGTTTATTCTGGCCGCGATTGTTCTTGTTTTGACAATGGTGGTTTGGTAACAAAACAGGACTGAATAGCTCGTTTGGCGGATTATCTAAATCAGGTGATCCGCCTTTTTTTATTCTGTTTGCTAGGCTTTCTTTTCCTGATCTGTCTATAAGTACTTGTTTTGTAAGGAAAAATCGCTCGCTTCGCTCGATAAGGAGTGCTTCGCACAGCTGATTTGATAAGAGCGCAAGGAATGCTTCGCATGCCTTTTGAATCGGTCACTTTGTTCCCTCTGGTGGTTTTTGATCTGCAGTTGAAGGGGTGGCTTACCCCCCATTTTTGCACACGCGCCGCCCTCAATAAATCCTCCATCATCCATTTTCTCTAAACTTTAAAAAAATAAAAAAAATAAAACAAAAAAAATAAACTAAAATAAAACAAAATAAACTAAACCTGTGTTACTAACCATGTTACTAACCGAAAGTTTCACCCACATCAATAAAAAGAGTGCTTGCAATCAAAACCAAATAGGTGTAAAATGGTACCAAGAATAAGAAAGGGACGGGAAGGAAGGAAGGGAAGGCAGGGTATAAATGTTAAGTAACATGTTAGGACGAAAGGAAATAAAGGAAACAACGGGAACAGCGTGACCGAAGTGACGAAAGCAATAAAGAGGAAATATTATGGACACTGTAACTAAAAGTTTGTTTGAACGAATTGCTAAAATGGAAGCAATGGGCGTGAGCAACGTCGATATTGCGAAAGCAACAAATTTAAGCGAAGGAAGAATTAGCCAGGTCCAGGAAAACCAAGAGTACAAGCGGATTCTTGGTGAAACGAATAATGAAGAAATTGAACGGTTCATGCGAATGAACGAGGGTTGGGATGCAATTGAGGCCCAGAGTTTGGCAAACTTAGTCCAGCAAATGGATTACAATTGTGATGCGGAATTTAATTTGAAAGTAGCACAAGTTGCGAACCGGGCCACGCGCCGGGGAATTCATGGGCAGCGGACAATTGTAGCAGGGCAAGGAAATGTCCGGACAACGCTGACGTTAAATGCGACTTTTGTTGATAAGCTTCAGCAGAATTTTGAAGTGAAAAATACAAGAAAAGAATTGGAATGGGGATTGGAAGGGCAAGCGGAAAATGGGGAACCTGGGGAATCCAACAAGGATGGTCAAAAAGTCTTAGAGCAAAAGGATAACGACTTTCTGGCGCCAAACATAATCGAAAAAATGTTCAAACCAAAAGGCCAGGAAATCCAGACTTTTAATGGGCTTGGCAAAGGGATTGAGAAAAAGGGATTGAACATTGAAGAAGAAGTTAATATACTGCAAGGAATTGGGGTGTCTGGGATGATCCCAGCGCTGGAAAACTGAACAACGTAAATCAAAATAGATAGGAGAGCCGACATGAATGCAAATGAAAACACAGTGGAAAATACAGTGGAAAACAAAATAGAAACTGCTGGTTTTAAAACAATAGATAGCGAGGTTATTATTGCTGGAGAAAACGCGGCCAGAATTTACAGGATCATCTGTGAAGAGCGGCTGCGTCGTGCACAAAATAAAAATAAGCAAACAAACTAAGAAAACTAAAAAACTAAAAAGCTAAGAGCTAAAAAGCTAAGTCTGTGGCCGAACAAGTCCAAATAAATACTGCGCATGTCCGTGCGGCACTGGAACACGATGCTGAGTTTTTTATCCAGTTTTTTCTGGAAGATGAACTCACATTCCCGGTGCCGCAATTTCATATAGACATTTTCTACTTAATGACTTTGCGCGAGGTGACTCGATTTGTCTGTGCGATACCGCGTGATCACGCAAAAACTACTTTGGCTAAACTTGCTGCTGTATGGTATTTTCTTTTTACAGACTACCGATTTATTGTTTACATGTCCAACACCGCTACAATTGCTGTACCGGCTACCAATGATATTGTTAATTTTATCGAAAGTGACAATTTTAAATTAACCTTTGGCCCAGTTGAATGGATTAAAAAACAAGATGGCGTCGGATTCTACATATTCAAAATCGGGGACAAAACCTGCATTTTACGGGCAATGGGAGCAGGTCAGCAAGTGCGAGGAATCAATGTCGATAATAAAAGACCGCAACTTGCGATTCTCGATGACATCGAAGACAATGATAATATCGCTACGGAACCATTATTTAGAAAGCTTAAACAGTGGTTTTACGGCCCATTCAGAAAAGCGCTTGACAAATTTCATAACAAGATTATCCATCTTGGAAACATGATCAATGTTAAAAGTCTTTTAAACGAACATTGTAATTCGGAGTTTTGGCACAGTAGAAGATATGGCTGTATTCTTGCAAATGGACAACCACTTTGGCCGGATGCTTGGACATTAGATAAATTAAAACGGGATTTTATTGAATATTCGTTGGCCGGGATGAGCGATATCTGGTTTGCGGAAATGATGAATCTTCCGTTAGCACGTGGCAAAGGATTAATAAAGGCGGAGGACATTTTTTATGCCCCGGCGTGCCTTCCAGGGGATATTGAATATGGATTTTTAACACTGGATTTGGCAATCAGTGAAAGGTCTTGGGCTCACCAAACTGTTCTTGTTGTGCACGGCTGGACTGGAGCATTTTGGCAAATTATAGAATATGAAATGTATACCGGGATCGATCCAGTCACCCTTTTCACACATGTCAAAGCGATGGCTGCGAAATGGCATATTCGTGTTTGCGGAATAGAAGATGAAGCATATCAGGCAAGTTTGAAATTTGTGTTCCGGCATTTAACATTAATGGATGGCATGGACGAAACACAAATGATGTTTGTGCCGTTAAGTACAGGGAAAAAACAAAAAGTACTTAGGCTGGCACCGTGGGCTGGACTTATAAAGGATCAGCAGTATGCATTAACAGAAGGCGAATTTATGATGACACAGCAGTTGTTAATGTATGATCCATTGAAAAAGAATAATGATGATGATGCAATTGATGCAGCAGCATATGGCCCACAAATGACTGCTTTATATCTTGAAGAAATTGTTCGTGAAATAATACCAGTTGAAACGAGCCCGGCCCAGACACTGTATGAAATATCGAGAATCTGAAACGTAGTACAAAATTGAAAGGAATTTAAATTATGGCAGCAAAATATTCAAATACAAAACCGATCCAGCTCAACCCCGAACTTCGAATCTCACAAGCAAATCATGATAAGCTTCTCAAACATTGCACGCAGCGCCTGGATGTGGGCAAAGAATTCATGGGGCCGCAAATTGATAAATTCGAATGGATTGACCGAGAAATTGCGGGGTATTTAATTCCAGACGAAGATGATGCAAAAAGGGAAAGAGATAACCAGAAAGGACACGGGCCGAAACCAACAGACACAACTGTTGGATTTATTGTATCCCAGATTGATGAGGCAGTGACATTCTTGCTTTCAGTCCTGGCCCCGGATGAGGGAATTTATTCTGCAATTGCACCGAAAGAAAGACAGAAAATCGCAGTTGGATTTGCAGCTGTAATGAATCGGCACGACAAACTGTTTGGTCACTACCCGAATTATGCGACCGGACTTTTCAATGCAATGAAATATAACTTTTCTGGATGGATTCCGGAATGGCAATCCATTACAGGGAATAAAATAACGAATGATGATTCTGGACTCCCAAAAATTATTCCCAATGAAGAAATCTTTTCCGGGAACAAACACGATGTAATTGATCCATACAATTTCTTGTTTGATAATTCTTGCCACCCTACTGAATTGCACATGAAAGGTGAGTGGTTTGCTCCAATTGAAAGGAAAACACGTTTTCAATTAGAGCGCATGTCCCAGCAACAGGAGATTTTTGGAATTGAACGATTTATTGATCTTGATATTCCTGTAAAAACATATCATACAATCAGGCCAGAAATTCGGGCCGACCAGTTTGAAGCAACGAAAACAGACTGGTTTGCTACATTGTCCGCAAACACTGTTACACATGCAGCGCCAAACAAAGGATTTGAAATGGTGCACATGTACATATGGCTAAAAGAAAAAGATTTTGGGATTTCTTCAAAAAATGAATTTTCAATCTGGCGTCTCGAAATCATAAATGGTAATTACATTGCGGCTGCCTGGCCACAAAAGAATGCACACGGTTTCTTGCCAATTGGAATTACGATGCCGTTGGATGACCAGTTCTGGCCACAGACAAAATCCTACGGTGAATGGTTAATCCCTTACCAGCGATTTGCCAGCTTCCAGTTGAATACGCACCAGCGGGCAAACAGGAAAGCACTTGGCGGATTAACGCTGTTCAATGAGCATTTCTTGCCGGCATTAAAAAACCCGGACGTGGATTTGGCTGGCGGGAAAATTGCATTCAAAACAACCGATACACAATTTGATATCAGAAAAGCCTTTCACCAGGTTTTTGATGGGCCAGACACGCAATACGCTTTGCGGGACATTGAAGCTGTTTATCAGTTTATGCAGCAAATCTTGCCAACAGATACATTGCGACAAGTTGCAAACCTGGATCGTGCAACACAATACCAGGCCGCGGCAACTGTACAAGGATCGAATCGCCGCAATCTCAAAATTGCCAAAATCATAGATGCACAATGCCTGTCCAAAACCCGGCCAATGATGATGTATAACATCTTGGAATATCAAGAGTCCATGGAAATTCTTGATGAACAAGGAAACATCATCGAAGTCAATGTGAAGGATTTCAGAGAGACAATGATAGAGTTCCAGGTCCATGCAGGGTTGCGTGGATTGGATAAACTTGCATTGATAATGCATATTAAAGAAATCCTGAATATGATTTTACAAAATAAGGATGCGGCCGCAACTTTTGAAGTCCCGGATATCATTAACTGGTTTACTTCAATGCTTGGTGACAATTCAGATTTCACGCAATTCAAGGTTAAGAATGCCTGGGATTCGATGAGTGAAGAGCAGAAACAGGCCGCATTTGATTTGTTCCAGCAAGCTTTGCAAGAACAGCAGGCCGGCAAGCCTGTCCCTACTGAATAATGTTACAGAAAAATAATTATTCGAATGTGGTTGACAGGTGATTGCGCGCAAGCGCCGAGAGTACCCTGGGCACCGGTTCCCCGGTCTGGTTCCCCGCTTGCGGGGGAGCGGACCGGCGGAATTGGGGAACTTGGTACTTGAGGGAACAATCAATTTTCCTGTCAACTTCTGAGAATAATTATTTTTTTTTAAGGAGCTGACATGAATACATATGAATTTACTGGTCTTACTCCAGAGGAGCGTGTAATTCTTTTGGATGTTTCTCATAATACTGTTTTACGACAATGTCTTAATCGAGCAAAGGAGGATGTTAAACAACGAGTATTAGATTTAAATCCAACTTCTTTTAATGATAGTGATTTAAAATCACAATTTATTCTTTTAAAAGAACGTAGGATTGTGTTAGATGAGTTTCAGGATTTTCTTGATATTATCAGAGAAGATTTTAAACTTAAACATTCTGATTAATTCTGATTAACTTTAACTACTTTTAATATGTGGAGAAATATCATGAGCTTTTTTAATCGTAACTCTGGCAATTCTGATAATGCAAACAGTAATTCCGCAGAAAATACAGCTGGCAATTCTGCTGGAAATTCTGACAATGATTCCAATAGTGAAAATAACAACGAAAATAACCTCCCACTTAACACTAACATGTGGGATAATGATAATAATGGAAACGAATCTAATTCTGATTCCAGTTCTCAAAATTCATCTTCACAAGGGAATCAAAATGTAAATCAACAACAGTCTTTATCTCCTGATGAGGCAATGCAGCAACATATTGCTTCCTTGAATTTAAATGCAAATGTTGATTTAAATGCAATTTCGGAGGAATTGCGCGAAGGTAAAACGGATGCTCTTCAATCAGCTTTTGCTAATATATCGGCTAATACTTATAAAGCTGCTGTATTAAATACAAATCGTTTGATGGAGTCGAAAATAGCTGAAGCAGTTGAATCAGCTGTTAAGCAATCAAGTGGAACTGTTAGTGCAAATCTCGCAGAACAGGAAATGCACAAACTAATTCCATTAACTAAAAATTCAGATGTTGCACCAATTGCAAAAGCTGTTTTAACAAAGATGATGTCTAAATCAAATTCTGTTGAAGAAGCAATTAATGGTGTTGAAAAATTCTTTAAAGCGATTTCAAATGAGGGTGTAGCACAGTTTAAAGATTTACCTGCCAATCAACCAAGACCTGGTCAAAATCCTTTTGGTCAGAGTCCACAACCAAAAGTTGATGACAATTATTATTTGGATCTTTTATCGGGGTCGTAAGCGAACGACAAATTAGTTTTTCTTTTTCTTTTCTTTTTAATTTTAGAGGTAATTAAACATGGCCGTAAAAGGTGTATTCGCTTCTGACCAGAACATTCAGGGCAGCCGGAAAGGAGATTTTGCATCTGCACTCCTGCAAATTGATCCAACTGGCTCAGCTCCTATGCTTGCATTATCGTCTGGGATGGAATCAATTGGTGCTTCTGATGTTGTTGTTCATTGGTTTGAAGAGAATCATATCTCTGGCCGTGATACGATAACAAATAATGCAACGACCGGAACTACGCTTGTCTTTGGTGACGGTACTTCGTATGTTGCCGGTACAATTTTGTTGATTGAAACTACTGGTGAATATGTTTACATTGAATCCATCAGTGGTTCAACAGCAACTGTCGAACGTGGTCTTGGTGGAACAACCATTACTTCAATTAATGGTTCTTCTACTCCTGTCCCTTGTCAGCGTATTGCTACTGCATATGAAGAAGGTTCTTCCAAGCCAACTTCTGTTGCGAATCTTGGCTATCCACGGTTTAATTACATGCAGAACTTTCGTAATTCCTGGGATGTAACGGGAACTGCAAAGGTTGTGGAGTATTACACTGGAAATCTTGTTGCCAAAAACAAGCGTGACGCTGCTCTTTTCCATGCTGAAGATATTGAACGTGCAATTATCTGGGGCAAGAAAGATATCGGTGTAATGAATGCTAAACCTTTCCGTTTGATGGATGGTATTCTTGCACAGTTGTCAACCAACGTAACTGCTCAATCAACAAATGTTGAATGGGATGATCTTGATGGTTTCTTGCAAGCTATTTTTGAAAAGAACATTAAGGGCAAGCCCAACGAACGTATCGCTTTTTGTGGTAACACTGTAATTAGTGTTATTAATAAAATTGCACGTTTGGAAGGAACCATTGATATCGCTGTCGGCCAGACTGATTTTGGTTTGGAAGTAAACAGATGGCGTACACCGTATGGTTCTGTTACATTGATGACACATCCTTTAATGAATGAGTCCCCGCTTTGGACAAAAGATTTGATGGTCTTGCATCCTGGTGCTATTCGTACTCGTTGGTTGCGTCGGACAATGGAAGATAACTACGATAAAGACGGCACACGTGCTGGTGTTGATGCGGATTTCGGTGTTTTAACTTCCGAAATGTGTGTTGAATACCGTGCAGAAGCTACTGGTGGTTTGTATACTGGTATTGATACTGGTGTTGTAACTTCATAAGTTTATAACTTTGTAGTTTTGTAAGTTATTATCTTCTTTTGTTTATATTTTGAGGTAAATTAATATGTCTACAATCACTTCTCTTGTCCCGGTCGGTGTATATACTGACGCAACGGGTGTTATTGATGCTACAGCTGCTGCTGAAATTGTAGCTCTTGGTGCTGTATTTCTTGCTTTATTTCCCAATTCTTCCACGGGTGCGCAAGGTGCCCATCCTGATTATGATCAGGTTCCGCCAGCTTGGGAAACTGCAATGCGTGCAGAGTTTGCAGCTTTTCTTGCTGCTATTGCTGCCGCGCCTACATCTTAAAATTTCAAATAATTTTTTAGGAGACCGACAATGACAGATGTAGATAACCAGTCAAAGACTTATGTTTGTACTGCGCATCCGAATTTAAAATTTTCGCTGCCAGTAAAAGGTGTGAAAGAACGATTTGCTTTTAAAAATGGGCAACTTGTTCTTACTGATCCTACAGAAATTGAAGCACTTGATGCAGAATTGACTCGACCAAAGTCAACCATGCATCGGTTTATTCGTGTTGTAAGTCTTGAAATGGCTGAGAAACTTGTTAGTCAGTTGAAAGAAAAGATGCCGAAAAATGTTGTTGCCCGTGGTGGGGCAACAACAGCGGCGCTTGATCTTGTTAGAAAACAAAATCAAGAAAATGCAGAAACAAAATTACGTGCTCAAGGGCTTTCAGAGCCTGAACTTGATAAAGCACGTGTTGCGTTTGAAAAAGAAAATTTTGTGGTTACAGAAACGAAGGAAATTCCAGAAGCTGGAGCTCCAGCGCAAGATTTTAGTTTTCTAAAGTCTAAATCTTAATAGTATATCATAGAGATGACTACAGAAATAAATACATTTTCTGCTGCAGTTGACGATGTTATGCGCCGGTCAGGGCATCCTGACCGGCGAGCAGATATTATAGCATACATTCGTCAAACATTTCGTGAATGCCAGTGTCTTGATATTGCGGGTTCGCCTATTTATTGGCAACGTGATTTACAGGAGCAGACATTAACAGTGGATGCTGTTCCTTTTATTTATGAAACACCACAGGAATGGCGTGCTTTAGGAACTGTTCGTTATAACATTGTGGATCGTAGGAATCATTATATTTATCCAAAAGAAATAAATCCTGGTAAAGCTCAAAACGGAGAAGAGTTTTATTATTATAAATCAATGAACTCATTTGTATTTAGTGGCATTGCTGCAAATGCCACATTGTCTATGTCTTATTTTAAATTCTTTAAAAAGCTTCCTTATTATGAACTTGCTGCGCGACCTGCGGTTTTTACACTAGAAGATGATGCGTGGAGTTATGGTGCTCAGTATGACACTGTTGAACTTCAAACAGCAGCACGCGCGCTTGTAACAAATTGGATACTTTTTGATTGGTATGATTTAATTACTGAAGGAGCACTTGCAAAAATCTACAAAACTGTGCAAGATCCTCGTGCAGCTACATCTTATGCGCTTTATAAATCATATCAAAAGACATTAAATTCTGGTGAAGCAAAAGTTTCACTTGGACGGTAGGAAATGAAATGTCACAAATCGAAATTGTTCCTTCTTCTCCTGACATTTCAAATCTTGGTATAGAAGATTCTCGTTGGTTATTTGAAAATTTTCAAAGTATAAAAGAAAAACTGGAAGCTGCTATTCTTTTTCCTGGAACAGCAGTAATTGGACCTACAGGACAAGGGACAATTGCTTCTGGTGACGTTACAGATTTACTTGTTCCAGATGGCAACTATCTTACACTTGATGAAGTTGCGGGAGCTCCAGGATTTGAACTTGTTTTTACATTTTCAAATGTAAAACATTTTGCAGGTGGGACAATTATTGGACATTATGAAGGTTCCGCAGCGCATAATGTTTATTTAAAGTTATATAATCCTGTAACTCTTGTGTATGATGTTATTCAGCAGTTTTTTAGCTCAACAGAAGATGAGGTTGTTAATTTTCGTGTGCCATCGGATGTATATATTTCTTCTGCTGAAGAAGTAATTTTTACTTTTTTACACCCAACAAGTGGTGTTGGCACACATAATTTATTTTTGGACTATTTCGGTTTGGAGCAATACTGATGCGTGGGCAATATCGATTTTTTCTTCCCAATCAAGAAATTATAGTTCCAAATACAATTACTGATGAAGGTGAAGAAGCTTTTCTTAAGCAGCTTTTTCAGAATGTTGCTCTATCTGCTAGTTTATATGTAGGTTTATGCAATCAAACACCTGCTGAAACAGATGTTCTTGCTGATTTAACAACGGAACCTTCTGTTACTAATGGATATGCGCGTGAATTACTAACACGAAATGCAGTTGATTGGCCAGGTGTGGATTCAGTTAATGGTGTTAAACGAATAGCTTCAAAACAAATTACATTTACAGCTTCAGGAGGCGATTTCTCTACGGATTTTACGCGTGCATTTCTTTGCGACGCTGCTTCTGGTTCTGTTGGTACATTATTTTCTTATTCTGGTCCATTATCCGCTGCAATTCTTTTACTTGACGGTGTATCTTTTGATATGCAATATGAATTCTTTCTTGATTAATTGATTCTCTGATGCCAGCTACAAACACAGTTGCATTTGGTGGACTTCAGCCTTTAATTGATAGGCGACGTGTAAGTGCGCCTTATATTGTAGATGGAAAGAATTTTCTTGTTGATTTAGAGGGTCCAAAATCTGGATTTGCTCGAACACTTCTTATTAATGAGGGATTGACAACTCCGATTTTTGTACAATCCTTTCGAATCAGTGAAGAACTTGGTTCGTTTATTTTCACTGATGGTGTTATTCTTCAATATAATCAAATTAAAAATCAATTAATTCCTGTTCTTATTTTTACGCAGCCTGCTGAAGATGCTCCATGGTTTCATGCAGAGGTTGGTGGATTACAGTACTTTGTTCGTCGTGGATTAAATTTAATTCAATATAATCCCAATACAGACGTTTGGCAGGAAATTACAGGGGTGTCTGTCCCAGTTAATTTACGATCATGTACACAATCAGCAGGACGTTTAATTCTTCTTGCTATTGGTATTGTAGCTTGGTCGGCCATAGATGATGGTTCTGATTTTGTTCCGTCAACTGTCACCGGTGCTGGATTTCAATCTTTATCTATTATTGGTGCGACAGGAGATGAAGACGCATTTTCTGTTTTTGAATACTCAAATGGTTTTCTCACTTATACATCTAAAGGTGTTTTACGCTCCGAGTCAATTCAAACAGTTTCTGTTTTTCGTCATCGTATTCTTTCACGTAATCTTGAACATCGTCCATTAGATGCGTTTGTAACAATTCAATTTGGTGAATATAAACAACTTTTTCTTTCGGAAGCTGGTTTTTATACAACAGAAGGGGATTTACCTGAACTTTGGGAACCTCTCATGTCGGAATACTTTCATGATAAAGTGCTTCCGACTGTTGATTTAAATAAGCAAGCGATTTTTCGTTTAACATACGATGCTACGCGTAAATGGCTTTTTGTTTCTATCTCTGAAAATGAACAAGCTGGTGTATATAATAAAGCATTTGTATACTATACACCTAGCGAACAGTGGGGTGTTTTTAATCGAACACATGTAGGTTTTGTCGATATTCCACTGGCGAATGGTCCAGATGTTGGATTTGATTTTTCATACGTAACATCGGATGGAAGTATATTTAAATTCACGGGCGGTCCACAGGATGAAGTATTTCCGGATGCAGGTAATATTTTTATTTATGATTTTCATGCTCCAATCGAATATCCCGCACGGCAAGAATTAACAAATAATAAAATGCCAACCGTCATGCGTTTAACTACGCAAGATGAATCTGAATTTGAAACGGCGGGTGTTTATGATACGCGTAAAATTATTCAAGAAGTTATTTCTCCCGAAGTCTATCAAGCTATTGAAATTAATTCTCTAAATGGTTCTAGTGGATTTTGGGTACAAGTGTTTGGTGGATTTTGGATTGATGTTGTTGATGATCTTTATACCCAAGCTATTCCTTCTATCGCACATATGCGAACAGTTGGAAAAATGGCAGCCGGTTTAATTCAAACCACAACGGCACTTGCAGATACAAACTACAAACCCTTGGATTCTTGGATTTTAATTGGTCCTTATCGTTTTTCAACTAATGCAGATATTGATGAACTTTCGTTTATTTCTGGTTTGTCTGTCGGTATGTTGGGTTCTGCGGTTGGTGACACGATTATTGATTGGATGAATGATTACGAGGAAGATGTTATAACAGATTGGATGTTGATGGCAGAACAAGTTACTGATTGGGGTGGTGCATCGTCCGATAGTAATGAATTTGATCTTGAAGTTTGGGGAACACTTGACGCCTATTCTGTTTGGGAACAGATGCGCGCTGTTCCTGTACTTGTAACTGAATTTCATCGTCATCGTCAGTATTCTTGTTATGTAACTGGATTATATAATTTGATTCGTGTTTCAGCGGAAGCTTCGCATAAAAATTATCATTTAAAAACACTAGAGCTGGAAGTTTATCCGGCAGGTAGATTATTCTAATGGCAAATCGTGTTTTGCATATAGGACATGCCACAGCTGCTGCACTTGTTTTTACTGGCATGGAGCGTGAAATTACACTCGATACATCAAAGAAAACCATTCGCGTTCATGATGGTGTAACAAAGGGTGGTTTTGAACTCGCACTTGCTTCTGGAACGAATATTCAGGAAGCAACAGCACTTGTTAATGGTATGATGACAGCGGTGCATGTTGCACAACTTGATCAAGCAACTGCTGATATTCTTACAAATGCTGGTTTAATAACTGCGAATACAAACAACATTACAATTTTAATCTCACTTGTAAATAATCTTAGTGCACAACAAGTTACAAATACTGCAAAACTTGCAACAATAGAAACAGGCGCAACTGCTGACCAAACAAAAGCAGAGATTGAGGCGCTTGGAATTGATGCGCTAACTGTTGGTGGAGTGGGTACGGGTGCAATTCTACAAACAACGGGTAATCTTCTAGGATTAACAAATGTTTCAACA
>Ga0210064_1000991_pt1 | contig 12790 bp, 11 predicted proteins | sample Muzzi_CordC_D2_FD_185531 | JGI IMG/M metagenome (GOLD analysis project Ga0210064, IMG submission 185531) | Wetland microbial communities from San Francisco Bay, California, USA, that impact long-term carbon sequestration - Muzzi_CordC_D2 (SPAdes) | ecosystem: Environmental > Aquatic > Marine >...
TCTGCATCCGCTCCTCGGCCGATCGATCGAGCGGGCGCTGCTGCAGGATCAGCGTTCGGCGAGCCAGCGCCTCGGCGAGAGTCGGCAGGTCCCCGAGGCGGCGCGCTTCCCGCACGGTCTCTTCCGCTAGCGCCAGGCCCCGCTGGTCCTCCTGCTCCAGCTCGATCGGCAGCAGCAACGTGGCGAGCTGACCGAGCAGGCGGATCCGAAGCGACGAGAGCTCCTCGCCGAGCCGCTCGAGGGCCTCCTCGAGGAGGCCGATGGCCTCGGGATTCGCGAAGATGATCTCCTCCACGGCGGTGCTGAAGGCGAAGGCCGCCCGGGCCAGACGCGTGGTGTCGGCTACGCCGCGGGCGATGGCCGCGGACTTCAGGAACGCCTCCCGGCCCTCGGCCCCCGCCCCCGCCAGGACGCACGCCTCGCCGCGGTCGAGCAGCAGATCACAGCGCCGCGCGGGGTCCCCCTGATCTCCGAGGCAATCGAGTGCCCGGGCGTAGCACCGCGCGGCCTCCTCGAACGCGAAGCGCGCGCCGGCCTGCCGGCCGGCCCTCACCGCGTAGTCCACGGCGCGCTCGCGCTCGCCGAGCCCGACCGCCTCGCCGAAGTGGTGGGCGAGAGCCGGCACCCACGGCTCCAGGTCGCCGCGGTGAAGCTGCTCCAGCGCCTCGCCCACGCGACGGTGCAACGCCATGCGGCTGCGGCGCGGAATGGTGGCGTAGACGGTCTCCTGGAGAATCGCGTGCACGAAACGGAACGTGGGCGTTTTCTCCTCTGGCACCTCTTCGGTGAAGCCCGCGCCCTCCGCCTGCTCGAGCCCGTCCCAGATGCGCGAGTCGGGGAGGCGAAGCAGCTCCTCGAGCAGCTCGACGGACGCCGCGCGCCCCACCACGGCCGCCGCCTCGAGCAGCTCGCGACCCGGTTTGTCGAGCGAGTCCAAGCGCCTTCCGACGACCGCCTTCACGCCGGAAGTGATCCCCGCGTTCCCCGCTCCCGACTCGCCGAGCCGGAGCAGCTCGCGCACGAAGAAGGGGTTTCCGCCGCTGCGCTCGTAGATGCGACGCACCTGGTCGGCGCTCAGAGTCGCGCCCGAAGAGCCCGCGACGAGCCGTTCGACCTCGTCCAGGCTGAGACCCGCGAGCTGGAGCGCGGGCTTCGCGCAGGGGAGGCGCGCCAGCGCGGCGACCAGATCGTTCAGGGCCTCGTTCGCCGGCGCGGCGACGTGGCGGTACGTGCCCAGGAGCAGGACACGCGCGTTGCGAAGCTCGCTCGCCGCAAACGCGAACAGCTCGAGCGACATCGGATCCGCCCAGTGGAGATCGTCGAAGACGAGCACGAGGGACCGCTCCACGCTCGCTCGGGCCAACCACTGCGACACCGCGTCGAGGAAGCGGAAACGGGCGTGCTCGGGAGAGACGCCGCGCGCCGCCTCCAGCCTCGGAAGCCGCTCGCGCACCTCGGGGACCAACGCGCCCACCTCCGCGGCCCCGGCTCCCAGCTGGGAGACGAGCGTCGCCGCGTCGCGGGCCCGCGCCAGGGATCGCAGGACCTGGAGCCAGGGCCAGAGGGCCGGCGCGCCGGCCGCCTCGAGCGCCCGCCCCCAGGCGACCTCGGCACCCGACGCTTCAAGGTGTCGGACCAGCTCCTCGACCGTGCGCGTCTTGCCGATTCCCGGCTCGCCCGCCAGCAACACGGCGCCGCCGCTTCCCTCACGGGCGCGCTCGAAGGCCTCCCGGAGGTTCGCCAGCACCTGCTCTCGCCCGACGAAGACCCCGCCCTCGCTCGAGCCCGGCTCCCGCGGCTCGTCCGCGATCCGCTCCACCTCGGAGGCGACCCGGTAACCGTGCCCGCGCACGTTGTGGATCACACCCGGCCGCTTCGCGTCCTCGCCCAGCGCCCGGCGCAGGGCGCGCACCGCGCGCGTGAGCGAGTGATCGGTCACGTGCTGATCTGGCCAGAGGGTCTGGAGGATCTCCTCCTTCGAGATGGTGGCCGGGTGGCGGGCGAGCAGATGGAGCAGCAGCCGCAGGGGCTTGGGCTCGATGCGCACCGATTCGCCGCGCCGCGTCAGCGTGAATCGAGCCGAGTCCGCCTCGAACTGTCCGAATCGGAACCGCACCGAGCTGCCTCGGACGCATTGTACCAGATGACGAGCGGCGAGTGGGGCACTGGGTACACGCCAATGCTCGCCTGCATATGCGGCTCCGCCGCCGTGGGCCCAGTGCGCAGATTCGGCTGTCGGTGGATGGGCGTTTCAAGCCCCGTTTTCGGCTCGAGGTCCGGTAACTCGATCCTATGTCGAGCAGCGGCGCGAGGGGACCAGGCCCGCAGCGGGCTTTGTTTCCAGGTACTCGGCTCCGCGCCGCCGCTCCGCCAGGCTCACCATCTTTTCGAGTTCAGGTCCTTCAACATCCGGATGTCCAAAGCCTGCTCGGCGACCATCCGCTTCAGCTCGCCGTTCTCACGCTCGAGCTCCTTCAGTCGCCTCGCTTCCGAAACATCCATCCCGCCGAACTTCGTGCGCCAGCGGTAGAACGTCTGCTCGGAAATATCGTGGAGCCGGCAGACCTCTCGAATGTTTCCCGTTTGCTCGGCTTCCTTCAAAACCCCGATGATCTGCTCTTCAGAAAATTGCTTCCGCTTCGTCTCGTCTCCGATCGCCTTCCGAAAAGGCTAACTCAGAGACTGGACTCATTATCGCGGGGCCAGCCAGATGCCTGGAATCAAGAATTGCCACCGAACGCTGAGTCTTCTCTGATCTGCGCGGACCATTGTGAGGAAGCCATGCCCGTACCAGCGCTTTCCCGCGCACTTCCGCTTGGATTCGCGTAGCCGTCCGGATCTCCCAAGCTTCCGCCCGAGTTTCGAACCTAAGGCGTGGTTCCTGAAGTCCCCCCTCTGGGGCTTCGCGGGCGATTCAACCGAACATGTCGTTACCGGACCTGGGAGATTCACAGCTCGTTCTTCCTATCCTCTCCTGGACCTTCACCCGGCGAGCAATCGATTCGGGCCTGCTCCCGTCGATGGGATTGGTCGGTGATTGCTTCGACAACGCCATGATCGGGTCGTTCTGGAGCCACATGTAGGTCGAACTCAAGCTGCTCGACATCATCACGCGACGCCTGCACAACGCCGACGAGCGCGTGCGCTCCTTCGCGCACGATCCGGCGCCTTCGCGACTCGCCCAGGCGCTGCTGCGCGCGAGCCGTGGCGGTCGCGCGAGTGTGACGCGTCGCGACCTGGCGGAGTCAGCCGGCCGACCGTCGAAAGCGCGATCCGAGTGCTGCGCGGCTTCCAACGCGACGGAATCGTGCAGGGAAGTGTGGGCACGGTCGAAATCACCGACCAGGACGCCCTCGAGCGAATTACCGGCGGCAAGCCGTCCGCCGTCACCGAGTGGCGATCGCATGGGCACCAGCGCGCTCGACGCAGTGGGCAGAGGCAAGCCGGCCGTCGAACGCAGTCATCGAGCGGGAACACAGCCTGATTGACCCCGTCGGAGCACCGGTTTACTCTGCCTCGACCCACCGCCAATCGGAGAACCCCACCCATGCCGGTCAACCAGCTGTTGGAACTCGATCAGGAACTCGAAACGATCCTCACCTCCTTCGACACCAACTATGCCTGGAACTACGGCTCGGTGAAGGAGGGTCTGCGCGACCTCTACGAGAAGGCCAAACGCGACCAGTGGAACTCGACCACGCAGCTCGCCTGGACGACGGACGTCGATCCCGAAAGTGAAATCGTTCCGTCGGCGATCAACCCCCTCGCCGGCTACGCGCCGTTCGAGAAGCTGGACGCGAAGGAGCGGAAGCGCTTCCAGCACGCCCAGGTGTCGTTGCAGCTCTCGCAGTTCCTGCACGGCGAGCAAGGCGCGCTCATCGTCGCCTCACAGCTCGTCGGCGCGGTCCCGTGGATCGACGCCAAGTACTACGCCGGGACGCAGACGATGGACGAGGCGCGCCACGTCGAGGTCTTCAGCCGCTATCTGCGCGAGAAGCTCGAATGGGAGTGGCCGATCAACGACAGCCTGAAGCAGCTGCTCGACGCGACCATCCAGGATTCGCGCTGGGACTTCAAGTACCTCGGCATGCAGATCATCATCGAGGGTCTGGCGATGGCGGCCTTCGGAAACCTCTACCAGATGGCGCAGGAGCCGCTGTTGAAGGAGCTGCTTCACTACGTCATGAAGGACGAGTCACGCCACGTCGCATTCGGCGTCCTGTCCCTCAAGGACTACTACACCGACATGTCCGCGAGCGAGCTCGCCGATCGCGAAGACTTCATCATCTACGCCTGCGAGCTGATGCGAAATCGTCTGGTCGGCTCGCAGATCGCCCACGCCTTCGGCTGGGACGCCAAGGAAGTGGAGCAGCTCGTGCTGCAGTCCCCGGTCGGCCAGGCCTTCCGCAGCATGCTCTTCGCGCGCGTGGTTCCGAACCTGAAGCGCCTCGGCCTGATCACGCCGCGGGTCCGCGCGTCCTTCGAGAAGCTCGAGATCATCCAGTTCGAGAACATGGATCCCGAGGCACAGGATCGCGAGCTCGGCTTCGCCTGACCCGCTCGAACGCGGTGGATAGGCGTTTCTCTGCCTATGCCGTTCTCTCCGCCACGAGCCTCCGGCCGGGAAGTGGCTGACCACCTGCAACGCGGCGTAGGACGAAGCCAAAGAGTTCTCTCTCGTTCCAGCGGCGGTCGAAGCGGTAGCACTCGTCGAGGTAGCGCTGGAGGTGCTTCGGGCTGACACCGTGGAAGGTGCCGCGTAGCCAGGTCTTGAGGTTGCCGAAGGCGGTTTGCGCCCACGGCAGGATGTCCAAGGCTTGATGCCCGTGCCCTCCCTTGCGCGGACGGTGGTCGATCCCGAGCCACGGACCCGCAGCCGGTGCGCCTTGCGTCCCTCGCAGCGTGAGCAGCGGAAGCCGTCGGGCCAGCGCAGACGGCGCAGGGCCACCCAACAGCGCTGCTCGGTCGGAAAGGTGCGGTAGAACTCGTCCAGCGTGGCCGGTGCCTTCATCGCGATGTCCTCCTTGGCGAAAAGCCAAGTCGGATCATGCGACTCCGGCCTGACAACTCCGGGCACAGGCGGACCGAACGGCATGGGCAGAGGCGTTTCAAGCCCCGTTTTCGGCTCGAGGTCCGGTAACTCGATCCTATGTCGAGCAGCGGCGCGAGGGGACCAGGCCCGCAGCGGGCTTTGTTTCCAGGTACTCGGCTCCGCGCCGCCGCTCCGCCAGGCTCACCATCTTTTCGAGTTCAGGTCCTTCAACATCCGGATGTCCAAAGCCTGCTCGGCGACCATCCGCTTCAGCTCGCCGTTCTCACGCTCGAGCTCCTTCAGTCGCCTCGCTTCCGAAACATCCATCCCGCCGAACTTCGTGCGCCAGCGGTAGAACGTCTGCTCGGAAATATCGTGGAGCCGGCAGACCTCTCGAATGTTTCCCGTTTGCTCGGCTTCCTTCAAAACCCCGATGATCTGCTCTTCAGAAAATTGCTTCCGCTTCGTCTCGTCTCCGATCGCCTTCCGAAAAGGCTAACTCAGAGACTGGACTCATTATCGCGGGGCCAGCCACCAGATCCATTCTGGCACCTTGCGGTCGGCCCACCGGCTCTATCGCCCACCGAGATGGTCACGGATGGTCACGATCTGGATGTGACCACTGGGCTTGGGCCGCACTCGCACGGCGGTGGCCAGCGCAGTGCTGTTCCTCAGCGGGGCCTTGTCGCCGTCCCCATCGTCGGTGCAGTGCTCATCTCGGCCGATCGCCCGGGACCGCCGTGAATCCACGCACGATGTGATCTTGAACCAACCGTCTTGCCACCTCCGGGTCGTCCAGGTCGAGCGTCGACGCTGGCGTGCTGAAGAGTGAGAACAGCATTCGCGCGAACCACTCGCCGGCGGCCTGCACGTCGAGGTCCTTACGCACCTCTCCGGTCAGCTTGGCCGCCTTGAGATAGGGCGCGAAGAAATCCACGCATTCGCTCAGGAGCACTCCGGCGTTCTTGGTGAGCAGGAGACCGACCTCGTCCTCGTCGAAGTATCGTTGCCTCGGCTCTATGAATCTACGCGCCTTGCACACGAACACGGCAGCAAGACTCAGCTTGTCCTCGAGGGTGGTCCCGGGCTCCATCGCCTTGACCATCTCTCGATAGAATCGCTGCGAAGTGTGCTCAGCGCACGCTTCGACGATGGCGGACTTGTCCCGGAAGTACTGGTAGACCGTGCCCCGCGATAGCCCGGCGGCCTGCGCGATCTCGACGATCGTCGTCTTGCGTAGTCCAAACTGCCGAAAACAGTCGTGAGCTGCATCGATGATGACGTGGCGCGTGTCGCTGGTTGTAGCCTCGCTCACCAGGGGACCACTGCACCGTTCGGCTCGCCGACTGCGGTCCAGCGGCTCACGGCGCGTGCCCGAGGATGAGAGCACTCGTCGGCACCCCCGTTCCAGAGGTCACGAGTGTGTGCTCCACGCCTTCGACCTGGTTGTACGAAGTGCCGCGGATCTGCCGCACGCCCTCGGTGATTCCGTTCATGCCGTGGATGTACGCCTCGCCGAGCAACCCGCCGTTGGTGTTGATCGGAAGCTTGCCGCCGACCGAGAGGTTCTCGATCGTGGCGAAGTCCTTCGCCTCCCCGCGCGCGCAGAAGCCGAGCTCTTCCAGCTGAACCAGGACGAAGGGGGTGAAGTGGTCGTACAGGAAGGCCGTCTGAATGTCGGAAGGCTGGAGGCCGGAATTTGCCCAGAGCTTCCGGGCGACCACACCCATCTCGGGCAGCCCGGTGATGTCGTCGCGGTAGTAGCTCGTCATCACTTCACCGTCGTACGCCGCCCCCTGCGCCGCCGCCGTGATGACTGCCGGCGGCTGCGCGAGGTCCCGGGCGCGCTCCACGGTGGTGACGACCAGGGCGACTCCGCCGTCGCTCTCCTGGCAGCAGTCGAGGAGCCGGAGGACGGGCTCGACGATCCAGTGCGAGTTCTGGTGATCGGCGAGCGTGATCGGACGCTCGTAGAACCAGGCGTCGGGGTTCCGTGCCGCGTGCGCGCGGTCGACTACCGAGACCTTGCCGAAGTCCTCGTTGGTCACGCCGTAGGTCGACATGTACCGCTGGGCGTGCAGCGCCACCCACGCCGCGGGCGTCATGAGCCCGAAGGGCACGTAAGGTGCGAGCCAGAGCGGCGTTTCGGTCATCGTGCGGCCCGAGCCGCCGAAGCGGAAGCCGGATCGCTCGTTGAACGCCCGGTAGCAGACGACGACGTCGGCCACGCCGGTGGCGACGGCCATCGCCGCCTGCATGACCGTCCCGGCCGCAGCACCGCCGCCGTGCGGCACGCGCGTGAAGAAGTTCAGGTCTCGGATGCCCAGGTTGCGGGCGACCTCGATCTCCTCGTTCGAATCCACGCTGAACGTGACCATGCCGTCGACGTCTGCCGGCTGCAGGCCAGCGTCGTCGAGCGCGGCCTTGACGGCCTCGCAGGCGAGCTGGAGTTCGGTCCGTCCGGACTCCTTCGAGAACTCGGTCTGCCCGATCCCGGCGATGGCCGCTTTGCCCGCGAGCGTACGACTCACCGGCGCGCTCCCTCGACCAGGCTGAGCACGGCCGTACCCGTGACGTGGTTGCCCAGGCTGTTTGCGCCCTTGAACTCGACCTCGACCAACCCCTCGCCCTCGCCCTCGGATTTTCCAGCGACCGAGCCGGTGAAGTGCAGGGGGTTGTTGGGATAGGCCGGCACGCCGAGGCGAATCGAGAGGTTCTTCACCATCGCCTCCGGGCCTGCCCAGTTCGTGAGGAAGCGGACGCACAGCCCGTTCGTGGTGAGGATGTTCATGAACAGGTCGGGTGAGCCCTGCTTGTTCGCGAAGTCGCGGTCGTGGTGCACCGGCATGTAGTCGCGTGACGCGATCGCGCCGGCCACGATGACGGTCGTCGTGACGGGAACCTCGAGCGGCGTCACCTCGTCGCCTACCTCGATGTCACTCCAAGCGAGGGTCGTGGGGTGGGTCGTCGTCGTGCTCATGGCTTCGTCTCCGTGTACGCGCTGCCGAGTCGGGCGAGATGTTGCGAGGCGGACCCGAGCGCGAGCTCGTTCTGCTTCGCCCAAAGGAAGTAGCGGAACAACGGGTAGGAGATGTCGATCCCGATGCCGCCGTGAACCTGTTGAGCGGTCGCGGCCACGCGAGCCCCGGCCTCCGCGGCCCAAAACTTGGCGATGCTCGCCTCGCGCTCGGCGGACCGGCCCTCGGCGAGCAGCCATGCCGCGTGCCACGTGGTCCAGCGAATCGACTCGACATCGATGAACGCGTCGGCCATGCGCTGCTGGACGGCCTGGAAACTGCCGATGGGCCGGCCGAACTGCTCGCGCTCCGTCGTGTACGCCGCCGCCATCCGCAAGGCCCGTTCCGTGACACCGACCTGCAGCGCGCAGAGTCCGACCAGGGCGCGGGCATGGAGAGACCGGATCATCTCGAGGCCGCGCGCGGGCTCCCCGAGCCGGTCCTCGGAGGGTACGTGCGCGCCGTCGATCGTCAGATCCGCGTGCGGCTCGCCATTGGTGGTCGCAACGGGCTGGATTTCGACCCCTGAGGCCGCCGTATCGAGGAGGAACAATCCGACTTCGCCGTCGGCGGTCGTGGCGGGTACCAGAACGGAGTGGGCGAGCTGGGCCGCGGGCACCAGCTCCTTCTTGCCGTCGAGGCGCCATCCGCCTCCGTCGCGAGTGGCGGTGGTCGCGGGCGAGGTCGGATCCGATCTCCCGGGCTCCATCAGACCTGCGCTCAACAGAAGGGTTCCGTCTACCACGCCGGGGAGATATCGCTCCTGCTGCTCCCGAGTCCCATAGCGAGAGATGGGTTCGGCTCCGAGCGCAAGCGTCGCGTACACGGGCACCGGCGCGACGCTCCAGCCGACCTCCGCCAGCAGCACGGCGACCTCGAGGAAGCCGTGACCACTGCCCCCCACCTCTTCAGGCAATGCGATCCCGAGGAGGTCGGCGCTCGCGAGCTCCTTCCACAGTGCTTCGTCGTAGCGGACCTCTCCCGCTTCGATTTCGCTCAGGTGCTCTGGCGTGGCACGAACCTCGAAGCGCTGGCGTGCCAGCTTCGCGGTTGCATCCTGTGCTTCACTAAAGGAAAAGTCCATTCGATCGCCTCAGCCGGCCGGCCGGAATTGGTGCAGTACGAGATCGTTGTCGAAGGTCGTGTAGAAGACCTCGACGGGCATGCCGACGCGAACGTCGTCGGGGGTGATCTCGCACAGGTTCGACACGAGGCGCACTCCCTCGTCCAGCTCGACCAGGACGACGATGTACGGGTACTCGAACATGGGAAAGCGCGGATTGTGCGGCATCACGTAGCTGTAGACGGTGCCCCGACCCGACGACTCGATCGTGTCCCAATCGAGCGAATTGCACTTCGGGCACATGGGACGCGGTGGCTGACGCAGCGTTCCGCACCCGGTGCAGCGTTGGATCAGGAGCTTCCGGTCCCGGAGCCCGTTCCAGAAGAAGTCCGTGTCGGGACTGGTCGAAGGCGCAATTCGGCTGGGCATCAGGCGCCCGGCTTGAATCGCAGGATGCGGAAGCGCTGCCGTCCCAGCACCTCGCCCTGCTCGTCGGTGTAGGTCGTCACCCAGGTCAGGAAGTGTCCCGTCCCGATCGCGGTCTTCTTCTCGTCGGAGACGTCCTCGATCACCGTTTCTGCCGTGATCTCGTCGCCGAGCCGCGGATAGCGTTCCATCTCGAACTCCGAGTTGGTCGCGATGGTTCCGGTGAAGCCGGCTTCGTCGATGAAGGACATTGGATTTTCGTCGATCTCCATCGGGACGCCACCCCGCTCCGCGATGCCCGCGAGCTTCGGCGGCGGCATCGTCCAGGACTGGAGCATCACCGGCGGCGACACGATGCCGCCGAAGCGGGACTGCGCTGCGAAATCCTCGTCGAGGTACACGGGGTTCATGTCGTCGAGCGCATAACACCAGTGCCGGATCATCGCCTGGTTCACCGGATCGGGCGCGCGCATGGGCTTGCCCGAGCCTGTGGGCTTGCCGATCAGGTCTTTGAGTCGTTTGCGGAACTCGGCCTTGGCCGCGTCGTCGGTCATCACTTCGTACTCCCTGACTTCGCCTCGTTTCCCCGGGTGTCGCGCGGAGCCCGCGGCATGCCCAGGCCCGCCATGGCGATGATGTCTCGCTGGATCTCATTGGCGCCGCCACCGAACGTGTTGATGACGGCGATCCGGTACGCGGACTCGAGGGCGCCTCGAAGCGGCGCGGTGTCGCCCGCCCGCAACCCGTTGGCGCCGAGCACCTCGAGAAGTTGGCGCGCCACCTGCTGGGTCAGCTCGGTACCGAACACCTTGACGGCCGACGCCTCGCCCATCCCGATGCCACCGCCGTGGCTCATCGCGGCGTTCACCCGGAGGTTCAGGAGCCTGTACGCAGCCACCTGCGCCTCCACCCGGGCCAGGATCGACTGGACCCATGGCCGGTCGATCACCCGGGCACCGTCGAGCTCGGTCTGGCGCGCCCACTCGAGCGTCTTCTCGAACAGCGGCTCGACGGCGCCGAGAGTTCCCAGGGCCGCCCGTTCGAAGTTCAGCTGCGTGGTGATGAGCATCCAGCCTTCGTTCTCGCCGGCGACGATCGCGGACGCGGGCACCCGAACGTCGTCATAGAACGTGTAGTACGTGCAGACGCCCGGCATCGTCTCGAGCGGCTGCCACGAGAATCCCGGTGACGAGGTCGGCACGATGAAGATCGAGATGCCCTTGTGTTTCTTCGCCGTGGGATCGGTGCGGGCGGCCAACCAGATGTAGTCGGCATACTCGGCGCCGCTCGTGAACATCTTCTGGCCGTTGATCACGTACTCGTCGCCATCGCGGACCGCTGTGGTCCGAAGCGCGGCGAGGTCGCTGCCAGCGCTCGGCTCCGAATAGCCGATCGCGAATTCCACGGTGCCAGCGAGGATCGCGGGAAGAAATCGCTGTTTCTGTTCCTCGGTGCCGTATCGCATGAGCGTCGGACCGACGGTGTTGAGCGTGATGAACGGGATCGGCGCACTCAGCCGCTTGGCCTCCTCGAAGAAGACGTGCTGCTCGATCGCCGAGAACCCGCGGCCGCCGTACTCCTCGGGCCAGCCAACCCCGAGGAGGTTCGCTGCGGCGAGGGCTTGGACACACTCCTTCACGCCAGGGCCACCCTCCATGTTTCCCTGCACGGCCGCGATGCGGTCGGGGGTCATCACGGCCTCGAGGGAGGCTCGGATGTCGTCGCGCAGGCGCTCCTGCTCGGGCGTGTAGTCGAAGTTCATCGAATCAAGCCCCCGTTCCGAGGCGAACCGGCATCCGCTTCACGCCCGGCACCATCGTCGCGCGCATCCGCGCGACCTCACCCACGAGCTCGAGGTTCGGATAGCGGCTCAGGAGCTCCTCGAACATCACTCGCGCCTCGAGGCGCGCCAGGGACGCGCCGAGGCAGACGTGCTCACCGAGACCGAACGCAATGTGCGGGTTCGGGCTGCGGGTCACCTTGAAATCCTCGGCGTCGTCTCCGAAGACCTCCTCGTCCCTGTTGGCGGAGCCGTACAGCATCACGACGGTGTCACCCTCGCGAATGCGCTGGCCGCGGATCTCGACGTCTTCCGTCGCGGTACGCGCCATGTGCGTCACCGGGGTGGTGAAGCGCAGCATCTCCTCGATCGCTCCGGGGATCAACGCGGGATCGGCCACGAGCTGCCGGCATTGGCCTGGATGTTGGATCAGGGCGAGCGTGCCGAGAGCGATCAGGTTTCTCGTCGTTTCGTTGCCTGCCACCAGCAGGAGGAACGAGAGGTTGAGCAAATCCTCGTCGGTGAAACGCTCGCCGTCCACCTCCGCGCCGACCATGACCGAGAGCAGGTCGCCGCGCAGCTCCTTGCGGCGCTCGGCGATGAGACCCGAGAAGTACTTGTGGAGCTGTGCCATTGCGACGAGTGGATCGAGCTCGATCTCGGGATCCGCGTTCCCCACGGCGGCATCCGACCAGACGCGGAACTGCTCCCAGTCCTCGGCCGGCGCGCCGAGGAGTTCCGCGATCATCCGCGTGGGCAACGGAGCCGCGATCTCTTCTGCGAACTCATGGGTCGACTGGGGCTCGATCTCGTCGAGGATCCCGCACACGATCTCGCGGACGGTCGGCTCGAGTGCCGCCACCCGGTTCGGGGTGAAGGCCGTGCTCAGGAGTTGACGCATCTGCCGATGCCGCGGCGGGTCCGTGAAGATGAGATTGCCCTCCTGAACCGGCTCCGGCTGCGCCGGGTCTGGGATGGTGATGCCCTTCGTCGACGTGAAGAGCTTCGGGTTGCGCGAGACGAAGCGGATGTCCTCGTACTTGAGCAGGGCCCAGAACCTGGTGTCGTCGTTCCAGTGCACGGGCGAGGTCGCGCGCAGCTGCTTGTACGCCGGGTACGGGTCGCCTGCATAGAAGTCGGGGGAGTGCAGGGGGAAGTCCGGGCTCATTCGTGCGCTATCTCCGGCCTCGAGAATCGTACATATCGAAACGATTTGTATTCCAAAAGGCTTGCCATATGTATCTGATTGACTTTGATCGGTCAATCATTGTACATAATGATCCAATCTGTTTGATCGAGCGGAGCAGCAAGATGTCGGAAACAAGCGCGCCCGTGGAGCTGCGCGATTTCATGACGACCCATTCAGAGGATGGTGCCGAATGAGGGCCGCGCTCCAGAATGTCCGGGTCGTCGAGATCGCTGGCGACATCGCCGGGCCGTACTGCGGGAAGCTGTTCGCCGAGCTCGGCGCC
>Ga0210064_1000992_pt1 | contig 12785 bp, 13 predicted proteins | sample Muzzi_CordC_D2_FD_185531 | JGI IMG/M metagenome (GOLD analysis project Ga0210064, IMG submission 185531) | Wetland microbial communities from San Francisco Bay, California, USA, that impact long-term carbon sequestration - Muzzi_CordC_D2 (SPAdes) | ecosystem: Environmental > Aquatic > Marine >...
GCCGGCTGAAGCTGCGACGGCACTGTGAACAGCGGTAACGGGGCACCCGGTGAACGCGCGGGCACGTGCGGGTGTAGTGCCCCCAGCGGATGAATCGCCAACCTTCCTGATTTTGATGGTGTTTACAGTCCGGGTTGGGACAGAAGGGCGGTGTGAAGCGGAGCTCCGAGGCGGCCATATCCGCCGGTATCGCAAGGCGCGTGCCACCAACATTCTTTGGGGCACAACCTTCATGATGCGGCCGGCTTGGCCTCGACCGGCCGATACCCGAGACACGACAGTTCGCCGTCGCGCCAGCGGATCAGCGCGTCGTCTCGTCTGATTCGCCCCCACTCGAAGCCTGCGATCAGTTCGGAGGGAGCCGTCTCTTCGGCCGATTCGGTCAGGCCCACGACTCGAGCGAGAAAGCCGCACAACCGCTCCGGCGAATAGTGATCGCTCAACTCGCGCCAGCCGACCGCACCGTGCAGCTTCGCGAATTTGTCACCGTGCTCCTCGAGCAGCAGCAGGTGGTGGCGGTAGGTCGGTGTCGCGAGTCCGAGTGAACGCTGCAGCGCGACCTGGATCGCAGTGGATGGCGCGAGGTCGCGGCCGCGAACGACGCGCGTCACGGCCTGTTCCGCGTCGTCGACCACGACCGCGAGTTGGTACGCTACGGCTCCGTCGCGCCGCCGCAAGACGGGATCGCCCATCGCAGTCAAAGGTTCCTGGGCGAGGTCGAGCCCGCCCTCGTCCAGTGGCGCGATCCGGCCGGGTTCGAGTCGGAAGCGAAGCGCGCAGTCGCAACTTCGCCAGCCCGCCTCCGGAAGCGGTCGCGCGCGACAGCGTCCCGGGTAGCGGTAGCCGCCGTCGACGGCGCGCAGCCCCGCGCGCTTCACTTCGCTGCGGCTGCAATCGCAGGGATAGATTTCGTTCCGTGCAGCGAGCCGGTCGAGAGCGCGTTCGTGTGCGGGCAGATGGTCGCTCTGGCGGGATTCGTCGTCCCAATCGAGGCCGAACCATGCGAGTGAATCGCGCAGCTCGCGCGCGCTCTCGGGGGTGCAGCGCCCGGGATCGATGTCCTCGAGTCTCAGTCCGATCGACGCACCGCGACTGCGCGCGTCGAGCCAGCACAGCAGGGCGGCGACGAGCGTGCCCGGGTGGGCGGGGCCCGACGTGGTCGGCGCGAAGCGGGAGCGATCCAACGGTCGAACTTCGGCTACGGCTTCAGGGAAGCCCGGCGTGAGGGACATCGACTTCGACGATCTCGATGCGCCCGGTCCGGTTCGCAATGCACGTCTCGGGATCCGAACTCTCGGCAGTGCAGATGTGGAGTGTTCGACCCTCCGAACCGCCGAGCATGCAGGCGAACGACTGGGCCTCGATCGGGATTCGTTGGAGGATTTCCCCGCCGAGGGCGATGCGGAAGATCGCGTGACTGACGGGTGAGGCGACCCAGATCGCCCCCTCCGCATCGAGGCAGATTCCGTCGGGCAGGATCTTGTCGAGCTGTGCCCAGGTGCGGCGACCGGACAGCGAGCCGTCGGCCTCGATGTCGAATGCGGTGAGACGCATGCCGAAGGTCTCGCCGACGATCAACGTCGCACCGTCGGGCGTGATGACGCTTCCATTCGGGAACTGCATTTCGTCGGCGACGATACGGGCTCGACCGTCGGGCGTGACGAGCACGATCTCTGCGTTCGTCGGACTTGCGTGGTCGTGGAGATCGAAGCCGAAGTTTCCCACATAGGCGCGGCCCTGCTGATCGACCACCATGTCGTTGCAGTGGTACGACGCGAGCTCGCTCAAGTCGGCGACTTCCGCGAGCCCGTCGGGGTCGAGCCGCAACAAGCGGCGATCGGTCATCGATACCACCAGCAGACGACCGTCCGGAAGCCAGCCCAGGCCCGAAGGGGCGGCGGGGACTTCGACCACCACTTCCGATCGTCCCGAGGCGTCGACGCTCTGCACCGTGCCGGCGTGCATGTCGGAGAACCACAGCTTCCCGTCGCGCCAGCGCGGGCCTTCGGGGAAGGCCAGGCCGTCGAGCAGAACTTCGGTCACGTTCGCCATCGACGAGCAGGGTAACGCAACGTCGCTCCCGCGCGGAACCGGGCGGAGGCGATTTCGCGCGATGAGCGGTCGGGTCCTGCATCCGTCGGGGTCGCGGATCAGGTCGGCGTCGAGAATCTCGCGTGTGAGGCTTTGCCGAGCAGCTGCATGAACTCCGCGCCGCCCATGTAGACGAGGTCCTCGTGGTCGCCGGCCTCGAAATAGACGTTTGCGAGCTTCGTGAGGCAATCGTCGTAGATCACCGGGATCCCGTAGGCCTGGCCGAGCGGGGGAACCGCGCCGACTTCGCAGTCGGTGAAGATCTCGCCGAGCTCCGATTCGCTCGCAAGCTCGAGCGGGCGATGCAGCTTCTCACGCAGCTTCTTCAGATCGACGCGGTTCGACGCCGGCAGGATCGCCATCACGTAGCCGGCTCCGTCCTCGAGCACGACCGATTTGGCGAGCTGATCCTCCCAGATGTACGCGGCGCCCGCAGTTTCGGCGCTCGAACTGGTATGCGGGTGTTGCAGGATCTCGTAACTGTAATGCTCTGCTTCGAGATACGACTTGACGGTCTTGGCGATGGACATCGCGGATCTCCCGGGTTGGGGCTGCCGCACACGGTCGGAGATCGACGCCGGACGGAGGCGTGTGCTCTGGCGGGAGGCATCGGGTGGGGACAGGAGAGGTCAGGTTTCGGAACGGATGCGGCCCGACTGCTTCACTCGCCTCGCCGGCCCATTGTCACCCGCCGGTGAGACGCGTTTCCCTGCCATGATGCATCACGGCAACACGCGAGTGCAAGCGTAGACTCGACGCATCGACCTGCCGTATCGTCTGCGGGCGTCGCCTGGCGTGCGCCGGATCGGACTTCGGATCGAGGGGGAAACATCCCATGTCGAGAATCATCATCGCAATTTGTTGTCTCGCCGCGGTGCTGCAGCCCCATCCTGCAGCCGCCGAAGACGGCGCGCTGCTGCTCGCGACCACCACGAGCGTTCGCGACACCGGACTGCTCGATACGCTGCTGCCTGCGTTCCAGGCGGAGAGCGGCATCCGGGTCAAGCCGATCGCGGTGGGTACGGGAGCGGCGCTGCGGATGGGAGCGGAAGGCAACGTCGATGTGCTGCTCACGCACGCACCGGACGCTGAAGCGGAATTGGTTCGCTCGGGGGTGCTCATCGATCGCAAGCCGTTCATGGAGAACTTCTTCGTGATCGTCGGTCCCCCGAAGGATCCCGCAGGGGTGCAGAGTGCTGCGTCCGCCGTGGAGGCGTTTCGACGGATCGCCGCTGCCGCGGCACCGTACGTGAGCCGCGGTGACGATTCGGGAACGCACAAGCGGGAACGCGCGCTGCTGCGCGCCGCCGGGCTCGACCCCGCCGGGGGCTGGGAGGGTTTCTTCCAGACCGGAAGCGGCATGGGGCTGACGCTCCAGGTGGCCGACGAGCGACGGAGCTACACCCTTTCCGACATCGGAACCTACCTCGCGTACGAGCAGCGGATCGAGATTCGCGCGCTTTCGAACCCGGATCCGGAGCTTCGAAACGTCTATTCGGTGCTGCGCGTGAACCCGGCGCGCTTCGAGCGGCCGATCGATGCGGACGGGGCCCTGCGTTTCGCTGCGTTCCTGATTCGTGAAGATACTCAGGCGACGATCGGCGCGTTCGGAGTCGAGCGTTTCGGCCGGCCGTTGTTCACGCCGCTGTTCAAGGGGCCGGACCGGCCGCTCGGGGAGTGACGGCAGCCGTGACGGAGTTGACGTGGCCGCTCGTCGGCGAGATCACCGCGCGCACGCTCCGTATGGCGTTCTTCTCGCTGGCGCTGTCCCTGTCGATCGGGTTGCCGATCGGAATCCTGCTGGGTCGATCCCACTTTCGCGGGCGCCGTGCCGTCGTGGGAATCGTGAACGCGGGGATGGGGGCGCCGCCGGTCGTGGTCGGGCTCGCGGTGGCGTTGCTGCTCTGGCGCAACGGGCCGCTGGGCGGGCTCGGCCTGATGTACAGCATGGAGGCGATGGTGTTCGCCCAGGTCGTGATCGCGTTGCCGCTCGTCGTCGGCATCACGCTCGCCGCGGTCGGTGCACTCGACTCGGACTGGGATCTCCAGGCTCGCACGCTCGGGATTCCCGCGGCCTGGCGGGCGTGGCTGCTGCTGCGCGAGATCCGTCTCGGCTTGCTCGCCGCGGTAATCGCGGCACTCGGTTCGATCCTGTCGGGCGTCGGCGCCGTGTTGATGGTCGGCGGAAACCTCGCGGGTGAGACTCGCGTGCTCACCACTTCGATCGTGATGTTCACCGAGATGGGAGAATTCGAACGATCGATCGCGCTCGCCTGCGTCTTGCTCGGCCTGATGTTGATGCTCTCGGCGGTGCTTACCGCGATTCAACAAGCGGGACGGCGATGACCGAGCCTGCACTCGAAGCCCGCGACCTCATCGTTCGCCGCGGCGATCGGAAGGGCCGCTTCGAGCTCGATGTTTCGGCGCTCGGCCTCTTTGCGGGCGAGGTGCTCGCGGTGCTGGGCCACAATGGTGCGGGCAAGAGCACGTTGCTTCGCGCGCTCGCAGGCCTCGAAGCTCCGGCGGCCGGTCGCATCGTCCGGCGAGCGAATGGCCCGGTGACGATGGTCTTCCAGCGTCCGATCGTGTTCGCGGGAACCGTCGAGCACAATCTGCGCGTCGCGCTGCTTTCGGCCGGGCTTTCGCGCGACGAGGCGGAGCATCGAACGCGCGAATCGCTGGAGCGCTTCGGGATCGCGCGGCTCGCCGCGCGCAACGCCGCGACGCTCTCGGGCGGCGAGACGCGACGACTCACGCTCGCGCGGGCCTTCGCGCTGCGACCCGCCGTGCTTCTGCTCGACGAGCCGTTCGAAGATCTCGACGCGGCCGGGCAGGAGTCGCTCTCGCTGGACCTCCGGCGCGCCATCCTGGAGACCGGCGTCGCAGTGGCGGTCGTGACCCACGACCTTCGCCGCGCGCTCCTGCTCGCGGACCGCATTGCGGTTCTCGAGAGCGGCTCGCTGGTTCAGTGCGGTGCGCGCGAAGCGGTGCTCAACCGGCCGGTGGACCTCGACGTCGCCCGCATCGTCGGCATGTCGAACTTGATCGCGGGCGAAGTGTCCGCGACCAGCGGCGACGGCATCTGCTGGCTGGAAATCGATGCGTCGCATCGGATTCCGGTTTCGCGAGCGCCGGCGGCCGGAACGCCGGTCTGGATCGGGATCCGGCCCGAGCACCTGAAGGTCGACGTCGGACGCGGCGAGGGAATTCCGATCGGAAAGGGCGTGTTGCGGCACCTCGTTTCCGATGGTGTGGCGGCGACGCTCACACTCGACTGGGCCGGCTTCGAGCTTCGCACGCACCTGATCGCGGGGCGCGGTCTGGCGCGCACGCTCGCGCCGGGCGACTCGCTGACGCTGTCGGTCCGGCCCGAGGAAGTGCACCTGATCGAGCGCCGCTGAGCCGCCGCGATCGATGGCAGGCCGGACTGCGCCGAAAAAGACCCAATTTCGGGTCTCCGGGCCCCCGCCGGCCCGTTCCGGCTCCTTTGTGTTTTCTCAAATTACTGAAAATAAAGAGAAAACGCGTATCGACAGGAACGGGTTCGCGGCGCGCCGACCTCGAGTCCGCCCATTTCACGCGCCGGCGACCCCTGCGCGGCCGGTTCCGGGCACACACTTTTCTCGGTCGAAAGCGCGGATTGAGCGAAATCAAATTGTGATGCGGGATCGATCCATGTAGGATTGGGCCCCGCTTTAAGCGCGGAGGAGGAAAGTCTTGGCTAGTGGCACTGTGAAATGGTTCAGCGACGAAAAGGGTTATGGGTTCATTACTCCCGACGACGGGGGTGAGGATCTGTTCGTACATCACTCAAACATCGTAGGGGAAGGTTTCCGATCCCTGCAGGACGGCCAGAAGGTCGAGTTCGACGCGGGTCCGGGCCGTAAGGGCCCCGAGGCGACGAACGTTCGCCCGAACTGACCCAACTGTCAGTCGGATCTCAGAGAGGCCCCGGCACCCGCCGGGGCCTCTCTTATTTTTCCGGACGACGAAGCGGAATGGAGTGGGTTCGAGCGATGGCTGCGTCGAACGAGACAGAGGCGTTGGGAGACCTGGCACGCGAAGTCACGCGGCGTCGCACGTTTGCGATCATTTCGCACCCCGACGCCGGCAAGACGACACTGACCGAGAAGCTGCTGCTCTACGGCGGCGCTCTGCGTGAGGCCGGTGCGGTGCGCGCCCAGAAGGCCTCCCGGCACGCGACCAGCGATTGGCTCGAACTCGAGAAGCAGCGGGGAATTTCGGTCAGCAGCTCGGTGATGCATTTCGAAACCGCCGGCTATCGGGTGAACATCCTCGACACGCCGGGACACAAGGATTTCAGCGAGGACACCTACCGCACGCTGGTCGCAGCCGACAGCGCGGTGATGTTGATCGACGCTGCGAAGGGCGTCGAAGCGCAGACGCGCAAGCTGTTCGAAGTCTGTCGGATGCGGCGAATTCCGATCTTCACGTTCGTGAACAAGATGGACCGTCTCGGCCGCGACCCCTTCGAATTGATGAGCGAGATCGAAGACGTGCTCGGGATCGACGCGGTGCCGGTGAATTGGCCCGTGGGTCAGGGCCGTGATTTTGTCGGCGTGTACGATCGGATCAGCGAACGGCTGCTCACGTTCTCGGGCGGCCACCACGGCACCACGCTGGTCGACCAGGCCGAAGTGGCGGGTCCGGTCGACAGTCCGCAGGTGCGCGAAGCACTCGGAATTCGCGCCGACGAGATTCGCGAATCGCTCGAGCTGATCGACGGTGCCGGAGCCGCCTTCGACAGCGGCCTCATGCGTGCAGGCGAGCAGACACCGATGTTCTTCGGCAGCGCGCTCACGAACTTCGGCGTTTCGCCGTTCCTGGAGCGGTTCCTGGAGTTTGCGCCGAGTCCGGGAGCGCGCGAATCCGACGCCGGACCGATCGACCCGATCGAAAACGGCTTCTCGGGTTTCGTGTTCAAGATCCAGGCGAACATGGACCCGGACCACCGTGACCGGGTCGCGTTCCTGCGCGTTTGTTCGGGGCGCTTCGTGAAGGACTCGAGCGCCATCCACGTGCGCACCCGGAAGAAATTGCGATTGTCGAAGTCGACACTGGTTCAGGCGCGGGATCGGGAGTCGGTCGAAGAGGCCTATCCGGGCGATGTCGTCGGCCTGTTCGATCCGGGAATCTTCCGGATCGGAGACACCGTGAGCGAGGCGGGCAACTTCTCGTTCGCGGGGATTCCGACCTTTCCGCCCGAGATGTTCGGACGAGTCGAGGTCGCCGAGGTGATGCGGCGCAAGAGTCTCGAGAAGGGTCTCGATCAGCTCGCGCAGGAAGGCGCGGTCCAGCTCTTCTTCGAGCGCGGAGCGGGTTCGTCGGCGCCCATCATCGGAGCCATGGGGCAGTTGCAGTTCGACGTACTGCAACATCGGATGGAGAGCGAGTACAAGGTGGAGCTGCGCCTGACGCTGTTGCCCCACAAGGTCGCGCGCTGGCCCGTGTCGGGATTCGATGTCGACGACTTCCGATTCTCCGACGCAGTGAAGGTGGTGACGGATCGCGAAGGGCGCCCCGTGCTGTTGCTCAAGAGCCCCTGGTATCTCGAGCGGATCGCCGAGAAGCATCCGGACCTCGTGCTCAGCGAAGCCCCCGATCGCGTTTCGGCTCGCGACTGAGCCGAATTCGCGCTTCACCCTTCTTCCCACCCGTCACATCCCTCCGAATGGAAGTTCGCTTCCACTGTGAAGGATCTTGCGAGCATTTCGTGCGATCGCCGGGAGCGGTCGCTTTCGCAAGCTTTTCAGCAGTTTGCGCCGACCGTTGCCGGTCCGGGATGAAGAGCGTGCGCTTGGTACCCGGCTTGCAACCGAAAGGTTCGTCGCGCATTCGAGGCGCGGCGAGCCTGAGACGGAGGAAGGCCGCGTGCGAGTTCTTCTACTGGGTCTGTTGCTGCTGCTGCCCGCGAGTGGATCGGCCGAGCCGGTGGATTTCGGCAATCCGACGGCGCGTTGGATCGAGATCGCCTTCGAAGTATCGCCCCGCGACCGGCCCGCTCAGATCGACAGCCACTACACACCCAGGATCAGTGCGTGGCTCGATGCCGACCCGGCGGGGCGAATCCGTGTGACGGTCGACCATCGCGACGTCGAACGGATCCTGTTGGTCGACGAAAACCCGATCGAAGGCAGTTTCAGCGACTTCGTCTGGATCTTCGATGCCGAAAGCGGTGAGGTGATATCCGCCTCGATGTCGGGCGAGCTCGAGAAGGAGCTCGATTGGGGATTGTTCGGATCGAAGGTGCGAACCGCAATCGAAGTCGACATGGCGACACGCCGCGATGTCGGTTTCAAGCCGGCGAAGCGCTGGATGGGCCAGGAGTTCTTCTCGACGTGCAATAGCGTCGATGAGAAGCACTGTACTCGCGTCCGTCCGAGCGATTACGACCCCGAGCGCGGCTACGTGAACGCGATCGGCGACCTGCACGTGCGGTTCGGCGAAATGGTGCTTCACACCTTCTCGCCGCTCGGCGAGGCGCGGCTCTACGAGATCGATTCAGCCGTCGCGGCGGCGCCCGCGGTGCCCGCTCCGGGCCCTGCACTCGGGTCGGCGTTCACCGCTGCCGGCGCGTCGCGTTCGCCGGCGTGGGCGGCCGCGCCCTCGGTGTCGTCCGGACCCCCGCTCGATCGCTGAGTCGCCGTCCGTTCAGGCAACGCCGGCGGCGCGCCGGATCGTATCGAGCAGTAGCCGCGTTCCGAGCCTCAGGTTCGCGGTCGAGATGCGTTCGTCGTGCCCGTGCACGCCGCCCGCTTCCTCCGTCGTGAGCAGGACGGGCGTGTAGCCGATCGAAGGCACTCCGTGCGCACGGTAGATGCGGTTGTCGGTGAAGCCCGGCGAGATCATCGGCATCACGACCCCGCCTGCGGTCTCGTGGCGGATGGTCGCCTCGACGTGCTCGAGGATGTCGCTGCGAATCTGCGAGACCAGCGGCTCGTCCCGATGCACCACCGAGATCTCCACGCGTTCGTCGTCGATCACCGCGCGCATGTCGCCGAGGAACGCGTCGACGTCCTGGCCCGGCAGCAGGCGGCAGTCGAGCGTGGCTTCGGTCTTCGCAGGGATCACGTTGATCTTCGAGCCGCCCCCGATCGACGTGAGGCTGACCGAGTTGCAGACCAGCGCGCGCACCAGATCGCTCGCGCCCGCGAGACCCTGCAGCACGTTCGAATCGGTGACATCGAGGTCGGCCGGGAACAGGCCTTCCCGTTTCAGCGTCTCGAGCGTCAAGCGGGTTTCGGGTCGCAGCGTTGCGGTCCGCTCGACCGCCGCGATCCGGGCGAGCGCTTCGATCAGTCGTACGGCCGCGTTCTGGCCGTGCGGTATCGACCCGTGGCCGGGGCGTCCGGTTGCGGTCAAGCGCAGCCACAGCGGTGCCTTCTCGCTGGTGGAGACTCCGAAGATAAGACCGCGGTGTCCCATCAGCTCTCCGAAGCCGAAGGCGCCCTCGTTGATCACGGCTTCGGCCCGCAGCAGCTCGGGATGGTGCTCCGCGAGCCAGCTCATTCCGGACTTGCTGGCCTCCTCCTCGTCGGCGACCGCGAGGAAGAGCAGGTCGCGTTGGTGCGGGACGTGATGCCGCTTGAGCAACGCGAATGCGAGCAGCTCCATCACCGCCATGCCCTTCATGTCGAGTGCGCCGCGACCCCACAGCACGCCGTCCCGGAGCAGGCCCGCATAGGGGTCGACGGACCAGTAGTCGCGCTCGACCGGCACGACGTCGATGTGGGAAAGCAGCACGAGGGGTAGCAGGCCTGCGCCATTCGTTCCGGGCAGCCGAGCCGAGAGTGAAATGCGATCGTTGCCGGCATCGTAGAAGGTCGGTTCGATGCCGTCCCGGCGCAGTGCGTGGGCGAGGAATTGCGCGCCGGCTTCCTCGCCGCCCGGCGGGTTCGTGGTGTCGATGCGCAGGTAGGTCTGCAGCAGATCGGTGGCTTCGTGCTCGATCTCGTCCCAGTCGATCCGAAGATCGGGGAGCTTCTCGTCGGATCCGGGAACGGCCATGCAGCGGAGGATACTCATGGGCCGCCCATTCCGCAGTGCGCATTGCCGCGGCTTCGGGCTTTCGTGCCGACGGCGTTTCGGCCCGTATCCCGGACGCTATGTTTGCGTCCATGCGGACCATCGTCGGAATCCTGATCGGAGCCCTGTTCGTTGCTGCGATGGTCTACGCTGTCATGGCCGAGAGCCGCGTCGAATGCGAGGTCTGCGTGGCCTATCGCGGTCAAACGGTCTGCCGCACGTCGACTGCGGTCGATCGCGGGCAGGCGATCTCCGCCGCGATCAGCTCCGCTTGTGCGGTTCTGTCGGGCGGCGTAACCGATGGAATCGATTGCGCCAATACGCCGCCGCGCAGCCAGACCTGCAGCGACTAGGCTGACGAAGCGCGCATCGTCAGTCGCGGCTCGAAGCATGGGTCCGGCGCGCCGTGCCGCGACCTGCTTCGTGGCGCGCCGCCGATGGGCTCGCGGCGATCGGCTTCGATTCCGGCTACGGTCGCTCCCATACCTGGGTAAGGGTCGGTTCCGCGCCGAAGCCGATCGACGGCACCGTCTGGAATGCGCTCGCCTGGCCGAATTCGTCGATGCCGGAGCCGAGCGTCGACAGCCGATACTCGGGCGCCGCGCTGCGAATGAACGACACCCAGTCCTCGGCATCGAACTCGATCGATACCGAGCCGATCGACGGCGCGGCCTCGTCCGTGATTCGGAGCGCAGACGACAGGATCGAGTGCGCGGATGCGGGTACTGCGGCGAAGAGCAGGGCGGCTGTCAGTGTGGCGGTCGAGTGGTGCAGCATGGACATGCTCGTCGTCCTCTCGCAGGAAGCCTCGCTTCATCCTCAACGACCCGAAGCCCCGGTCGCTTGAGCTATTTGCTCCTTTCCGCTCCCGGACGATTCGTCCGGCGTCGCGCGGAAGCGCACAACCGGCCGGATTTCAATCGGGAAGCGGCGTCCCGGGTCGCAGCTTGCCGCGTTGCAGCTTTCCCGATGCGGTGCGGGGCAGGGCGTCCCGCCGCTCGAAGCGGACCGGAACCTTGTAGGCCGCGAGGCGACGGCGGCAGAATCGTCGCAATGCGTCCGCAGCGGGAATCGGCTGCGCGCCCGGGTGGAAGACCAGCCAGGCGGCCGGGCGCCGGCCGAACTCCGGGTCCGCAACCCCGGCCACCGCCGCGTCGAGCACTGCGGGGTGCTCGAGCAGCGCCGCCTCGACTTCCGCCGGGTAGACGTTCTCTCCGCCCGAGACGATCAAGTCGCTGCGTCGGTCGAGAATCGTCAGCGTCCCATCGTCGGCTCGGATCGCGATGTCGCCCGTGTGGAGCCAGCCGTCCGCGAGTGCGGCCGCGGTTTCCTGCGGCCTTTCCCGATAGCCGCGCATCACGGTCGGGCCGCGCAGCCACAGCTCGCCCGGGTCGCCGTCGGCGCAGTCGCGGCCGTCTTCGTCGACGATGCGCAGCTCGTTTCCGACCAGCGGCACGAGGCCCGTTCCCGCGGCCGGCGCGCGTGCTCCGGGCGGCCGCGTGGCGACCTGCGAGGCGGCCTCCGTCAGGCCGTAGGTGGGCGCGATCGGAAAGCCGAGAGCCAGCGCGCGGTCGATCAGCTCCGTCGGCGCGGGGCCGCCGCCGAGGAGCACGCAGCGCAACGCGGCGGGAGCGGGGCGCTGGCCGCGGACTTCGAGAATTCGCGAGAGCATCGTCGCGACCAGCGAAACGTGGCTGATCTCGTCCCGGTCGAGTGCGCAATCGACCGCTTCGGAGTCGAAGCCGGCGTGCACCACGACGGCGTTTCCGTAGAGCAGCGCGCGAACCAGGATCGACAGCCCGCCGACGTGATACAACGGCATGCAGGCCAGCCAGCGGTCGTGGGAGTCGGCGCCGATATGGGCTGCCGAGGCCAGCGCGCTCCATTGGAAGTTCGCGTGGGTGAGTTCGGCCGCCTTCGGCTCACCGGAGGTGCCGGAGGTGAACAAGACGGCGAGTGTCGAATCCGGTCGGACCGCGGCGAAGGTCGCATCGATGCGAACCGACTCCGGCGCGCTCTCGAACGCACGCTGGGTGTCGGCCACTTCCACGCAGCGGACTCCCGGCGGAGCGGCGGCTCGCGCGCGTTCCGAGAGCGCACCGCCGCCGTGAATCAACAGCCGGGCCCGCGCGTCGCGCAGCTGCACTCCCAACTCCGCCGGGGTGAGGCGGAGATTGAGGGGGAGCAGGACCGCACCCGAGATCACCACGGCGTGGAAGAGCACGGCGAACGGAATGCCGTTTTCGAGCAGCAGCGCGACGACGTCGCCGCGGCGGATTCCGAGTTCGGCGAGACGGCCCGCCGCAGCGCGCGCGCGATTGCGCAGCTCCGCATAGTCGATCACGTTGCCATCGCACTCGATCGCCGGCAGGGCTCCCGAGACCTGCGCTCGTGCGTCGAGCCACGGCGAAATCGCGGTCATTCCGGAATCTCGATCGATCGCCCGTGGCGGCAGCGCTCGAGAGCCTCGGGCTCCGGTTGGAGCCCGAGGCCGGCGGATTCGGGCAGCGCGATCGCTCCGTTCGCGATCGTCGGCGGAGTCGCGAGGTCCGTTTCCAACAGCCGGGCGGTCGCGAGGCCCGCGGCGTGTTCGGCGCGCGGCAGCGACGCGGCCAATTGGAGCGCGGCGGCGATTCCGAGGCTCGAGT
>Ga0210064_1000993_pt1 | contig 12780 bp, 10 predicted proteins | sample Muzzi_CordC_D2_FD_185531 | JGI IMG/M metagenome (GOLD analysis project Ga0210064, IMG submission 185531) | Wetland microbial communities from San Francisco Bay, California, USA, that impact long-term carbon sequestration - Muzzi_CordC_D2 (SPAdes) | ecosystem: Environmental > Aquatic > Marine >...
GATCAATGACCTGCGCAAGGCAGAGGTGCAGCTCAACAACGGAGCGGTTTCAAGGGCGCGCAGCATTCTGACGTCAAGCCGGGATTATTCTCGTAACCTTCAGCTCATGAAGGATGAAACAGAACGTGCCCTTCAGTATATCAACAGGTCTAACGAATCCAATGACAACGGTGCCGGTCTGTTTCCAGGAGACTGGGTCGGTATTTACAGTAGTCTGGACGAGATGGAAGTTTACGCTCCGAAGCTGGCGCAGGATACGCGGGAGCGCCTGGAGCAGGCGGAAAAGCATGCGACGAGGGGTGACATCCAGAAAGCAGCCGAGACGCTGAAAACAGTTGTAACCGGAGTGCCGTACAACCTGCTGCCTGGGCAGCCCATCGACCGGCAGATTCTGCTGGCTCTGGAGTTTCTGGGAGAAAATCAACCGGATATTGCTACGGCGAAAAGTGTCGTGGAAGATGCCCTGAACAGATTGGTTGTTGTCGACCAGACCACGACGGCGCAGGCGAAATACCGTATGAATGATCGCGTATGATGAACATGTTCGAACGAACCCTGTGGTTCGGTACACGCCGTGACCTTCGGCATACAGGACTGGAAACGCTCCATACATACGCCGCCTCTGGAGCGGATGCCGCTGCTGACCTGCGATCTTCGGAAACATGCCTGCTACATCGTTCAAGGTTTGTGTCGATGGATTCGGTCGCGCGGGCTGAAATGCATTCATCAGGCTGACCGCGGTCTTTAAAGCTTCTCCATGAAAAGAAGACATTTTCTTTCGGCAGTGGCGCTAACCGGCGCCGGTTTGGTCGGCTACCGCTTCTGGCCGGAAGACGGCTTTGTCAATCCCTGTCTGGAAGACGAATTACCGGAACATCTCGCTTCTCATCCGCTGGTGCTTGCCGCCTGGACAAACATCAATGCGGAGAAACTCTGGGACTGCCACGTGCATCTGATCGGGGTGGGAGACAGTGACAGCGGCATCTATCTGAACCCGAAAATGTCGAATCTCGCTTACCCTGTACAGTGGGTACAGCGCTTCTTTTACCTGAATGCGAGCTGCCTGAAGGATAAGGGCAGTATAGACGCCGGATTTATCGAGCGCCTGCTGCTGCTCCAAAAGGCGTTTCCTGCCGGCGTCAAACAGATGTTGCTGGCATTCGATTACTTCCACGACGAACAGGGTAATAAAATTGTTGAGGCGAGTTCCTTTTTCACGCCCAATGCGTATGCCCGGCGTCTCGCAGCCGCGTATCCGGAACGTTTTGAATGGATTGCATCGATACATCCCTATCGCACTGATGCTGTAGAGGCCTTGCTCGAGGCTGTTGAGGGCGGAGCGCGTGCCGTGAAATGGCTGCCGGCGGCACAGGGTATGGACCCGGCGTCACCGAAATGTGACGCGTTCTATCGGGCACTGACTGACCATGGCATTCCCCTGTTATCCCACGCGGGTACGGAACTGGCGGTGAAGGGCGGCAATACCGGGGATTTCGGCAACCCGCTGCGTCTGCGGCGGCCGCTCGATCAGGGAGTGAAGGTATTAACGGCCCACTGTGCTTCTCTTGGCAAGGGTCTTGACCTGGACAGCAGCGCCGGCAACCGGTACGTCGATAACTTTACCCTGTTCGCGCGCATGATGGACGAGCCCGGCTATGAAGGACGCTTGTTCGGTGAGCTGTCGGCCGTCACCCAGATCAACCGGCTGCGCAACGGTCTGGAAACACTGATCACGCGTACTGACTGGCACCCTCGCCTGATCAATGGTTCGGATTACCCTTTACCCGGCGTCATGCCGCTGTTTTCCGTCAGGGAACTGATACGGATGGGCTATCTGCCGGAAACTGCGAGGGCAACCCTCGTCGAGATCCGGCGTTACAACCCGCTGCTGTTCGACTTCGTCCTCAAGCGCAGTCTGAACGTCAATGAAAAGCGCCTGTCCCCGGTGGTGTTTGAAAGCCGCAGGGTTTTTAACAACAGCCGCTAGTTCGCCGGGTACGGGCTGTTACGCATATCGTTGCCCGGTGAGTGTAGACCCCGGCAGTTCCCTTGTGTTTACCGGTATGACGGTGTGTTGTCTTGTGAATCGTTACGGCCTGCACCAGTTTTTGGTCATGCAAAGACTGGCTGTTATTTTTCCGGCTTTCGTCTGTGTGACAGCGACTGCCCGGGTATTCCGGCGGATCGGTCCAGACGGACATGTCTACTTCTCGGACCAACCGGGTCCTGATACCGGACCTCATGCCCGGCCACACCATCATGCTCAGCATTGCTGGTCAGGACGACGAGCAAGTCATAACCGGTTCAATGTCCCGCGTGTCGCAGTCGGCAACTGATCTTCATCGCTTCATCTATCTTCTGAACAGATCGATCAGGATCCCGAAGAATCTCCCGGAGAGCCGTCTGGCGCCGGGGATGTCCTGAAAGAGTGTGCGATTGGGTATCTGACGCCGGTTGCCGGTATGGTGCTGCCGTCAGAGATCCTGTTCACATGAACGTTGGAGATTCAATAAAATCACTGGCGTTCTGCCATCCGCGTTACCATAACCCCGATGGAAATGCTGATCGATATCGCGATACCGGTCGTCGTCATTATGATGATGGTCGTCATCGGTCTGGAACTGACAATGGAGGATTTCAGGCGGATTCGCCGTTATCCGAAACCGGTTTTCATCGGGACGGCAGGCCAGTTGATCATACTGCCGGCCATCGCAGGCAGTCTCGCCTGGGCGTTTCACCCGCCGCCATTTATCGTAGCCGGAATGGTGCTTGTGGCCACCTGTCCGGGCGGGGCCATATCGAACTACTATGTCTACCTGGCACGCGCCGACGTGGCCCTGTCCGTCACGCTGACAGCGGTTTCCACCGTATTCGCTTTTATAACCCTCCCGATGTTGACCGCCCTGGGCTTCGATCTCCTGCTCGACCAGCAGGCGTCTGTCCCGGTACCGGTAGGACACATGATGTCCCAGTTGTTTCTCGTGCTGCTGGTGCCGACAGCGGCAGGAATGTGGATTCGACATCGCCGGAAGGGGTTCGTGAAACGCAAGGGCGTCCTGTTAAGGCGGATCAGTCTGGGCGGGCTCGTTGCTCTGGTCGCGTTTGTGATTCAGGACCAGACGGAAAACCTGGGCGCGCAGATCGGGAGTCTGCTCGTGATCACGGTGCTTTTTACCCTGCTCGCAATGATCATTGGAGCCGCATCCGGGTGGGGGCTCGGTCTGAAGCCCCATGAGCGGTTTGCCTTCATGGTCGAATACCCCGCGCGCAATCTGGCGATTGCCACCGTTGTCGGTGTTGCCCTGCTGGGTCATACGGAATTTGTGGTATTTGCTTCGGCTTTCTTCATTATCCAGGTGCCGTTGCTGCTGGCAGCGGTTGCGTTCCGGCGTCTGAAGTCTGGCAAGCAGGGGACATGCTGAAACCGGATGGTGCCGTACCGGTATCTACTTGCCGGCTAGCCCAGAGACTCAATGAACTGTGCGTCTTTCACGCACTGGGTGGCATTGATTTCTACCAGCATCTCTATCAAGGCGGATGCTGCCGGGGGTAGAGACATACCACGTCTGGTTGCGATTCCGTAAGCCGTCTTTAATTCGGGGATTCTGAATGGCAGGGCAGCGAATCGTTTAATCTTCAGTTCTTCGGCTACCATTCCGTAGGTGGCCAGACCAATCGCCTGACTGTTAGCGACGGTGTTGCGGATCAGCGATACGTCGTTGCTCTGGATGATGGAGAGATCCTCGATGGAGGAAACCTTGTCGCCGGCGGTTTTGAGCAAAGCGCCAAACATGGTTAAAAGACGTTGTGGCATCGTGGGAAGAACGAAAGGGTAGCGAACGAGGTTTTTCAGGGAAAGCGATTTCGTTTTCAAAACGGGGTGCATTCCGCTGCAAAACAGGAACCCCTGGTGGGGGAGCAGTGGCCTGATTTCCAGATCATGATCCGTTTGCATCTGGCTGGTTTCCATCAGCACAAAATCGAATTCCCGCGCCTTTAATCTTCGTGGCAGGTTGACCCAGTCATCGATCATGGCGGTGATTCTGATTCCGGGATGCGTTTTGTTGAAGCGGCCCAGTGTTTGCCCCACCAGAATGCTGGCGGCATAGGGGCCGAGACCGATGGTTAGCGAGCCTTCTTCCAGGTCCTGGAACTGCCGGATTCCTTCTTCGAGTGCCAGGGACGAAGCGACCACCAGCCTGGCATGCTTCAGCATCTCTTCGCCGACCGGTGTCGGTAACACGGCACGGGCCTTGCGGTCGAACAGCTCGCATCCAAGACGTGCTTCCAGTAACTGGATGCTCCGGGTCAGGGTGGGCTGGCTGATGCACAATGCCTGTGCGGCACGCGCAAAATTCCGGTATTCGGCGAGGGCGATGGCATTGCGCAGCAGGCGGACTTCAATCATGCATAAATCGTATCAAATAGATAGTCATAATTCATTAGATACATTGAATGGGAATCGTTACCATGATTTGCCTAATCCCGAGTCTGGCTATCGGGATTTGGCAGGGGGGCGGAACAGAGAATTGTCAATAACGCGGAGTAGCGGCATTAACTCGTATACCCGTGTGCTGGTCTGATGCGTGGATTCCCCGATATATCCGAATGCTCATTGTATTCGTTGCCTGAGAGGAGAAAAAAATATGCAATCAATGATGGGAATCTCAAGATATGCGGGAATCCTGCTGGCGGGGGTACTGGCATGGACCAGCGTTCAGGCACAGTCCGACAAGCCCAATATCCTGGTGGTGTGGGGCGATGACGTCGGTCAGTCCAACATCAGTGCCTATACCCATGGCCTGGTGGGCTACAAGACGCCCAACATCGACCGCATCGCCGGTGAGGGCATGACCTTCACGGATTACTATGGCGAACAGTCCTGCACCGCCGGGCGGGCCTCCTTCATCACCGGCCAGAGCGTGTTTCGCACCGGTCTGTCCAAAGTCGGCCTGCCGGGTGCCAAAGAGGGCCTCAGCGAGAAGGATCCGACCATCGCCACCCTGCTCAAGTCGCACGGTTATGCCACCGGCCAGTTCGGCAAGAACCATCTCGGTGATCGCGACGAGCATCTGCCGACCAACCACGGCTTCGACGAATTCTATGGCAACCTCTACCACCTCAACGCCGAAGAAGAGCCGGAGAACGAAGACTATTTCAAGAATCCGGAGTTGAAGAAGAAATTCGGGCCACGTGGCGTCATTCACTCATGGGCCATGCCCGACGGCACCCAGAAAATCGAGGATACCGGTCCCTTGACGAAAAAGCGCATGGAAACGGTCGATGACGATACCTCGGACCGCGCCATTGAGTTCATCCGCAAACAGCACGAAGCCGGCAAGCCCTGGTTTGTGTGGTGGAACGGCACGCGCATGCATTTCCGCACCCATGTGAAGCCGGAACTACGCGGCATATCCGGCCAGGATGAATATGCCGACGGCATGGTTGAGCATGACATGCACATCGGCAAGTTCCTCAATCTGCTCGACGAGTTGGGTATCGCCGACAACACCATCGTGTTCTATTCCACCGACAACGGTCCCCACTACAACACCTGGCCGGACGCCGCCGCCACCCCGTTCCGCGGCGAGAAGAACACCAACTGGGAAGGCGGCTGGCGCGTGCCCGCCATGGTGCGCTGGCCCGGCAAAATCAAGCCAGGCACATGGGACAATCAGATCATGCACCACATGGACTGGATGCCGACCCTGCTGGCGGCCGCTGGCGATCCCGATATCAAGGAACAGCTTCTCAAGGGCGTCAACGCCAACGGGCGGGATTACAAGGTTCATCTGGACGGCTACAACATGCTGCCGCTGCTGACCGGGCAGGTCGAGAAAGGCCCGCGTCATGAAATCTTCTACTTTTCCGATGACGGCGACCTCACGGCGATGCGTTATGACGCCTGGAAGCTGATCTTTATGGAGCAGAAGGCGACGGGAACGTTCCGCGTGTGGATGGAGCCCTTCGTACCTCTGCGCGTGCCCCTGATCGAAAACCTGCGTCGTGACCCCTACGAACGGGCGGAGATCACCTCCAATACCTACTACGACTGGATGCTGGATCGCGCCTTCCTGCTGGTGCCGGCGCAGGCGTATGTTGCCAGGTTTTTGGGAACCTTCAAGGAGTTCCCGCCGCGTATGAAGGCTGCCAGCTTCAGTCTTGATCAGGTCATGGAGAAGATGCAGAGTCCCGCTGGCGCACAGTGATCCATCACATCTTGATGACGATGGAACGCCATTGAAGGCAGGCTGACCGCCCGGCCAGGATCGGCCGGGCGGATCAGTGTTACCAGCGGGTCAGATCCTGAATAAACGCCCGTCAGGGGGGGGCACACGATGCGTGTATCGATTTGCCGCGTTCGGAAACTCCGACGGCGATCTGCAGATGTTGCAGTGGACAGCGGCGGGAGAGGGTAGACGTTTCATGCTGCTGGTGCATCATACCGACGCAGAACGCGAGTACGCTTATGATCGCACGTCACATATCGGTAAGCTCGACATGGCGCTGGACGAGGCGGACCGACGCGGCTGGACGGTGGTCGACATGAAGCGCGACTGGAAGGTCATTTATCCCTTCGAGACCCTTGATAGTGAATAAAAAAGGAGTACCGCTAATACATGACATGTACGGCCTGTTTCCACGGTGGACGGGTCGTAGATCGCCATGGGTTGTTCGGCTGGTAACAGGACATTTCAACAATTAATAACGGATTAATTTGAGGTAACTTTTATGGACGAGAATACAGTAGTTGACGTTACGAAAGTCATTCCGACCAGTGTGGATGCGGTTAGCCAGATCTGGGTGCAGGTACAGGACATCGTTACCGTCTGGGGTCTCAAGGTGATTGCCGCCATAGCAATATTCATCATCGGGCGCTGGGTCGCGATGCTGGTGCGCCGCATCGTCCGGCGCGTCATGGACAAGGCGAAGGTCGAGTCGATCATCACCAGTTTCGTGAGCAGTATTGCCTATATTGCTTTGCTGGCCTTCGTGGTCATCGCCGCGCTCGGCCAGCTCGGTATCCAGACAACCTCGTTCATCGCCATTCTGGGCGCCGCCGGTCTGGCGATCGGCCTGGCGCTGCAGGGCTCGCTGGCGAATTTCGCCGCCGGCTTCCTGATGATTATCTTCCGGCCGTTCAGGGTAGGTGATTTTATCGAAGGCGCCGGCGTAGCCGGGATCGTGGAGGAAATCCAGATTTTTACCACGATACTCAAAACGCCGGACAACAAGATTATCATCGTTCCCAATGCCAAGCTCGCCGGGGACAACATAACCAATTATTCCGCCATGGAGACACGGCGCGTGGATATGACCGTCGGGGTCGCCTACGATGCGGACCTTGCGCATGTCAAAAACGTGCTGAATGATATCATCAGTCGGGACGAGCGTATTCTTGCCGAGCCGGCATCACAGGTGGTCGTGGCTGAACTGGCGGACAGCAGCGTCAATTTCGTGGTGCGGGTGTGGACGAAATCGGCCGATTTCTGGGCGGTCAAATGTGATATGACGGAAACCATCAAGATCCGTTTCGATGCCGAAGGCATCGGTATCCCGTTCCCGCAGCGTGATATACACATTGTCAGTGGTACGGCGGCGGCATGAGTGTGCATGACACCGTGAAACTATCTGCAGGCGCATTATTGTCATAGGACCTGTCGGTATTTTTACGTCAATCGGAGCTCCGGTGCGAGGAGTGAGCAAACATTCAATTTACTGTTGGCAGTAACCAACGAGGAGAAAACACCATGAAAATGTACCTGCGTGCCTGTCTGGTATTCCTGCTGTTTGCTTTGCCTTTGGCCCAGGCCGGTGCGGACGAATACAGTGACACGATCAAGGTCTTCAAGAATGCCGGCGAGAGCGGTACGTTTTTCGCGAAGAGTTACGGCTATGCCGTGTTTCCCACCATCGGCAAGGCCGGTATGGTCGTTGGCGGGGCCTATGGCAAGGGCCGGGTCTACGCCGAGGGCGCTTACGTTGGCGACACTTCGGTGACGCAGTTGAGTGTGGGATTCCAGCTGGGGGGGCAGGCTTACAGTCAGATCATTTTCTTCGAGGACAAGCACGCCTTCGATGAATTCACCGGCGGCAACTTCGAATTCGGCGCCGAGGCTTCCGCCGTGGCGATCACCGCGGGCGCCTCGGCCGAGGCCACGACAACCGGCAGTTCAGCAGGCGCCAGCGGCGGCAAGCACGACGCGACCACGACTACGGCGGGTTCAGGGTACTACAAGGGCATGGCGATTTTCACAGTAGCCAAGGGCGGATTGATGTATGAGGCGAGCATCGGCGGGCAGAAGTTCAGCTATACGCCGAAGTAGGGGGACGCATCGGGCGGCCTGACAAGGTTTTGGGAAGGTGACGCAATGCCATCCGGCAGGAACGGCCGGCATTGGGCAATAGCGGAATCGGGGCACACCCAGTCCCGAAGGAAATAGCCAATGTCGACTCATGGGGGCAGACGCTGCATGGCGGATTCCTTACCAGGCACGCTATGAATAATTTCCTGTACGCTCGGAGAGCTGTCGTTTCAGATGCCTGCCGCCGCACGACACCCGCACCTCCATTTACATCGTCCCTTCGGTCGACGGTCACGGGTGGATCTGACCGGAAGGCGGGTTTGTTAGCCGGGATATATATCAAGCCTGGGTTCCGGAATCATCCTGCCTGGCAACCATCACTGGTGCGTTTTTCATGAAAGACAGAAATCATTGTTGCGACTATTCAGGTGAGGGTGCGAGGTTATCCGCGGTCCTTTGCCTATACCTGCCACTTTTTATTCTATTGCAGCTTTCCGGATGTGCAACCACCTATCCTGTCAATCCCCCGCTGAAGCATATTGACGAGGAGACTGCTTACAACTACCAGAATGTGGTTGAGCAGTCGGACAAGGGTAGCAATGTGCTGCTGATGCTCGCTTTCTCGGGAGGCGGCACGCGGGCGGCCGCATTTTCCTACGGTGTGCTGAAAGAACTGTCGGAAACCGAGCTGGGCAGGGAGAGGCACAAATACCGGCTGTCGGATGAGGTGGATGTGATCACCTCGGTGTCCGGTGGAAGTTTTACATCGGCCTATTTTGGCCTGTACGGCGATCGTATTTTCAAGGATTTCGAACACGACTTTCTACGTCGCAATGTGCAGGGAGAGCTGACCGGTCAGGTCCTCAATCCGTTCAACTGGCCCCGCCTGCTCTCACCCTTTTACACCCGCGCCGATATGGCCTCCGAACTCTACGACGAGATCCTGTTCCACCATGCGACCTACGCTGACATGATCAAGACGCATGGACCCTTTGTTATCATCAACGCTACGGAGATGACGCTGGGTACCCGCTACCAGTTTACCCAGAACTACGCCGACATCATCTGCAGCGACCTTTCACAACTGCCGGTCTCCCGGGCCGTGACGGCCTCTTCGGCGGTGCCGATCCTGTTCAGTCCGATTACCCTCACCAACCACGCGGGTGAATGCGGCTGGCAGCAGCCAGCCTGGATGCGCGCGGCCCTGGATACCCAGGACCGCAGCAGCCGGTTGTATAACCTCGCCACCGGCATGCTTGCACTCGAGAACAGGGAGGACCATCCCTATCTGCATCTGTTCGACGGTGGTCTCGCCGACAATCTGGGGCTGCGCGCCATGCTCGACGGTGTCCTGCGTTACAACAGCATCGACGAAGCACTGAAGGCGCTCGGCATGGAGAAGACCCGCAAGGTCGTCATCATTCTGGTCAATGCCGAAACCGCGCTTGATGTCGAATCCAGCCGGAAGATGCAGTCACCGACGTTTGCCGCGGCACTCGGCGCCGCCACCTCGGTGCCCTTGCAACGCTACAGCTTCGAAACCGTCGCCCTGATGAAAGACCGTCTCGCGGACTGGCAACAGGAATCCTATGAGTCCGCCTGCGGGAAAACGGTACAGTCGGAAAAGGGCATGGCAGACAAATCCGCCGACACGGAATGCAAGGGCGTCGATTTTCACTTCATCGAGGTCAACTTCAGCGAACACCCCGACCCCGCGGAACGGGATTACCTCAAGCGACTGCCAACCTCGTTTGTACTGACCGATGAAGCCGTGGATCGCCTGATTGCAGCCGGAAGACTGGTGTTGAGAAACAACGCTGAGTATCAGCGCCTGCTTTCGGAAGCGGCTCAATAACGGATAATCAGCGCAATCACGGTAATATCTGCCGGATACCAATCCGTGACAATGAATGATGAATCAGGTATTAACCACATCGTTGCGGTTCCATTCAATCTGTTAAGCCTGGCCTGACTGGAGAATGATCACATGGAGTTATCACTACGCCGTCATTTGCTTCCCCTGATCTGTTTGCTGATTCCCATTAGCGCTTTGTCAGACGAGGTATTTCTCAAGAATGGCGACCACTTGACCGGGACCGTCAAGAAAACCACGGACGGCAAGCTGGTGCTTGAAACCAGCTATTCCGGCGAAATCGGAATCAGGATTGCCGATATCCAGCGTGTCACAACCGACAAACCTGTCAGCGTGACGCTGGATGATGAAACGAAGATGACCGGCATACTGTCCTCGCCCGATGGCGCCGAGATGAGGATTGCCGCCGATGTCAACCAGGAACCGCTGTCGATCTCGATGGCGCAAGTCGCTGCGATCACTATCCCGGAGATTCCCGGGCTGAAAATCAAGGGTCAGTCGAATATCGGGCTGGATATGACCCGCGGCAATACCGACCAGGATACCTACCATGTCGATGCCGAATCGATCTTCCGCTGGCCCGATGATCGTGTGACGCTCAATGGCAGCGGAGACCTGGAGAAAAGCAACGGGGATAAAACCAAGCAGCAGGCTACCCTGGGAGGCAAATATGACCATTTCATGAACAAGAAATGGTTTCTCTACAGCGGGCTGGGTTTCGAGCATGACAAGTTTGCCGACCTGACCCTGCGCACCACCGTTTCGGCGGGTTCCGGTTACCAGATCTACGAAACCGATCGCACCAATCTGTCCATTGAAGCCGGTCCCGCCTATATCTGGGAGGATTACGATAAGTCCGATGACGATGATTATGCCGCTGCCCACTGGGGACTGCGCTTCGACCATTACCTGGTGGAGGCCTGGAAGCTGCAGGCCTTTCACAAGCACACCCTGGACTGGAATGTCGAGGAAGCCTCCGCGTACCTGTTAAAAACCGCAACCGGTCTGCGTATCCCCATCTTCGACAGCTTCCAGGCCACCGTGCAGGTTAATTTCGACCGCAACAACAACCCCGCTGCCGGCGCCAAGAAAGATGACTATGAATATCTGTTAACCGGGGGATATACCTGGTAGGCGAAATGGTGAGTATTATTCCCCGGGATGGAACCTCACAGGCAGGCGCCTTTCGAGTATGATTCTGCTTTTAACCCGGATATCCCCGTTGCAGCCACCATGCCACAAATGACCCCCAAGGAAATATGCGCCGTCCTGTCCCGTGACGTTATCGGACAGGATCAGGCGCTCATGAAAATGGCCGTCGCCATTTACAAGCACCTCATCGAGCATTCGGTGGGCAATGTCATGCTTATCGGAAATTCCGGTACTGGCAAGACCACCATCATGCGAGCCGCGGAACAGTTTTTTTCGCAGGCGAAGGGTTACGAGAGATTTTCCACCATCATCCGCATCAACGCCAACCTGGTGGCGGACCTGGCGAGTCGTGGAACCCAGAGCAATATCGTGATGGAGCGACTCGCGCGTCAGGCGGCCAATATTCTGGGCGAGAAGGCAGACTTCAAAACCATGCGCGACTACGTCTCACACGGCATTGTCTGTGTGGATGAAGTGGACAAGATCCGCGCAGTGGTCGGAGGACAGCCCAACGTGAAGGGGATCGTCGCGCAGGACAGCCTGCTGACGCTCATGGAGAATGAAAACGTCCAGGTGGAAATGCCGTACTTCGAGGCCGGCAAGTGGCATACGGCGATGACGCCGATCAATACCGCGCACATCCTGTTCGTCGCCGGAGGGGCTTTCGAAGAGCTCTATGACCAGGTTTTTCACCGCGTGACGAAGAAACTTGGCCCGGACAAGTTCTACCGTCTGATAAAACGCGCGGACGGTAGCCTGGACCGGGTATTTTTCTTCGAACTCGGTCGCCACGTTCAGCAAGAGGATATCTTCGAGTATGGTATGACGCCGCAATTCCTGTCCCGCTACGACAGCGTCATCATGCTGAGCGATTTGAGCGAGGCCAGTCTGGTCAAGATATTCAAGGAGATTAAAGGGGCTATCTGGCCCATCGCGGTAGATTACTTCCGGCATGCCGGCGTCACGCTCACGATCACCGATGAGGCGTCAGCGCTCATCGCCGAGATGGCAGCCAAGAAGTATCGTCTCGGAGCGCGTGCCCTGCGCGAGGTTTTCGGAAATATCATCAAGACACTCGAGTTCGATCCCCTGGCCTCGGAACTGCTCCACGAACAGGGCGGCCAGCGGGTGCTCGAGATTACCAAAGAGGTGGTCGAGTCCTGCCGGTCGGGCCAGTAATGCCTTTATAGTCTTGCGGCATCCGGGCTGCCGTGATAAGCCCTCATGAACGGGAAACCGCCCACATGTCGGCAGTCAATGTCGTTGATGGCTGATCCTTCCGGCGATAGCGATGGCGCAGCTTCACGATCCGCCAGCGCTGGTGCCACGGCAGGAGATAGGCATCCGCTCCGACGCTGCGGGGATAGAGCATCATACGCGCCAGCCGCAACGTCTCTTTTTCGTCGAGCCACCGGGTCGATCCCACCAGGATATCGCGCGGGCAAAGAC
>Ga0210064_1000995_pt1 | contig 12769 bp, 10 predicted proteins | sample Muzzi_CordC_D2_FD_185531 | JGI IMG/M metagenome (GOLD analysis project Ga0210064, IMG submission 185531) | Wetland microbial communities from San Francisco Bay, California, USA, that impact long-term carbon sequestration - Muzzi_CordC_D2 (SPAdes) | ecosystem: Environmental > Aquatic > Marine >...
GGGCTATGCCGTCTTCATCGATCAGCAATGATTGTCTAAAGAAGAGCGCACCAATACGCTCGAAGATGGGATCGGAACCATCGCAGGAGGCCAGGGTTGAATCACACTCGGCGGTCAACGTGAAATGGATGTCGTGAAATATTGTCGATTCAATCGGAAACAATGCGGTGCAGAAAAACCCGGGGATCAATCCGCATCCTTGAATCGGCAGCGGGAATCCAGGCGTGGTGGTTAAAAAATCCTGAGGAGCAGCGTCCGTATCCACTGAGCCAGAGAAATCGGTCCCCGCGATGAGTTGTCCTTTCTCGTCACTGAGAGCGCCTCCGGTGACGTAGATAACGTCACCCACGCCACCCGTGTACTCAAACGCAATCGCTCCGAGAACAATATCGGATTCTCCCGTCGAGACGGGAAACAGCTCGATGTGCTGCATGCGGGTAAGGGTGGCCGCGAAACTGACCGGGGTTTGGTATGGAATTGGATTGCTCGCGGCCGCGCGGGTATCGAGCGCGATGCAAACAACGCCCGGTTCACCCTTGTCGAGGAAATCACCCGCCGAATCGATACAGCCCGGCTCGAGGCTCAGCGCGATCGGATCCGCCATCGCTGCTGACGTAAGCATGATGAAGATGCCCGCAAGACAGACTCTGAGTTTTCGAGTACGGGCAGACATACCGCATTCCCTCCAAAGAACTCGCTGAAATGTCGTTCTCGGTAAAAAGTCAAAGTGACTGGGGAACCATCCGTCTGGCCTTCGGCACGCGGGATTGCCCCCATGGTTGTCAACGGGGCACGAGCATTTCGAGGAAATGATGATAACCGAGTAGCGGTTGGTTTACCGCGAAAAGTTTTCAAAAACACGGGCGATTTCGATGAAGTAAATTCCCGATCGAGAGCAGTGTCAGACGAGTTTCTCGCGGCGCAGGGCGCGTGAACAGGCACCCGTCAGCCGCGGGGCGACGGGGCCGCGCGGGTGATTCGGTAGCGTGCCCCGACTGGGAAGGGTCCTTCCAGTCGAGTCATCTCGCCGGTGGACCATCTGATATCCAGACGCCTGATTTCGCTTTTCGCGCCGAGCCCAAACCTTGCCTCGGCGGGATCGAAGGACTGAAAGCCGCCGCTGGCTTTGATCTCGCGGACCTGCAAGGTGCCGTCGGCGAGATGGGCCGTGAGTGCCGTACCGATCCCGAATCGGTTACCAGCAAAGTCCCGGATCTCGAAGGTCGCGGCGCGCGCGGTGGTGGCCGGGGCGCGATTCTCGAACAGACGTAGCGGCCCGATTATCGGGCGCGTCACAATATCCGGGTCTCCATCACCGTCGAAGTCGGCGACCACATAGGCGGAGGTCGCGAGATAGTCGACGAGGCCCGCCTCGACCGTTGCCTCGCGAAAATGTCCGGTGCCATCGTTGCGGAAGAACAGGTTGGATTCCCACTCCGGAATCAAAGCGAAACCGGTGGCTGCATATAAATCCTGCCAGCCGTCGAGATCGAAATCGGCGAACTTCGCGTTCCAGGTCCACGTTGTTACATCGAGTCCGCGCGCCTTGGCGCGATCCACCCAGGCACCGTTGCTATCTTGTTCGAGGAGAATATTCTTGAAGTGCGATTGCGGTATTGCATCCGCATCGGCCAGGCGCGCAAGCTTGAGTGGGATCGGAAATGAGCGTTCGCACACGTCGCGAAACCGCGGCAACGACGCGGGCAAGTCGGCACAGCGCTGCCGGTCGCCATCACTGTAGATGGCCTGCGAGAGCAAATTCTGTCCGATGCAGATGAGGCGGTCGCGCTCGTCGCGTGTGCTCAGGCAGTTTTGGACGTCACCTGCGAAGTGCATTTCCGTAACGCTTTCTGATTTAATCGTCCCGAAATAAGCCATCGGGACGCGCACGAGCCGCTCGCAGTGGGACCGATGATCAGGCTCGAGAATGAGTGCGCAGGCGTCGGCTGCCGGGCGAAACCCTGGCGTCGGCGATACAGTACCGTCCCCATGAGCGATATCGGCAATCAGTATTTCGAGCCGGCCATCATTGTCGAGATCGGCGGCGTCAATGCTCATGGTATTGTGCGCCGTGATTGGGAACAGTTCACCTGCGCGCGAATGCTCGTCCAGACCTCCGCGACCATCGCCGACATAGACGAGATCGGAGACTTCGTAATCGTTTCCGACCACGAGATCGGGCCAGCCGTCGCCGTCGAGGTCCGTGATCAGAGTCGTCCATGTCTCGCCAGTCATGTCCGATAGGGGCTCGTAGCGGAATTCGCCGCCGACGTTGCGTAGAATCCAATTGCGAGCGGACTCTGGCGGTATGCCGATTGAGGCGTGCCAGTTGCCGAGTACGGCGTCCATATCGCCGTCTCGATCCAGGTCGGCAAAAGCAAGTGCAGCGGTGAAGTTCGCGCCACGATTGTCAATCGGTTTGAGATCATGGCCGTCGAAGCGGCCTTCACGGTTGCGCAGCCACCACAAGCCCCCACCCCAGGCGGAGGCCACGATATCGAGCCAGCCATCGTTGTCAAGATCGACCAGGGCGGCGTTCAAGATATCCCGATCGGTCAGAGCAGGGACGTCGATCCGCTGCTGAATGAAACGCGCGTCGCCGCGATTGGCGAAAAGCATCAGCGCGCCGCGCACCGGCACCAGCAGATCGACGTGCCCGTCTCCGTGCACGTCACCGGCTGCAAGTCCGGCGGAATTGGTGAATGGTTCGATGAAGTCCTCGCCATCGAAGAGCGGCGGTATCAGGAGGCCGGTGTCCTCACTGGTGCGCATCACAAAGGCGCTGCCGCCAGTATCGGGGCGCCCGACATCGGCGGCCGTCCCGACGGTGATCCCCGGAACGCTGAGGGCGTCTACACGAGAGAACGAAAGCGCATCGCGAGTCATGACCGCGCCGATTTCAGCAATTTCGTGCCCTGGCGAAGCTTTCGCCGAAACATAGCTGGCTGGCGTCGTAATTCGGCCGAGTTCCGAATATATGAACTCCTGTAATTGCGCGCGTTGCCACTTCTGGATCTGGTGGGCGGCGACGCCGGCGACTACGCCCAATCCCGTCAGCACGATCGCACACCAGATCGCCGCTCTTCGCGATACTCCACGCCATAGAATCAAGAAGGAGTAAACGCTGAACGAGCCGAGGGTGAACAGCAGCGGCATTGCGTAGCGTACCGGCAGGCCTGCCTGCATCAGGGCGGAGGTGATGACGACGTCGAATGCGATTGGCACGGGCAAGATCAGGCCGAACACCGCGAGCGCGCCCATCAGCACGAGCGTGAGCGAGTGCGTAATTCCCGCGCCGAACGAAACCACGAGCTGCCAGGGGATCAGCTCGACCACCAGCGCACCGATCAGTCCGGCGAGCACCATCAATGGTACTGTTCTGCATACAATCCATGTCAGATTGCGGGCGAAGGTTCGCAGCACCGCCCAAGCTGCGCCGGGCCAGCCGCTGAGAGGGCCCGTAGCGGCGACGCTAAGCAGTGGGGGCGCAGAGGCGCTCTTCACCGCCGGTGCGGAAGCTGCCGGCGCTCGACCTTTCAGCGAGAGATGTGCGATGACCGGCACCGCGATCAGTAGAAAAGCGAGGGTCACCGCGAGTTTGACCAATACGAAATAAAGTGGAAACAGTGAGAACGCCATGGTCAGCACCACCACGTTCAGTGTGGGCGAGCTGACCAGGGCGGCGAGGGTTGTTTCGAGGCGAAGGCCGGCGGCGTGGAGGCCGCGTGCGATGGGCGCGGCGCAATTTACGCATACGCCAAGGGGCGTTCCAAGCACGACGCCGAAAAGCGTAGCGCCGGCCGCGCCCGGATCGTATCGTCGGCGCACGAAGGCAGCGACGGTCAGCAAGGCCGCGGCGAAGAGCAGGCCGAACAACATTCCCTTCATGTTTTCTTTGGCCCAGTTCGCCGAGGTTTGCAGCACACGCACCGCAAGCGCCGAATCCGGGTCAACCGCGAACACCGACTGGAAAGTCATCGGGCCTTCCAGCGGCACGATGCCGGCCATCCGTGCCTTCTCTTCGAGGCGCGGATAGCGGCTGCTGGTCCAGAAGGTAGTCGCAATCACGGCGACGAGCGCGATTGATATCCAGAGCGATCGCGCGCGGAATGTGGAGTCGTGAATCAGCATTGTCGTGCTAATGAATCAGACGCAACGGAGGATTTGGCAGCACTGCAGGTGGGGTGGAAAGCGCGATCCTTTTCGACGGCATTCACGGCCGGAGGATAGCACTTTCGACTTTGATTTTCGGGCGAAATCGGGTGTGTAATGCCCCGTTGCAGTGCGGTAGAGTTCGCGCAGGCATCCAACGCGGTTGTTCGGTGGGCTCATCCGCGGAAAGTGATTTCGGCTGCAGGTGCGCAACCCTGGTGCGGTTGTCCGGCTGCAGTCATGTGAATGCAGGGTTCGAGTACTATTCTGGCGATCGATCGAGTAATTATCGTAAGTATCTGATAAATATGGGAGCCCGCTTGGCCCATGGGTTGCTGGAGCCCGTTGACCAGGTGGCGCGGAGGCTCATGGCATTTTCTTTTTCCAACCGTGTGAGGCCGACAGAGAACATACTCATCCGTGAGCTCGAAGGTGAGTCCGTAATACTGAATTTGGACACCGAGAGCTACTTCGGATTGGACGACATCGGCACCCGGATGTGGTCCGTGCTGACAACGACCGATTCAGTTCAGGACTCGCACCGGCTGTTGGCAAAGGAGTACGACGTGCCTGAGGAGCAGCTGCGAGTTGATCTTCGGGTGCTCATTGAAGGGTTGATTGAGCATGGTCTGGTTAAAATCGAGGATCTCTGACTGGCGAAACGTTCGCAGTCTCTCCAATCAGGAGAGGCGGTTGCTGGCCGTCTCGATGGTGTTGATGCCCGTTATCGTCGTGGCGCATCCATTGCTTGGATTGAGGCGCGTCCAATGGGCTTTGAATCGGCTCTTGCCATTTCGTGAAAGCTCACGTTACTCCGAATGTCAGGGGAGGCGGGTCGCTCGTTCTGTCTCACGGGTGGTTCGAATCGCTGCAAATCGCAGCCTGAGTCACGCAACGTGTCTACAACAGTCCGTCCTTCTGCATCGGCTATTGAATCAACGCGGCATTGTTGCCGATCTCCGAATCGGGGTTAGAAAGCGCGATGGGATATTTGAAGCACATGCATGGGTCGAATGCCTGGGAGAGATCTTGAACGAAAGCACGGACGTGAAGGCCCGGTTTACACCATTTCCCCATCGAGGGACGCCTACGTTGCCCAGTGAACCATGAGCGGAATTGTTGGCGTCTTGAATCTTGATGGACGCCCTGTAGATATTGCGCTGGTTGAGCGGCTGACAGAAAAAATGCGGCCGTGGGCAGGGGATCGGCTGGCGAACGCCGTCGAGGGCAATGCCGGTCTCGGATATGCGCAGCTTAAAACCACCGATGAGGCTGCTACCGAGCGGCAGCCGTTCAACTTGGGCGGCAATATCCATATTGTCGCGGATGCCCGGATCGATGGCCGCGCGGAGTTGATTCGGGAATTGCGGGGCAACGGGCGGTGCGTGACAGGCGATGCGCCGGATGTTGAGCTCATTCTTCACGCATACCATGTATGGAACCGCCAGTGTGTGCATAAATTGCTGGGAGATTTTGTTTTTGCGATATGGGACGCGGATCGTGAGCATCTTTTTTGCGCGCGGGATCACTTCGGGGTCAAAACACTGTTTTATGCCGAGATGGGCGATACATTCGTCTTCGCAAACGCACTGAATGTCATTCGCCTGCACCCCGAAGTGGGCGATGAACTCAACGAGCCCTCCATCGCGGATTTCTTACTCTTTGGCTTCAATCAAAGACTCGATACGACCTCTTTCAAAGATATTCACCGATTGCCTCCAGCCCATACCTTATCTCGCTCTAAGCGTGATCGCGCAGTTACGCAACGCTATTGGGAACTGCCTACCAATGGCGCGATTCGGTATCGGCGACAGTTTGAATACGTGGAACACTTCAATGAGCTTTTTGAAGTCTCGGTGGCAGATCGTTTGCGGGGAAAACGCGTCAGCGTATCCATGAGTGGCGGCCTCGATTCCACGTCTGTCGCAAGCATGGCGCACAGCATTCTGTCTAACAGGAAGAACCCTTTCGACATGCGCCTGTGCACGAACGTGTACGACCGACTGATCCCGGACAAGGAACGCCAATACGCCGAGCTGGTGGCGCGGGCCCTGAACGTCCCGATTCACTTCGAATCCGTGGATGACGCCAAACTTTACGCGGGCTGGTCCCGGCCCGGAATTCATTTGCCCGAGCCGGTGGAAACGTTCCGCGTCGCGCCCGCCACGAAGGCATACCACGAATTCATGGCGGATTGCCGGATTGTTTTGACTGGGTATGGTGGCGATCCGGCGTTGGCGGCTCCGAGCGCTTACGTCGTTAATCGAATTCGACGTGGTGAACTGTCAGAGCTCGTTCGCGGCGTCTGGGCGTGTTTGAGCACCCACGGTCATCCGCCTTCGTTGGGCATTCGTTCACTCATCATGGAAAAACTGGGTTGGACAAGCAGCGAAATTCAGATGCCGGCATGGCTGAATCGAGAATTTGTGACCCGGTTCGATCTGGAAGGGCGCTGGAATCAGGTCAAGACTCCTGGCAGTACCCGGCATGCCGTTCGCACTGAGGCATATGCGGCGCTTGGCGATAGCGTCTGGCCTTACAGTTTCGGCGAACTCGATCCCGGCTGCAGTGGCAGACCCGTCGAGTTCCGGCATCCGTTTTTCGACCTGCGGCTCGTTCGTTACCTTCTCGCACTACCCCGGCAGCCCTGGTTCGTGAGAAAGGCGTTGCTGCGCGAAGCGATGAAGGGCAGGCTCCCCGAAACGGTGCGCTTGAGACCGAAAACCGTGCTGTGTGGGGATCCGGCGCACGCCGTGTCGCCGGATTTCGACCGTAGTTGCCGAGATGGACTGCTGTCGGCTCCCGGACTCTCATCGTTTGTCGACAGAAGCGCAATTCCCGTGCATATTTGGGACAAGCCTACGCTTGCTTCTCTCGAGTCTGGTGACAACATTCGACCATTCAGCCTGGGCTATTGGCTCAACTACTGTTGGCGGCCTTGTTCGGCGAAACCGGCACGAGGCGTCATATGAGCAATAAGCAGGACAAGCACGACCGGCCCGGTTTGGAAAAACGGTCCTACCACGCGCCACAGCTCTACATTTATGGCGATGTGAACAAGCTGACCCGTGGCAAAATTTCCAGGTCCACGACGGTCGACGGCACAGTGATTTGGGGCTACCCCCTTCGATCATAGGTGCCATCAGCTCGCGTGTGATTCTACAATTCTTCGGAAGAGAGATGGATTCCCGGACTTTGAGCGCGCGCTATCCCGGCTCGCTTGACTAGATTTCGGGCTTTCCCTCGCGCCTCACTCCAACGCAGCCATCATGGAGCATGCATATTCCATTTACGGTCTTCGTCTGGAAGCGGATCAATGTCTTCCCGGTATGTTAGAGGCGGGCAACGGCCCGCCGGCGGACGTGACAGTTTGGACGCAGCACGTGCCGACGTGGGTGACCGGGGCCATTGCGGGATCGAAACAGCTTCGATTCGACAGCGGCGACTCCCATGTCGGGCTGCCGGCAACCGTTCAGGTCTGGCGCTATTTTGACAGTGGCGCGTTTCACTTCGCATACCGAGGTGGGGTCGAGTTTGTGATCGACAGTCGTGGTCGGGGAATTTCGGTAGCGTGCACTGAGTCTGCCACCGTACAGGATGCGACGAGTTATCTGGTAGGTGTGATTCTGGGTTTCGCGCTGCGGCTCAGGGGTCGGCTGGCCCTTCATGCGAGCGTTGTGGTCATCGATGACCGTGCCGTCGTGCTGCTCGGTGATGCCGGTTCGGGAAAGTCCACGACCGCCGCCGTGTTCGCGGCCATGGGGCACGAGATCCTCAGTGATGACGTTTGCGCCCTCGTCGAGTCCGGTGGCGAGTTCTGGGTGGAACCCGCGTATCCCGGCATACGTCTGTGGCCGGAGACGGTAGAAGCGATCTTCGGTTCCTCCGACGCTCTGCCGAGAATCGCCCCAGCGTGGGACAAACGGCTTCTGGCTCTCTCTGGCGGAGATCATCGTTTCCATTCGACCCGTCTGCCCGTCGGCGCCCTGTATTGGCTCACGGAGTCTCAGCGGGCCAAAAGTTCGTCGCGCGTGAAAGAATTGCGCGCATCCGAGCAGATGATGAAGCTTGTGTCCATGTCCTACCCGGGGTACTTACTGGACCGCAAGATGCGATCGGACGAATTCGATCTGCTGGTCCGGCTCGCAGGGAATGTTCCGGGTAGTGATGTCGAGGTTCGCAACGATATTTTCAGCGTGAGCGAAACTTGTCATGAAATTCTCGCGGATTTCCGCGCACCCAGAGAGCAAGATTGATCGCGCGCCGGAGAGAACGTGAGCCCCACTGAGTTGTTGCGCTTCCATCGCTCGATGCTTACCGATGTTGCCCGGGTGGAGGGGTTTCGCCGGGCCATCGAGGCATGTGTAAAAGCGGGCGACGTGGTGCTGGACCTGGGCAGCGGAACAGGCATTCTCGCGATATTGGCGGCGCGCGCGGGGGCTCGCATTGTTTATGCCGTTGAAGGCGCCGAAATCGTGGAAATCGCGCGCCTGGTTTGTCGAGACAATGGCGTCGAAGACCGAGTAGTCTTTCTCGATACGCTTTCTCCGCGGGTGCAGCTTCCGGAACTCGCCGATGTTCTGATCACCGAAACCATCGGCAATTTCGGATTGGACGAAGGCATTCTCGGCTGGGTCGGGGATGCGCGCCGGCGCTTTCTCAAGCCTGGCGCCGCTATTGTGCCTTGCGCCATTGAGTTGTGGGCCGCCCCGATCGAGATGCCGCAAACCTATGCCCGGGAGATTGATTGGGGATACACCCAATCGGGGATCGATTTTCGGTCCATGCGGCCATTCACCGTCAACAGTTTGTACCATCAGCGTATAAAGCCCCGGCACTACCTGGCGGAACCCCGATCATTGGGTGAAGTCGTGCTCGGCGAGGTGGCGTCGACCGCATTCGCAACCGACGCCGAATTCCAGGTTACGCGGCCGGGTGAATTGCACGGGCTCGGCGGCTGGTTTTCCGCCCGCCTGTGTGAGGGCGTGACGGTTTCCAATAACCCGGAGAACGAGGCGGGCAGCTGGTCACACGTATTCCTGCCCTTCGAAGCCCCGCGCCGCGTCGCGCCCGGTGACACATTGAAGGTCCATATCGCCTGCGCCAACAACGGCAGCGTGTGGCGGTGGTCGTTGGCGAAGAGCGGTATGCCGGGAGTTGGCGGCCGTGATCACCCAGCCGGATCCCGCTTCGATCACTCGACCTTCTTCGGTTCGCCGGCCATGGCAAGCCATCTTCACAGACAGGCGCTCGGTCACGCGCCAGAACTCAACGTGGATGGGCGCGTCACGCGCCCTGTCGACGGAGTTCGGCTCCTGAGCCGGCAGGCCGGACCGTGACCTCCTGGCGGGTGGCGGCAGGCCGTCCGTCTGAATCCCACTTCAGCTCTTCGGCCGAGAGTCGTCTTGTATATCAAGGGGTAACAGGCAATACTTCACATTCTATATTTAAAGTAAATTATTCAGTCCAAATATCTCCCCTCGGGCGCCCGTCACCGAATCCGGCGCAGAAACCGGGTCTGTCAGAGGGTATTTGGCGATGGGGCGCCGCCCGGTGCGCAAATCATTGGGGCAACGCCCCATTTTTTTGCCCGCTCAACCGGCCTTCAGGAGCGGCTCCCGATGAGCCTTCTCAGGCGGCGCGGGAGAAGTCGTTGAGGAGCGACTCGACTTCGTCGGCCTCGGGCCGGAAAGACAGATCATAGGCCGGGTAGCGTTCGATCAAGAACTCGCACAGGTTGTGGGCACGCTCGGCCAGAGCCGGTTCGTACCAGGGCACGGTGGCCAGCGGCAGCAGGCGTTCGCGGGCCTCATTCGGCCCAAGCCGAGTGAGCTCTGTCGTGTTTCCGTGGCGCAGAAAACAAAGTGCTTTGAGGGGAACGCTCTCGTTCACCGAGATCCCCGCATCCCCCGGCCAGGGCGTGCCGAACATGCTGAGTTTCGAGCCAAAGCGGCGCAGCACGATGCGATCGTCGCTCAAGAAGCGGGCGTTGCGCGTGCTGCCGAGCAGGCGCGAGATGGTGCTCTTGCCGGTGCCGGCGGAACCGGCGAACAACATCCCCTGCCCATCGATGCTGCCGCCGGCGGCATGCATGAGCATCGAGGCCGAGCGGGCCAGACCCACGTGGACGGTTAGAATTTGGTCCAGAGGGTACTGGATGATGTTTCGTGCAAGGCGCGATTTTCCGGATGTGGCGATGAAATCTCCGTTGCAGTAAATACGCCCGTGATTGAAGCCGCGATCGACGGTGATGCTCCACGGCGCCATGGCGGTCCGGGGATCGACCTTCATGCGAAAAACGTGGCGCCGCGCGTCGCTCAACATCGACCAGGTATCGCCAGTGTCGAAAACCATGCCGAGCAAATCCGGCCGCGGGACATCGCCCTCGACGACCTCCATCTCGACGGTATCGATACAGGGGCCGTCTGCCGGGGATGCGCGCAAGAAGGTCGAGTAAGACTTCGATGGCGCGGCGAGGCGGATGTGCTGGCCGCCTCGATAATGCAGGCACAGCCCGGCGATGCTCAAGCACAGCGCCGTGGTGCCTGGCAATTCGGTGGCACGCGCGAGGCTGCGTTTATTCGGAATCGGTGCGTCGTTCACTGTGGATTCCCGGCGGGGCTTCGTTTATCGCCGATCGTAAATTTCACGGCAAATCGAAGTCCCGGCGCTCAGTCAGTGGCTCATCGCTTCGTCCGCAACAGGCGTCTGGGGTTGCCCGCAGGGTAGAGGAAGTGATGTTCTCACCAACAAATGGCGGTTGTTATGATCAAATACTTTAGTTCGCCCGAACAGGCTTGGTAGGAATTGATGATGACCGGCGTGTTGCATTGGACGCAATCCAGGAGTCTTGATGGACCGTATCAGATGCACAGAGCCTAACAGAGCGGTCTGCTCAAGAGCGTGCATCCTTCACGAAATCAGCCGGTTGGTGCTGCTTGGACGGCCCGCGTTCGCGCCTGATAAGGTGGACCATGGCCGGATTCGGCCCAATCCGCCGGATTTTGTGACACCGTTCACACACTGCTCTGGCCCATCGACTGGAGGGTAGTGGCCGTTCTAAAGAGGACCGCCGGCGGATGACGACGGCCTTGGCCACGGCATATCCTCCATCGGGCCGTTGCGTTTAAACTTCACACTCATCTTCTGTGCCGGATGGGACTCTCGATCTGCCAATGGAAGCGCAACCACGCACCTCGCTCGATCTTTCCGTGCGCGTTATCCCATCGCCGGACGTGCTGGTTCAGGAACTCGATGGTGAATCGGTGCTTTTGAATCTCGAGAGCGAACGCTATTTCGGTCTCGACGATGTGGGAACACGGGTCTGGCAGCACGTGCTGGAGCATCGGCAACTGGGACGCGTGTGCGAGGAAATGCAAAAGGAATACGATGTGGACGCGCCGACACTTCGGGCGGATGTTTTGCAACTCGTCGGAGCGCTCATCGACGCCGGCATCGTCACTGTCGAGCACAGTGCATCGGAGGCCGGGGGCGATAAGGGCTAGTTTGGTCTTTTCCAGGGTGCGGCATCGGGTGGGTTGCCGGTGTTCGGGGCTCGTTCCATCCGATGCCGCGCATTTGCCGTGAGCGGAATCACGGGGCTTTTTAATCGCGATGGCGCGCCGGTTGACGCGCCACTTCTGCGTCAGTTAACCAATCGCATGCGCCTTCGCGGCTCGGACGCGCTTCATACCTGGATCGGCGAGGGTGTTGGTTTCGGTCATGCGATGCTGCGCACGGCCTGCGAATCATGGGACGAAGCTCAACCCTTGTCCCTCGATGAGCGCGTGTGGATCATCGCTGACGCACGGGTGGACGGCCGATCGGATCTTTACCGCAAATTAAAGGCCCGCGGTCACGACGCCAGACCCGGTGCAAACGACGCCGAGTTGATCTTGCTTGCTTACCGGGCCTGGGGTGAGAAATGCACCCAACATTTATTGGGTGATTTTGCCTTCGCTATATGGGATACCCCGAGGCAGCGGCTGTTCTGTGCGCGGGATCACTTGGGTGTAAAACCTTTTTTCTATGCCCATGCGGGCAATTGCCTGATCTTCGGCAATACGCTTAGTGTCGTGCGCGCGCATCCGGCGCTCACCGATGAGCTGAATGACCAGGCTATCGCGGATTTTTTGCTGTTCGGCATCAACCAGGACCAGGCAAGCACAGCATTTGACCGGATAAACCGTTTGCCGCCAGCACATCGGATGATCTGCTCGGCCGACACCCTGCGCATTGAACGCTATTGGGATCTGCCTTCCGAGGGCGGTTTGCGCTACCGCAATACAAACGACTACGTGGACCACTTTGCCGAGATTTTCGATGCTGCGGTGGAAGACCGTTTGCGGAGCGATCGCATCGGCGTGCTCATGAGCGGGGGGCTCGATTCCACGGCGGTCGCAGCCTCGGCGAAGAAGTTGTTGCTAAGACAAGGCGCGGACTTCGATTTGCGCGCCTATGCGTGTGTATTCGATAGCCTGTTTGCTGATGAGGAACGGCATTTTGCCGCTTTGGCTGCAGCGTCACTGGGAGTGCCGATCCACTACCTGGCCGCGGACGGCTACCCCTTGTTCGGTCTTTGGCGCGGGCGCGTGCAGCCGCTTCCGGAGCCGGTGGA
>Ga0210064_1000996_pt1 | contig 12759 bp, 13 predicted proteins | sample Muzzi_CordC_D2_FD_185531 | JGI IMG/M metagenome (GOLD analysis project Ga0210064, IMG submission 185531) | Wetland microbial communities from San Francisco Bay, California, USA, that impact long-term carbon sequestration - Muzzi_CordC_D2 (SPAdes) | ecosystem: Environmental > Aquatic > Marine >...
TTTGTGCTCGCCGGTACTGTTTCACAGGGACTGCTGCATTATCTGGCCTCTCGCTTTCCGACGCTGGTTTGGCGTTCCTTCGGGTCCTGGTTGAGAACGATTCGACCCGGTATCGCGCCTTCTGAACGGGTGGTCTCTATGGCACTACGCAATTCCTTTCCTGAATTTCTCCTGGCTAACTCTAACAGCCATAACTTCGCAAAATTCATTGCCAAAAGACAAGACCTTGATAGACTAAATGTTTTCCGCATCGCTTCCGGGTGAGAATTTAGGACTCTCAAGATAATAAGCTTGCGCCGATAATTAAAAGGGCACCCGTCGCTCAGACCTCAAGCCGGCCCCGGCGCCACCACCCGCAGTTCCTCGGCATCTCGCGAGCAGCGGATATGTGCATCGACGCGCGCCGCCTCAGGGAGTTGCTGCGTGATGATCCAGATCTGGGCGAGCTCATCGCTCAGTTCTGGCAGAGCGTGCAGAGTTTGCAGCATGCGTTTCTCATCGAAGAATGCGAACGGCTCGTCCAGGAAGACAAATTGTGCACCACCGACGGCGGAGAGGATCAGCTCCTGGGACAGGGCAAGACGCACCGCGAGCATGATCTGGCGCTGGGTACCGCTTGAGATCTCGTCGAAATCCATGAAATCGTGCTTGTCACTGGAGAAGACACGGACGCTGAGGTTCTCGTCGATCTGCAGGTGCTGGTAGCGGTCCTCGGTGAAGCGCGGGAGCGCCTGGCCGGCAAGACTGCGAATCTCTTTGTTGAACTGGTGGGATCGCTCACGCGAAGCACTCTCCAGCAGGCTTATTCCCGTATCCCGGACGCAGGCATGGTGCGCGCGCGCGCGGTGTGTCTCCCGGTGTTCATCCCGCATCGCCTCGAGCCGTTCCGCTTCGCGCAGACGCTGTTGCTCTTCGCCGATGGCGCGGTCCACCAGCGACACTTGCTCCTTCAGCGTCAGGGATTGGTTTAGTAACTCAGGCCCGATGCCATCGACGGTCTGTTTGATCTCATCCGGGTCCAAATCAAACCGTATTACGCGATCGCGCAGAGCCGCCACGCTGTCGGGGAGGGACAACCCCCTGAATTCGCCGTGCGTCGCCTCGGCTACTTCCAGGCCCCGGACCTTCAGCAGATCCGGCTGCGCGTCGGGTTCCGGAGCCGAGAGGAGTCGAGCCACGTTTTCCAGCCGGCCAGTGGTGCCGTCGCCAGCACTCTCATGGGCGAGACCGAGCTGCCGTGCCAACTCATGAGCATAATCGGCCAGTTTGCCAAGGTGACCCCCGTGGCGGGCGCTTATTGCCAACGAGACAACGAACAGGATGGTTGCTGCGACAGCAGCCGCTAACAGGGTCGCTACCCGCTCAGGCTGCCAGCCCGGGATGCTGCTGGCGAGCCAGGCATACAGCTGTTGGGAGACGCCCGAATCGGGAAACTGTGTCACAACCGCCCAGCCGCTCCACAGAACAGCAGCAAGCACGAAGAACAGGACGGCGAACAGGCCCGCCCTGCGTTTGGCACTGCGCGCCTTACGCACGGCGGGAAACTTTTCCTGGTAGTCGGCCGCTGATCGTTGCAGCAGCGCGAGCCGCTCGGATTTTTCTTCCTGAACCGATGTCAACGTTGCCCGCGTCTTTTCCAGGTCTGGGAGGCGTTGATTATCGATACCAAGTTCCGCAATCCGGGTTTCCAGTTCGGCTATCTGACTCGCGGTGCCGGCATTGGCAGCCGCGTCCTGGGCGTTTGCCTCCTGCAGTTCCTCGCGGATCACTGCAAGTGGGGCTATGCCAGCCATAGCCATCAACGCATGACTGTGTGGATGAGGAGTCGTCAACTCGCGCTGCGCCAGGTAGAAGGACTCCACGAACTCCTCGTACTCGAAACCGGTCAGTCCCGGGAGCACCGCGGCTACGTGTTCGGCACCTTTGGCGAGCGTTGTCACGCCGTCCTCGAGCGACTCCAACCGTGCTCCCTGCGTGCCTTCGGCATCCAGGTAGCGCGAGATTCTGTAGCTGCGGTCATTCTTCCCCCTGAAATCGACCCTGACGTTGCAGCGTGGCTGTCCCCAGCGGATCAGCTTTCCCGGCGCATCCGCGCTCACGGAATAGGTTCGCCCGAACAGGGCGAAGCAGATAGTTTCACCGATTGTGCTCTTGCCCGATTCGTTCGGACCGCTGACGGCTATCAGGCCGGAAGCCGGCAGATCGCTGAATTCGAGTTCTGCATATTTGAGAAAGTTCTCTGCGCGAAGATGGGTGATGATCATTAGAAACCCTCCGCGTTCAGTGCTTCCAGCTTGTGCACGATCAGTTGTACTGCTTCATCGAACACTTCGGCATCAAACTTCGGATCCGCGTTGCCGCGACGTTCCCGCTCGGCTGCACAGAATGCGGCGAACTCAGTGGCCGGATTTCTCGCTACCTTGCTGGGAGCGGCTTCTTGTTGCTCTTCTGAGGACATGCTATTCCCCCTTTATGCGGGTTTGTGATGCAGCTGTCTGCCAGCTGCCGACGCCATGTTCCGTGGACGCGCGCATGGCACACGCCGACTCGACGCAGAGGTTCCATTATGCACGCCTGGGCACGACAGATCAGCCTTGCCATACGATGTCACCCGTACGGTCAACGATGGCGCCAAACTGCGTTGAGAAATAGCTCATCGAATCATATGGTTGCAGCGATTGCGCTCGCCCGCCTCATGGCCGCCTGTGTCTGTGGGTCTCGAGTTCGAAGTCGTGCAATCAAAAGGGCGCGAGCCCTGTATCATTCATATTTCATTCGCCGGTGGCAGGTCCGCAAAGACACTGTTGGCCATCCAGGACGTGATGTTGCGTGTCAGCGCCTTGTTGCCTACCACGGTCAAGGCACCTTCACCCATGGCCTTTCGGTAGGTGTTTTCCCCCATCCAGATATCCGCCAGGATTTTCACGCTGGCGGTGAAATAGACGTCGACTTCCTTGCCGGGATCATTCACACAAAGATCCAACTTATCCCCGGTAACGACCAGCCACCAGTCCGGGAACTCCTCGATGTCCGTGAACCTGAAGCGGATGACGGTCTCGGTGCCGACCAGTTTTTGCGGCACGATGCTGCGTTTCAGGTAGAGCATCAACAATTCCACATCATAGTCGTCTTGCGAAAGATTGGAGCGCGCCCAGCGCATGCCCCATTTGCCCAGCGAGCTAATAATCGGCAACAGCTCCTGGCACGATTCCGTGGGAAAATACTCATAGCCCTTCTGGCCGGGGATTTTTTTCTTCAGCACCAGGCCGTGTTGTTCCAGTGAATCGAGGCGTTTCGATAACAGGGTTGGGGATATCAGGCTCAGCCCCCGCTGCAGCTCGTTGAAGCGTCTGCCCCCCATGATCAGCTCGCGCACAATCAGGATAGTCCATTTTTCACCAAGAATTTCAGTGGCTTTTGCAATGGGGCAGAACTGACCGTATTCCATCGGTGCGCCTTTCTCCGGGGCGGGAAACCCGGTTTAAACTTTAGTGTAGTGGGTTACTCCATTTTGTGTAGTTGGATACTACACAATCGAGAGTATTTTCATAGGCCCCCGTTGCCTAGGCTGGTCACATCAGGCGGGCAAACGCTGCCTGAGCAACTGAGAAACCGGCAAACAGGAGAAGCAGCATGAACCACACCGCAAACGACGTGATTATTCAGTTTGAAGAAAACGAACTGAAACAGGTGTTTGTGCAAATCATGAGCCAGCTCGCCTATACAGGGGCATAGAGAGCGCATTTTCAAGCAACACCACCATTCAGGACAGGAGAACACAACATGTTTAAAAGAACACTCACACTCGGCTATGGCGTACTGGCCTACTCATTGTTTTTTGTCGTATTCAATTACGCGATTATGTTCATCGGCAACATCATGGTAACCCCGTCACTGGACTCGATCGGCAACAGTGATCTGGCCCTTGCCTTGTTAATCGACATCGCCCTGCTTACGGCCTTTGCCCTGCAACACAGCATCATGGCAAGACCTGCTTTCAAGCGCGCATGGACAAAAATCATTCCGGAACCGTCTGAACGCAGCACCTATGTACTGGCATCCACACTCATGCTGGCTTGCATCGTGTATTTCTGGCAACCGTTGGGCGGTGTGCTCTGGCAGGCAACAGACCCGCTGGCGGTCGGTATCCTGTACAGCCTGTTTGCCATCGGCTGGGGCATACTGTTTCTGGCCTCATTCCAGATCAATCACTTCGACCTGTTCGGCCTGCGCCAGGTGTGGCTGTATTTTCGCGGCAAGCCCTACACGCAACTGGCATTCAAAACCCCCTGGCTGTACCGCCACATGCGCCATCCCCTGTATGTCGGCCTCATGATCGGCCTGTGGGCAGCGCCAACCATGACCGTTGCACACCTGGTTTTTGCCCTACTGTGCACCGCCTATATCTTCGTCGGTACGCGACTGGAGGAGAAAGACCTGGAAAATGCCCTGCCGGAATACAAACAGTATAAACAGGATGTCCCCATGTTTATGCCAGACATCGGCAAGAAAGAGTCGCAGGATATCGCATTCGAGAGCGTGCTGAAGAAATCGTAATAGTAAAGAATAAAACCGGGTCAAATAAAACCGGGTCGGTGACAAATCGTAATCATTATCATTTGTCACCGACCCCTTTACCGGTGGTCTGTCCGCAATTAGCCCGCTTTTAAAAATCCATTTTTGCCGTTACGGCGGTGTTTATCTCGTCTTCCTCTATCGTTTCGTAAGCCCAGCTACTATTGCCTTCATTACGAACTGCAAATAACAGGCGTTTGCCATCAGAGCGAACGTTAACCAGGCCATAGATCATTCCCTGCATGCCCCTTAGCCTGTTCAACGGCTGATTATCGGTTGCATGGTCCGATTTAGTATCGAAAACGGCCCGCCATTTCGAGAGCGTGACTCCTCCCGAGACGACTTCTTCAGGCTCGGCCGTCGGTTTGCGAAACTCCTGCGCCTTGTCAAAACGATGAAGTCGTTTAATGCTTTTCAAATTGATACTGCGCGCAATTTCTGTGCTGTATACGAGCGGCGCCCTTAATTTAGTCGTCCCATCTTCTTCATGTTTTATAATCCGGCCGACCAGACCAAGAGCCCCCAGGATCCATGCTCTTGGATGATCATAGGTATTGGCGTCGCCGCTGGAAATAATGCTTCCCAATGGCTTTAGTCCTCTCAGGAATTCAAAACTCTGTTCATGGCTGCCATGATGACACGATTTTGCAACATCGACTGCCCACTCAGTTTCAAATTGATCGCCATAATGCGCCATCAGCAATTGCTGGCTTTTATGATTCAGATCCCCGGTAAGCAGGAACTTGCGATCCCCATAATCCAGGCGTAATACTACGGAATGTCCGTTCTTGTTTACCCCCTCGTCTCCCATGTCACGCAAGGCGGACTTACCGCCAACGGTACTTACAACCGGCCCCAGTACTCTGACCTGAACAGAAGAGTCCCCGCCTGGCCCGAAACGCGGTAAAAACCCGCTTTGGTGTGAAAGTCTCACAAACGGTGTGGGGGCTCCGGCTTTTGTATTAATCTTAAGTGAGTCTTCGATAAAATCCGCATACTGACCCCTGATGTCAAGGCCATCCGGATGGGTACCATTCAGGCCTGCTACGGCTGAATTACGATCCTCCAGCAGGCTTACAAAATGTTCGCTCTGTTTCGGACCGAGAGCATCGGTTCCGGATTTCTGCGGGCACAATCCCGGATGATAGAAAGCTTCTGAAGTTATGCCGGCACAGTTAAGATCGTCATCCTCCCCTCCCGGTTCTGCCCTGACCAGGTCGTGCAGGCCGCCATAATGATCGCGGTCCGCATGACTCACGATTAATGCGTCAAAATGCATCAGTGAACTGTCGGTGTCGCGCTCGTCATAGAACCGGTAATCCTTAAAGAATTTCCAGTCAACAAAGTCAGCTGCACTTTTGCCTGTATTTTGTCTGTTACGCAGGTCTCCGCCATCGATCATGATGTGGTGACCCTCTGGCGTTACAACCAGCAGACCATCACCTTGTCCGACATCGATAATGTAAATTTCGAGAAGTGGCTGCCCACCCAATGCCTCACTGGGAATCCATCCGACTGCATTGCGTGCAAAAACTTTGCTGCGTTTCGTACCACTATCCTCTTTCAACACCCGGACCCGATCACCCCAGAGAAGATACAGGTCCATTCTGCTTCCATCCTCGTTTCGCATTGGGACACTGTCTTGGCTGACACAATCATTCCACCATTGTTCCATCGCTGCAGGCATGGTAATCCTCCTGTTTTTGATCAGTATCAGTGGCAGCAGGTGCCGGAGACCCGCCAAGTCTTCCCCGCTTCCCGTAACTCCTTGTCCTTTTGATGAGTACTCAGCTATCGGCAGTATAGCTGATCAGGCCAGGTAAAATACCGATCGAAACCGTGGTCTGTCCCCTGTTTACGTTCCGCAAAACGTATACTCAACCACTTCTTCAGGTCGAGGTGCCTGCATGTACCCTTCCTTCCCTTCCTGTTGAGCATAAGGATTTTGCAGCACGGCATGTAATTCGTGAAACACAGAAAAATCACCCTGATCTTCCGTTGCCCTGATCGCGGCTTCGATCTGGTGGTTTCGGGGTATATAGACCGGATTGACAGCCTGCATAGCGTCCTGTCGCGCTTCATTACCTTGCGTCTCCAGTGTTAACCGCTTACGCCACTTCTCCAGCCAGGCATCGATCTGCGCTGGATGATCAAACAGGTTTCGCGGGTCCTTATCCTGTTCTGATGGCTGATCGGCCAACCGTGATAAGTGATAAAACGTCAAGGTGAAATCAGCACGGTTAACCGCCATCACATCCAGCAACTCTTTAATCAGGGTTTTATCGTCATGGCCTTCAGCGTCACGGCATGCGGTTAAGCCGCATTTTGCCCGCATGCCTGCCAGCCAGTCTGATTCATAACGTTGTTGGTAGCCTTTCAGGACATCCTGCGCTTTGTCCACAGCCACCTGTGGGTCGTCATCAAACAAGGGTAATAACGTCTCGGCCAGACGCGTTAAATTCCACAAACCCATGGAAGGCTGGTTACCGTAGGCATAACGCCCATGACGATCGATGGAACTGAACGCCTGGTCATGATGATACGCATCCATAAACGCACAGGGCCCGTAGTCGATGGTCTCACCGGCGATCGACATATTATCGGTATTCATCACACCATGGATAAACCCGATGTGCATCCACTGTGCAATCAGCGCCGCCTGCCGCCCGACCACCGCGTTCAGCAAGGCCACATAAGGATTTTCAGTATCACCAAGCTGCGGGTAATTTTTTTCAATCACATAATCGGCGAGTTGTTTGACCGCCGCGACATCATCGCGCGCCGCGAAATATTGAAAGGTACCCACGCGAACAAAGCTCGAAGCCACGCGTGTAATCACCCCACCCGGCAGTAAACGTTCACGCGCGACGGACTCGCCGGTCGTCACTGCCGCCAAAGCACGCGTTGTCGGGACATTGAGTTTCTGCATGGCTTCACTGACCAGGTATTCACGCAACACCGGGCCGAGAGCAGAACGGCCGTCACCATCACGCGAGAACCGGGTACGCCCGGAACCTTTCAGGTGGATATCGTAACACGCGCCCTCAGGTCCATTAATTTCTCCGAGTAACAGCGCACGGCCATCGCCCAGTTGCGGAACAAAATGGCCGAATTGATGCCCCGCATACGCCATCGCCAGGGGCTCCGCACCCTCAGGAAGCCGGTTACCCGAGAAAACCGCCGCACCCAATGCGGAAACGTGATCGGTTGATATGCCCAGCTCCCTGGCCAAAGCCTCATTGAATTTAATTAATTCAGGTTTCTTGACCGGCGTTGGATTGGTCCTGGCAAAAAAGCCCTCACCGAGGGTGACATAGCGATTATCAAAGGGAATCTGCATCAATGTTTTTCAACAGCAGCATTAAACGCTGTGCAGTTTATCGCAGTCTGCCTTTTACATTCTCTGCGAGATAGTGTGGTATAAATCAGAATCAGATAGATGTCGGGGTCAGCTCCCACACCCATTTGCCCTATCAGGCGACAGCGACGTTCATAGGCCCTGGCTTATTCCGCCTGGTACTGCCGGTAACGACAATTTCAAACTCGCTGCCCAGCACCGTCAGATTTAAAGGGGTCGGTGACAAATCGTAATCATTATCATTTGTCACCGCCCCCTTAAACACCTTAACTAATACTCGGTATATTTCTTCGAACTCCCCCGCACCTTCTCCGCGGGATATTTTCGTTCATTGATCGCGATCTTCTTTTCCACCGCACCCAGCAAGTCTATACCCAGCTTGTCGGCCATGCGGATCAGATAAATCTGGATATCAGCAATCTCCTGCCCGACCTCCTCCAACTTGTCACCGGGCAGCTCGCTGCTCTGCTGCTCGGTCAACCACTGAAAGTGCTCCACTAGCTCGGCCGCCTCTGCAATCAGCGCCATGGACAGGTTCTTCGGCGAATGAAACTGGTCCCAGTCGCGCTCTGCGGCGAAATCGCGCAAGTGGTTTCTTACTTGTTCGAGTTTATCCATGGTGCGATTCCTCTTGTTTCGATTTAAAGGGGTCGGTGACAAATCGCAATCGTTATCATTTGTCACCGACCCCTTTAATTTGCAACATCATGTGCAGCGTAGAGCAGCTCCGCCGCCTCAATAATATTAGGCACGGGAGCATACGGCGCACTATTCCACTCCCCAAGCGACAGGTTTCCAATGCTGGCTCTCGGTGCTTGGCGGTAGGCCCATACTAATGTTGGCGCCAAAGCAGTAGCGTTAGTGCATAAGACCTCTGCGATATTCTCATGAAATTCCAGATAATCGAGTTCTCTGGATTCCGCCTCTGTCGCGCAAAGAATCGGTACCATCGTCCGATCAGTACTTCCAGCATGGAAATCCCGCAGATCAAGGGCGTAATCTTCAACCTGGCGCAGGCCCGCTGCATCATAAATACCCGCACCCACTTTAAATTCCAGCACCAAAATGGCTTTATCGGTCAGAAGCACCACATCAATCCGGCGGTGCAATCGGAACATTTGATACTCCAGCAACAGTCCCCAATGCGATACTCGAGGTTCCTTGCAGCGTGCTTCGGCCAGGGCCTGCCTTAAGATTGTCACTTCTTGCTGCCAAGAGCGGAGCTGCCCGGGTGTTGTGCCGGTTTGGTGTCGCGTCAGATCACCAACTAAGGTCTCTGCTGAATTCGCCAAAAAAGCATCAACGTTGGCTCGGTAATAGGCAGACATGGGCGCTCTAATAACGCCTACTATTTAGTAGTCACGAACAACTCTCCCACATCACACCGCAGCGATTTCGAGATCTGTTGTAACGTGGATATGGTGGTATTTTGCGAACCACTTTCGAGGCGCGAAAGGGTCGCTCGGCTGATGCCCAGTTTGCGAGCGAATTCGTCTTGAGTTTTGTTACCGCGTCGCGCTCTTAGATTCGCGGCGAGCTTTTTCGCAAGATCCATGACAACTGGGATTAGCCATTTGGGGTTCACATGTGAACAATCCTATAGCAGGACGATGTTCACATATGGAAAACTTGGCTAACTACATGGGAGAACTTGCTACACCGGACTATATAGGCACTGTTTCAGGTATCGGGACTAAACGGGCCGAACACCTCGACATTTGGGAAAGCTTGAGCAACCCCAGAATGACTGCCCCGCTTTCTTCCCCTGTTTCGCGACACGTTGCACCATAGACGCGCCACACTTCGGGCAGGATAGGGAAGCAACGGGTGCCGCTGATGTACTCCTGATTGCTGGTTGGCGGGCTGCCACTACTGACGCTGATGGTTGCACTTCCTGAATGAGCTTTCTGAGTGCAGAACCGTCCATCAGTTGCAGGTTCTTGCCATCCGCAAAAGACCAGGCTTCCTTAGTAAACCCACCTGAGGTCACTAAGTACCCACTCACGGCACCCTCAGCATTCATAACCCCAAATAGCTCCCGCACGGTTTTTACCCCTACCTTACGAGATTTCCAATGCTTGCATTGGACGAGGTGCCTGGCACCATCCTTCGCCAAGACCAAGTCCATGCCTCCATCAGGACCACCGTCTGTCTCCTGCACCCGAAATCCGCGACGCCGGAAGGCCTCACCAACCAGCATTTCGAATTCCTGCCAACTCATTCCCGACAGGTTCTCTGAACCCATCGCATCTGCAGCCGCAGCTAAAAGCCTTCTGCGCTTAGCGCGACCCATTGCAGAACCGACTGTCCCAATCAAGAACGCGGCGGGAACGATGTACTGCAACGCAGTCGCGAGTGTCTTTAACAGCTGTCGAGCTGGCAGCTGCCCTAGGCCTTCGGAAGAATTGAGCTGCGGTAGCTGCATGGTCGCGAGGCCATGAAAGCCCAGGTAAGCCAATAGCACCAGCAGCAACCCACCCCACCAAGGCAATTTGACCGCAATTTCAATCATATCTTCGAACGGGCTACAACGACGTGGCATCAGATAGGCTCCAGTAAAAATATGCACAGAGCAGCACATTTGGGATAACTGTCGGCAAGTTCCAAAAATACTGGCCCGTTTATGTGCCACCAATAGGGATAGGGGGCAAACCACGGTTTCTCTCCCGACACAACTCGCTTCGCTCTGACTGCCCCAAGCCGAAGCCCTTGACCGCACCCGCCAATTAGCGAGCACACGGCGCGCTGGTGTTCTGGATCGGCCCGACGCTGGGTGCCTGGTGGATGTTGCGGGTGGGCAATCACCGCTTCGGCGAACCGGGCATGGTCAGCCAGCAGCTCTACCAGGCGTTTCTGCATCTGCTGTGGGTGGAACACAGTGCCTTCATCGCCTTGTTACTGAGCGGCGCCGCGATGGCCTGGCTGCACGGCTGGTTCGGGCAACCCTGGCTGACGGAAAAATGCTGCTGGTGCTTGCGGTCGTGCGGCCGCTGGAGCTGCTGGACATCTGGTTGGGACACGTGCGCCTGCCGCGGCTGTTTCACCATCGCCGCCCGTCGCGCCCCTACTCCGCGCGGGAATCCGCGTTGCTGGCACTGTACCACTGCCGCCTGACGCGCATTGCCTTGTGGGTGATGCCGGTGGCGGTGACGGTGATTATCTGGCTGGCGGTGGGCAAGGCGTGGTGAGCGACAGGCCTTACAGGTTACCCATCCGTCCGGCTTATCGGGTTCTGCGCTCGGCCATGACGAGGTCGTTGCCGGTCACCGGGTAGGCCTGCGCAAAACCACGGATATAGTTGCCTTCAAGCGCCTCGAAACAAAACAGCATGAAGTCCGGCAGGCCAGCCAGCAGTTCAACCGTATTGCCGAGCTGTTGCTCCATCTGCTTGAGGATGCGCTGCCACCCCTCGCTGTCGCGTTCGATAGCTTCAGCTCTGCAGTGGAGAATCAGACGGCGCCGTTCGAACACATTGCGCTTCGCTACCTTGTCCTCTATCCACATCAGGCTCGCCAGCGGGTGTGACGCCAGGTTTTGCGTATGTCGGGCGAGCCGGCTGATCAGGACGTGACATCGGCCCTCGCCATCGAGCACGCAGGGCGCGTAGCTGGCATCCGGCATGCCTTCGGACGACGTGGTCGACAGCATGACGGCATCCAGCCCGCGGCGCAGGGCGATGGCTTCCTGCTGCAGTTCTTTCAGTGTTAACTGCTTACTCATATGTGAATTCTGTGCTGCGCCCTGGTGCATTTCAAGCGCTGTGCCTGGCTGCGATTCACATTTGTATTGAGCCAGGCGTGGAGGGGCGTTGAAGAAGCCCGGCGCCTGGCGCTCGTCGCGCCCTATGGCACAGCAGGCTGCGATGCGCAGATTGCGGGATACGCGGCGCGCATGTACGAGTGAATACGAGCGCTATTATTCGTGAGAAGCGCCGGGGGTCGGAGGCGCTTGAGAAAAAGTTTCTCATCGACCTCCGCCCCCTCTTCAGGTTAATCTCTCCAGCGTCGGTCGCGGAACAACGCCCGGGACTTGCGACCGGTATCAAGGCAGTGATCGAAGACCGGGAAAGAGGCCAGTATCGTATGGGAAGTCACATGCAGATCGCAGCTGAAGTCACCGAACCCGCCTGTCCCGAAAGCGATATCTACAATGCATTGCTGTCGCTGGATGACTGCAACATCGTCGAACTGGGCTGTGGTGCCGCCGAGTTGACGCGTGAAATAGCCACTGGCGGGAAAAACCGCTCCATCCTGGCGCTGGAAGTCGATGAGATACAGCATGCGAAAAACCTGCAAATAAAAGATTTGCCCAACGTCCGTTTCGAACCGGGTGGTGCACAGGCCATCCCGGCGTCCGACGATACCGTCGACTGCATATTCATGTTCAAATCACTGCACCACGTGCCGCTGGAACTGATGACGGACAGCCTGCAGGAGATACGCCGGGTGCTGAAACCGGGGGCTTATGCTTATATCTCGGAGCCGGTCTTTGCCGGTGACTTCAATGACGTACTGCGCCTGTTCCATGACGAGCAGGCGGTACGTGCGGCCGCGTTTTCCGCACTCCAATCGGCGGTGAAAAGCGGACAACTGGAGCTTGCCAGCGAGGTTTTTTTCAATACATTGATAGCGTTCAGCGACTTCGATGATTTCGAACAACGCGTAATACAGGCTACGCATTCGGATCATCAATTGTCCGAGGACATCTATCGACAGGTTCAAAAACGCTTCGCCGGCAGGATGACCGAAAATGGTGGCCGCTTCACAATCCCCATGCGCGTCGACCTGTTGCGTAAACCGGCGCGGGACGCGTCGGGCCTGCACAAT
>Ga0210064_1000997_pt1 | contig 12746 bp, 11 predicted proteins | sample Muzzi_CordC_D2_FD_185531 | JGI IMG/M metagenome (GOLD analysis project Ga0210064, IMG submission 185531) | Wetland microbial communities from San Francisco Bay, California, USA, that impact long-term carbon sequestration - Muzzi_CordC_D2 (SPAdes) | ecosystem: Environmental > Aquatic > Marine >...
AGCCCAGCACGTCCACTTTTTGTGGTGCATTGTTACTGGCATAGGTCAGTGGACATCCATCGACCCAAGGCTCGAACAGGTGGCCTAACTTTAAATACTGGATGAAAAAGGGCAGCTGACCGATGGGTGTGACCTCCGCGTCAGGGTCCCATTCAATGTGGATTCTACCGCCGAAGGTATCAGCGCTGATGGCGTTTGAAACCGCGACATTTGCCGGTAATGTGTCCTCACCCTTTTGGTTAGTCATTCTGACCCCCTCTTTTGACTCTATTCCGCATATTATCAATAGGTTGTGGAGTTAGGCGAGCGGTTGACTGATTTTTATAGGATGATATGACCGCTGTGAATAACACTAATTGAATGGATAAACATCCAACTAAAAGTCAATACCCTAAAAACTTGAAAATGATCTGCTGCGATTCCCTTGTCTCGCCATCCAAACCCATCAAAACCGGCCCTGGTCGAAGAGGAGAGCGGCTTGGACGCGCTCTTTTATTACTCCAAGATCAATCTGGGGTAGCCCAAGGAGGGCTCTCGTGAAGTTGTGGCTCGATCTGCCGCAAACCTCCGTAGTACTGCGCCAGTATTTTCTTCAATTGACATGGGGAACCAAGGTTCCGTTTCATACCTATTGGCGCTCAAAATTAAAGGAGTGAAGCTTGCCTACAAACTACGTGTTAATTGATTTCGAAAACGTTCAGCCAAAGAATCTCGAGGTCCTGTCCAACCATCCTTTCAAGGTGTTCGTTTCCGTAGGCGCAAGCCAAGACAAACGCTCGTATGACTTAGTTGCAGCATAAGTTGCCGTTCACGTCAGGCAATAAGTACTCACACTTTCGGCTAACTCCTGACCTTCCCAGACGAACAGGGGACAGCAGGAACGCAAATCCAGTCATTCGTAACATTGCCATCAGTGGCGTCGCCAATGCGACGCCACTGCACAGGCTTATTTGCTGAACCGCCTCACGGAACCAGATTGATTTCACTCGGCCGCCAGCTCTTGTCGAAGTAGGACGGCAGCGGGCTGTAGAGCCGCAGGATGTTGAACCAGCCCTTCTCCGGATCGGTCTGTATCCAGTTTCCGCGCGCCACTCCATCGGGCTTCCTGGGGCCGAAATAGACGATGGTCGAGCCGTCTTTTTCGTGTTCGGCTGCGGGCGAGGGATAACTCTGGCTACCGGCACGCGGATACTTTTGCGGTGTCTGCAGCATCGAGCGAGTCTGATTATCATAGAGCGTGAACGACCAGAACGCCGCCGCTGGAATGTCCTTGGGCAGCGTCACCTTGTAGGTTTTGGCGCCATCGAACACATCGCCGTTCGCGTCGCGAAAGGCGATAAGATACTGCGAACCGACGCCGGGAATCTGCATGATCATCGCCGGGCTGTCGAGCGTGTAGGCGTAGTAGAACGCTGTGCGGCTGTCGAGCGTGCGTGCGCCTGTGGGCGGTAACGGCTTGAACATCCCGTCTTTAAACGTTGGCGGTGGCGTCTCGAACAGTGCGCCGCCCTCCCACAGCATCAAGCCCCACTGCGAGCCCTTGTAACGGGCCCAGTCAGGATGCTTATCGGCGAACTGCCACTGCAGCGCCCGGCCTGTGGCCTGGCCTACTGCCGCGGCATCGGACAGGATCTTTTTCATCCGTGCGTCGGGTTTGAACTCCTTGCCATGTACGATGCCGATCGCGGCAAGCTGGCCTGCAAGTTCCACGTCATAGCTGGTGGCGGGCTCGTTCTGGACGTTCTCGTTGATCCACTCGAAGAAACCGTAATCGCTTGGTGGGATGGTGTTGAACGCCATGCCACTGCCGTTGATGAACTTCATCACGGGAATTTTCGGCTCGCCAGCCAGCTTGATCCCGCCCTTGAGTGCTTCGGCGATGGGCGTCCCGTAGCTGCCGGGCACGTAGGGATAGATCTTCAGGTTATGCTTGATGTTGTCCACCGCGGGCTTGGGGTCTTTGCCGGCCTTGATGAAGGCCCGCATGGCATAGAGGATCTTGTTGGTCTTGGAATGGGCTACGAAATAGCCACTCTCGGGCAGCGGGCCGTCATACCCCGGGCCGACGATCAGGTACTTGCCACCCAGACCTCGATCCGGCCCCGGCTTGCCCACGTCAATCACCCAGGAAAACCACATGTCGTTGATCGCGCCAAGTCCGTCGGTGGGCTGGTTGATCACCACCGGCCCATTAGAGAGGTCGACCCAGCCGAGATAATAGACGGTGTCGGCATTACCTGTCAGGAACAGCGAACTCGAATCCATCAGCTCCTCGAAGATGACGATGTCGCCGCTCTCTGCACCGACATTCTGGAAGCCCCTGATGAGTCCCAGCGCCGAAGCGCCGCGAAAACTGTTGTTGTAGACGTTAAGCGCGCGGGTGAAGTCCAGCGTATCGTAGACCTTGCTGGCGGTCTCGTCGCTGGGCACACCGTCCTTGAATTCGAGCCTTCCGATTCTGGTTTCCAGCTTGTCGGGCGCGCCAAGGGACTTGATCGTTTCGTTTGACACGTCCGCATAAGCGGCGCCGGCGAGGGCCGCGATCGAGGCGGCTCCCACGAGTTTCATCAACTGGTTCATAGCTTGCTCCTTTGATATGGCCCGGTACCCGGGCTTGAAGTTGTTTGTTCTTTTTAACAACCCATTGCTTATCTGCCTGCAGTTGTTCATTGCGAGCAACCAGCTCAGTGACCCGTGACTTCAGGGCATCGATGTCATCAGGCAGCTGATTAAGTGCAATCGACATGCGCTGCGTTTTACCAAATGTGCCGGTATTCCCTGGTACTATAAAATACTGGTATAATGTAACCGATCATGATGATTAAGACGCATCGCATCATACCCATCCAGCAGCCAGTTCAGTTGCTGGCTATTCAACGTGATCCCCCTGAGTTGTTTGAACAGGCTGTGGTTAATTCTAGTATTAACATGCGCTTGTTACAGAATTATTAAGTTTTCAATAGAAGAGTTGTTTTATTCCGCCCAACCATCTGCTCCTGAACGTCCGCAGTACATTCCTGACCTTCAAGCAAAACATCTGTACGTCTGGGTTGGGTCGAACCCGGTCTTTTATGAAAATCTAATATAGAGTCTGTCAGCACAATTTAATCAGCCACCATGCACCCGGCTGGCTATCCTGCCAGCGTCCCGGTAGTACCCCATCAGTTCCGACTGCAACAGGTCAAAGCTGTATTCCTCAATCCCGCCAACCTTAACGGCGGCGTCCAGTCCGCGAGCGGTATCGAGGAGCCGGGCGGCAAGGTCCAGTATCACGGCGTCTCGGATTTCTGTTTGGACTTCTTTTGTGTCGGTCATGGTGTGCCTGTCTGGTTATGGTAACGGGAAATAAAACCGATCTGTACATAGGCTGTACATGGCCGTATTCATGAAAAAACCACCCGAAGGTGGCTGTCTCAAGTGTCTATATTTAGAGGCTTATCTGGTGGGCCGTGTAGGGTTCGAACCTACGACCAAGAGATTAAGAGTCTCCTGCTCTACCAGCTGAGCTAACGGCCCGTTTTTTATAGCTTTTCCCTCACTTTCTTCGGTCTTATCTAAAGTAGCAAACTTCGGCTTGTTTGCTACTCTGGGCACGGAAACGGTGGAAAGGCGTAGTTTACAGTGGTGGTGCCCAGGTGAAAAGGGCTACTGTAATTGTGCCGTTTTGAAAGACGTGGGCTATATTTTTAAGGGTCCCAACCACCTAGAGTCAGCCGGTTACAATTGCAGTGGTCAAGAAATTGGTCACTACCCAGCCCCAAAGCACGTGGAGGTTCAAGTCCTCTCCTCGGCACCAAAATCCTCTTAAATTGATTCGCATCAATATGTTGCATTCGTCTAGCTGCCTAGTGCGCCACATTTGATACATAAAATGAACGCGTGCGTGTGCCGAAAACACCCAGACAGGCCTCGTATCTGCAGCGACGCGGCACGATGTGGTACTTCCGTTTCAGGCTCCCGACGCAGATTCAATCGGTAGCTGAACGGGCCGAGATACGTGTGAGTCTGGACACCTGCGAGCTATCGATTGCCCACGAACGCCTGGCCATCCTCTTGCCCTATGTTCACTCGTTCAAACAACTGGCAAAAAATATGAGCAAACTGACGCCAGAACATGTACGAAACGCGCTGAACCTCTACGTCACGGACATCGTCGAGGAGCTTGAGCGGCCCGCGCAGCCAGGCGTATAAATCAGTTGCACAGTTACTCATGAATCAGCCATTTGTCGGACGACCGGTAGACGCTCCCACTGAAACGGCGCGCAACGACATCTGCGAGCTGCCTCTGATATTTGGATCGGGGCGGCTACATCCTTCGCTACCAGGTACTCCAGAAGCAGATGCGTGTACTGCGTATTTGGCAGTAGTCACGTGAAGAGCGAAAACAACACTCAGTCGGGGAATATTTGCTGATGACAGGTGCACCATGATTTACTGCCGGTTTGTGAACGTCCTCGAAATGAACCGCGCGCAAGATGGTCGCGCAGTGCGCCATGCGCATCGCCGCCAGCACCGGTCGCCGGCCACTGCGGCGCACCCATTCGCCTTGATGTGCGCTATTATTGGGGTCGAAAGCATATGCCAATCATTGAGTTGAGGCACGCGGCCCAGCGAGAACGTTCCAGACTAACTCGGCACTGCGGCACCTGTCGGTGTCGATCTCTTTCTTTGTGCCCCGACGTCAGTCCGGTACGCGTACTGAAAAGCATCTGCGCAGTGGCAATGCCTACCGACATAGGCTTCACCCCGTCAATTGCCATGCAAGCATGGAGTAAACTTTCGCTGGACCAGGCTTAGTCCGTCAGCCATAACCGGACAATCTAGAATGTTCAGGTAAAGAACCACTGGATTAAAGTTCATAGATTAACTTGCTCCCAGAGACAAAGACCTTTCCCGTTGATTGTAGTTGCTGAATCAACGCAGTTAGTTCGACCTCAGACAAACCTTTAGGGAAGAGCGATGCAATAGTGCTCGTAAGGGTCTGGAGAGTTCGTGGTCTCGAATGACCCCGCTGCTTCAAATTGTCGATAACCAGTTCGAGATTGGCTGTCTTTGCTTTTGCGGAAGCTGAAGCCGGTTGTCGTTTTTGGTTGCACGGTGCGTTTTGTAGAACCTGATCCGTTCGGGCACTTAAATTGGCCCTGCTGATTAAGCATAACCCGAATCTTTTCTTTCAATGACATGCTGCCGAGCAGTGCATTGACCGCTTTGCAACAGGCGACGCGGTTTTCGTCGTTGTTACTTCCACCATTGGCGCTTGCGACAAGGTGTTCAACGCTAGCCTCGGTTTTTGGTAGGGGCTGCTTGCAAAAAAAGCATCGTCCCCCTTGGGCAAACATTAGTCGATCAAGTGGTGTCGTTGGCATCGAACTCACGCATTTCGGGTCCATTATCTCTCCAAAAACATGAGGACCCAGTGGATAGACAATTTACTCGTTATGCTGTTCCGCCAGAATGAGGGACTTTTAAAGGTTTGTTGGCAGGAAATTGAATTTCTGATTCCGGGTCTTTTTTCACCGTTTATCTCAATTTTCTCCAATTTGCCCTCTTGATGACCGGTTTCGGGGGGCTCCGGTCTTTCAGGCTAAATATAGGCCAGTCTGATGACTGAATCCCGGGGACAGAGATATTAGTCACAACCATCGTCTTCAAAACTGACTTCATCGTCCGGCTCTGTATGGCGGGTGCGGACGAACATCATGTGCTCAACGCGATCGAACTGCTCATCGAGTGCGCGTTCAACCACGGCATTATCCAGGCCGTCGTAGATCATGACACGTCCTCGCTCCTCTGCCTTCAACTGACTGCCGGTCGGGCTGAACAGGGCCTTGTACTGAAAGCCGTCATCCGCGCCGGCAATCGTCGAAAACGGCACCAGCAGCATACCCGTCAGTATTCCGGTAAGTACGCTATGGATGGCGCTGGTTTCGCTTGACTCGCACTTCGGTGTTGATGTGTTCATGGTGTCAACCTCCTCATCCAGGTGGTGGTTAGCGGGACCGGAAAGACTGAACACTGCGTGCTATTCTCAGTACAGGCTTGCCGTTATCCCGTGTATTTCCATTGCCTCTGGGAATTGTTTTAGTACCAGGCCGGGTGAGATACCGGACGCTTTTCAAATGAATTGCCCACATTTACCAAACGAAAAGCTAACGGCACATGGAAACAATGGGTTACGAGGTTGCACGGAGGATGCCGAAAGCCAAGAGACAGACCCTGGACGCTGCACCGGACTGCCTGAAGATCGGTGACTGGCAGTTTCGCGTCACTGCACACGAGCTGGAACGTAACGGCGATACAGTCAGGCTCGAGCCCCGTGCGGCCGGCCTGCTGCTGTATCTCGCCACACGGGCAGGGGAGCCTGTCAGCCGGGCGGCGCTGCTGGAAGCGCTCTGGCCAGGCATGGTGGTCAGTGACGAGGCTTTGACGAATGCTGTCAATAAACTGCGCAGGGCTTTCGGGGACGACCGCGCCAACCCGCAGGTGATCGAGACCATCCCGAAGGCAGGCTACCGCTTGATTGCGCCCGTACAGTCATTGGCGCCCACGCCCAAATCCTCGATGCCGGAAGACAGTCACGGGGCTGACGGTGAGCGGATCCGGCCTCGCTGGCTGATGTCTGCAGCGGTACTTGTGCTTGTTGCGGGCATGATTACGCTGTACTTCACGTATCTGCAGCAGGCGGTTACAGTACCCGTTGACAGCCGGCCGGTCACACAGGATGTCACCGGTACGGTAAAAACACGGCCAGCACTTGCGGTATTGCCGTTCGACAACCTCAGTGCGGAAGCCGCTGAGGGATATTTTGCAGACGGTGTAACCGATGACGTGATAACCCGCCTGGCGAAAAATCCGGAACTGATGGTCATTGCGCGGGACTCGACCTTTTTTTACAAGGGCAAATCACTGGACCCGAGGGTGATAGCCGAGAGACTCGGCGTAGATTATGTGCTGCGCGGCAGCGTGAGGCGAGAGGGTGACGTGCTGAAAATCAATGCCTGGCTGGTGGATGTCGAATCGGGTGCTCATGCCTGGGCAGAGCATTACGAACGTAAAGTCGGGCAAGTCTTCGATATCCAGAACGAGATTTCGAGTGGCGTCATCAGTGCGCTTGCGGGTGCCGATGCCGGTTACCCGGATACCGGTACGGAAACCGATAACCCACAGGCCTATGACAACCTTTTACTTGGCAGACACTTCTTCTACAAGTTCCAGAGCAGTGCGGAGAACCTGAAGGCGCGTGCCTATTTCGAGGAGGCGGTGCGGCTGGATTCCGGGTTCGCCATGGCGCATGCTATGTTGGCCTGGACCTATGCGTTCGAGGCCATGAACGGCTGGACGGATAACCGTCTGGCTGCGCTACAGCAGGCCGAGCGCATCGCCACCCGGGCTATCGAAATACAGCAAGTGCTGCCACTTGCCTACTACGTGCGCGGCCTGTCCTACCGGGAGCAGCACGAATATGTAAAGGCCCTGGTCGAGGCACAAAAAGCTATTGAATATGACCCGAACTACGCCAACGGTTACGTGTTGCTTGCAACACTGTTGTATTATGCCGGGCGTCCGGAAGAAGGGCTTGCACGTATCCGCGAAGCAATGCAGATCAACCCGCATCACCCCTACAATTACCACTTTCACCTGGGTCAGGCCTACTTCGTGCTGCATCGTTACAGTGAGGCTATTGCCGCATTCAATCTCGGACTTTCCAGCAATCCCGCCTCTGAACGCATGCGGGTCTGGCTGGCGGCTGCTCTGGCACATTCAGGCGACATTGAGGCGGCGAAGTGGGAGGGCGAGCAGATCATGATGGCCGATGCCGACTTCTCCCTGCAGCGTGTGTCGCAGGCATTCCCGTTCAAGAATCCGGCTGACACCGAACATTTCCTTGCTGGCCTACGACTGGCCGGCCTGCAATAATTCCTTTGCCGGCGTGTCCTCCAGGCTGATTGCTATGTGCACTCAGGCCTGCTGTTCACTGGTAATCCATGAATGAAGCGTATTGACCGGTTAGCGAAGTACGATTGCAGAAAGGAAACAGCAAGTTTACTGCATTTCCACCGTTCGCTAATCATCCGGGAAAAATAACTTCTGGCGTGCGCCGTGCAAACAAAAAACAGCGACCCGAAGGCCGCCGCACTTGAAGTTACCGAACCGAGTTTCTCTTTCTAGCGAATCAGATCAAGCCGATAACCGGCCGTCGCGCACCGCACGCTGGCGATAGCCGGTTGCCTTAAGACCGCTGATCACGTGCCCGGTGTTGAAATCGATGGCCAGAACGATGATGTGATCGTCAGCACGAGTGGTAGACGAGTCGTAGCCATCCGCTGCTGTCTGAGCAAACACCAGATCAATGAGGCAGGGGCTGATAGGACAGGGGAACGGCGAGTAGAGCAGGGTCTGCAGCCAGGCGCCAGGTACTATAGCCACCCAATTGATCCCTGGTAGGGCCGAATCCGTCTATTACAGCGTTTAGGCGGGCTAGGAAGTCAGTGAAAGCCGTGCCGTCCGGGTTGGTGTTATCCCCATCCGCTGTGCTCGTCCAAGCGTATAGATTACCCACATCGTGGGGATTGGAGAGATCTTGTACACCGTCCGCCGCGTCCTTTTTCTCCCACATCAACCCGGTATCATGATCGCAGACGGTGCCGTCGCTGTTGTCGATGAAGCGGGTGGGTGAACTGGATGGGCAGACGACCAGGGCGTCGATCCGGATAACGAGCATCGCCCCCAAACCGAAGGTCGTCGTCTGCTCAGATGAACAACTCCGAGAGCCAATCGACAACCACTTACTGCCATACATAATGTACCGTGCAGTCCGTGACAAGCAAGAACGGCATCCAAATGGCCGCCACCTTTCGTGTTAATACTGCCTATAGCCTACCCTCGTGAAACATTTGCATGTCAAGCAGCATTATTTTATTTGAACTATTCGATAAAGACACACTCCGTCTGCACCTGCGGCCGGCTGGCACTGGAATATTACCGAGGACCCGCGGACACATACTGTGCGCCCCACTAATTCATTCCACTCGGCAATGACTTCTGCGTGGTTTCCCTTTGCAACCTTTAAGCTAGGTAACCCACCGTCTCGCGCATCAACGCGAATGCACACTTGGCTTACCTCGTCGGATCGAAATATTTCTTCTGCGCACAGCTCATCGTTGCATCCGCCTAGTTGGCCACTGCCAAGGTCTGGATATTTGGCATCACTTTCGGCATAAGCCATCGGTTTGAAGAAAAAGAAACTGAGAGTAATGCACAGATATCTCAAGCCTTGAAGTTTTCTCATACTGTTCTCCTCTTTTGGTTTTGTGAAATCAGTCAAAAGTCTTAATGCTGCCAGAGCATTATTTTTCCTTCTTGACTGTTCCCCTGACATTAGCAGACCAGAATCGTCATGGACAATATGGAAAATACTTAATCAACAATTCAGAATATCCCGATACGCTGTACCGCCGCTATATCGGGTCGTTCTTTCTCACCACCTCTTATTATAAGCAGCGGTGGCTAAAGATCCGCGTTCTTGGAACGCGGAATTGCTTTAAGCCCCCTAAAAGTGGCAAACAAGGCCAGCCTTCTGAGAAGGCTGGCCAGTAAGTTGTCCCACCTGACTTAATTACGAAACTCAATCTCTTGCTGGTGCCGTTCCTGCTTCTCTTGATACTTTACACACTTACGTATCATTGCCGCATCAACTCCAACCGTATCAACGCAGCAGCCTTTGGCCCAAAAATGGTTGCCCCAATACGGCTGCTTACGTAAATATGCATATCTCGTGAATAGCCTCAGCACCGTGCGACCCTTCATAACACCCATCAGTTTCGAAATCGAAACCTTTGGTGGAACCTTCACCAGCAAATGCACATGACCCCTCTGCACATTCAGCTCCACCACCATACAGCCCAGTTGGCTGTAAAACACCTGTACACAGTCGTGAACTTCCCTGCCAATCGCTCCCTTCAGGACCCGATACCGATACTTCGGAACCCAAACCAGGTGGTACTGGCAATGCCGTAATAGATGCGTTAACTTCATAAACCTGCTCATGTTCTCTCCTTCGCTGACGTTGTGGGGACGACTCAGCAACGGTTTTAACATGAGCAGCTTTTTTCATGACAGGCCAAGCCAGTCATTCATAACCATGCCATAGAACGTGGGTTTCTACGATGCACTAAACCAACTCCAGCGCCACTGTGGGCAGAAATCTTGGGATGAAGTAAAATAACGCCGGATTCCGCTCTGCTGCATCCGGGCGGCACAACTCAACAATGAAAAAAGACAAGGAGACTACAATGAATAAAAGACTGTTACCCCTGATGGTATGTCTGTCCTGTATTTCTGCAGCTGAGGCGGTGGATTACCAGAAGCTGTCTGAATCTGTGGATAAGCAGAAGGCTACCGAATCTGTCGATCAGGAGAAGCTAGGCGAGGCTGTTAGCACAGAGGGTGTCGATTATCAGAAGGCCTATGAGTCTGTCGACAAGGAAAAAGCAACTGATTCGGTGGATGTTGACAAGGCGCGCGAAGCTTTGACCAAGTGACAGGTCGGGGATTCCTGATGAACCATTTGTCGATTCCGACAACAACGACTTTCTGTTTCTTGGCGGAATAGTTCACTGCCTTTTCCGACAAAACGCGCTGCAGGGCAGTCAATGCCGAGGTATGATCCATCGAAAGATACAAACAAATTTACCCAAGGTCGAGAGTAAAGCGTTGTCATTCGCGGATTTCCATCTGTTTCTGTTGGCCTCTATCCTGCTTTTTCTGTCAGGATGTGCAACGACTTATCCGGTGAATCCACCCTTGTCGCAGATCGATCATGATGACAATTACAGGTTTCAGAATGTGGTTGAACAGTCGGACAAGGGCAGTGAGTTCCTGGTGCTTATGGCCTTCTCGGGCGGCGATACACGGGCCGCTGCGTTTTCCTATGGTGTACTGAAGGAACTGTCAGAAAACCATATCGCCGGAAAAAGCAACAACTACCGTTTGTCAGATGAGGTGGATCTGATTACGGCGGTCTCCAGCGGCAGTTTTACGGCAGCCGATTTCGGTCTGTACGGCGACCGCATCTTCGAGGATTACAAACAGGTATTCCTGCGCCGCAATGTGCAGGAAGAACTGACCGGGCAGGTCATCAATCCGTTCAACTGGTTCCGCCTGCTGCCACCCTTTTATACCCGGGCCGACATGGCCACGGAGCTCTATGATGAGACCATATTCAATCACGCCACCTTCGCTGATATGACAAATACACACGGCCCCTTTGTCATAATCAATTCGACGGAAATGACCCTGGAAACACGCTTCCAGTTTACCCAGAACTACGCCGACCTCATCTGCACGGATTTATCGAAACTACCAGTTGCCAGGGCCGTAACCGCCTCATCGGCGGTGCCCATCCTGTTCAGCCCAATCACCATGACCAACCGCGCCGGCGACTGTGGCTGGCAGCGACCGGTCTGGGTCCAGGAGGCGCTGGATACCCGGGAGCGCATCAGCCGCCTGTACAACCTTGCCTCCAACATGACAGCACTGGAAGACCGCGAGGAGCGACCCTAGAAGCCGTAGACCATCTGATCGAGGCCGGCAGGCTGGTGTTGCGGAACAACGATGAATACCGGCGCCTGCTCACCGGGACCGGGGGAAGATGATCGAAGGCGAATCAGATAAAAAAGCCCCGGAGGCTATCCCGAGCGAGCCCGACAGGAAATACAAAATATCAGGAATTTACATACGGGCGGACTTCGTGAAATCCAGCTTTTACATTTATTGTGGAAAACAACAGGTATTAATACAGTCGTTCGTTAACATTTTTTTCAATGACGTGGATTGGCCTGTTAGCAAAGTACGATGACAGCGCGGGAACGGCAACTTATGCACTGCATAGTCTCCGTTCGCAGATCGCTCGAGAAGGGCAACATGGCCGATTGCTGCTGACCTTCGTATTCAGGTACCGCCCATAATCTCAGTCTATAGGTGTTTGAAATCGGCTGAACGACAGGAAACGACGGCAACCCGTTTCTGCCGTTCAGCAATACAACCCTTATTGATCAGTATCAATCGCTTTTCCCCTTAAAGAGGAGGTATGTATTTATCCAACTGCTCCCCACCCTTTGACCCCGGTTTCGAGGCCTCGCGGACTAACCACAATCTTGCATTCTGCAGCAAAATGCCAAACGGGAACCCTGACTATGCATGAACATGCTGGAAGCCCCCTTATCAATGCACTCCTTTGCCTGTTCCTTGCCGCATCATCGGCATCTGGGCAAGTCACTATCGACACTAAGGCCCGGTTTGCGGTCATAGGCGACTTTGGTGTCGGTTTGAACGAGCACGAAGGCAACAAGGTTGCCGCCTTGGTGCGCAGCTGGAATCCGGAATTCATCATCACTCTGGGCGATAACCGGTATGGAGCAATCGATTACGATTCAGCCGTCGGACATCACTATTGCGAATTTCTGTCCGGAACGGAAACTGGCAGCTACTGTTCAGGCAATGATGCTCGATCCAACGCTTTCTTTCCCTCCTTGGGCAACCATGACTACAAGGACGGTGGCGGGCTGGATGAATATCTGGCCTATTTCACACTGCCGGGGGCTGGCGTGAATACCAGCGGTACTTCCGGTAGCGAGCGCTACTACGACTTCGTCAAGGGGCCAATTCACTTTTTTGTTATCGACAGCCAGGGCGCACGCAGCAGTGCATCCGATAATACTGATCAAAAAACTTGGCTGCATGCTCAA
>Ga0210064_1000998_pt1 | contig 12715 bp, 16 predicted proteins | sample Muzzi_CordC_D2_FD_185531 | JGI IMG/M metagenome (GOLD analysis project Ga0210064, IMG submission 185531) | Wetland microbial communities from San Francisco Bay, California, USA, that impact long-term carbon sequestration - Muzzi_CordC_D2 (SPAdes) | ecosystem: Environmental > Aquatic > Marine >...
CCTTTATTAAAGATAAAAAAAACAAATGGTTCCGAAAATCAGAGAGCTTCGTGAAGGAGGTGAAAGATATGGCCGTTGATCCTGTTTGTAACATGAATGTGGATGAAAAGAAGGCTGTTGCGACTTACGAATATAAGGGTAAAACCTACTATTTCTGTGCAGCCGGCTGCAAGGAATCATTCGCAAAAAATCCTGAAAAATATCTTAACAAATAGTTAAAGGAATAGAAGATACCTTTATCCGGTGGGCAGAACTTCTTTTTTAAACAGAAGAAGATTCTGCCTTCCCGGGAAAGTGTAAGTAGCCAAGCATACAATAATAAATGATTTTGAATCAATATGCTGAGCGCATCCACCCTGTGTTTTTGTCTACAAGCAATTTATCCACCAGGGAACCCTCTTTGGTTTCAATATTGACCTGATAATTGTTTCCCTTTTCTTCAATTTTCCCAAGTTTCAGGTTGGGATTTCTCATGGAACTTAAGTAATTTTCAACTTGTTGTTTGGCCTGATTCTTATCCAGCGGGTTCTGGGGTTGCTGATACTGGCGCCCGTATTGCGGGCCATACTGCTGACCGTATCCATAGCCGGGTCCCATCATACCCGGGCCCATGCCGTATCCCTGTCCCATCATACCGGGTCCCATGCCATATCCGGGACCGTACCCCCGTCCCATCATGCCGGGTCCCATACCATATCCGGGACCGTATCCCTGTCCCATCATACCGGGTCCCATACCATATCCGGGACCGTATCCTTGTCCCATCATACCCGGACCCATACCATATCCGGGACCGTATCCCTGTCCCATCTGTGCGTTGCCCTCGACTGAATAGAGGGCGACGCCGATGAATACAATTGCAAACAAAATCAGTATAATTTTTCTCATAATGAATTCCTTTCTTAAAAAATGAATTGATAGTTGACGATAGATCTTTCACCTTCCACCAAATTTAAGGTTCACATTTTTAAAACTATTCCGGCTGTATTTAGTTGTCAAGAGAGTAATTATATATTACATTGGGAAGAGAACGCATGTTTCACTTTCACAAAGTCATTCAGGAATATTCCCATGCACCGCCGACCAAACCGATGGCAGTAAATACAATTAAAGCGCCTATTAGTTTTATTGAAATACTTCGTTTTACATTATTCATTTTACCACTTCAAAATTTCATGCAATTCGCCGATTCTTTTTGTTATCACTGCTTTTCAGCTGAGATTTCTTTCACCAGAACATTCATACCCCAAAAACCGTGAATAATAACTTTTTCTCCAACAGAAAAATTTTTTCCGTCAGCTATTGCATTCCAGATTTCCGAAGTATATTTGATTTTTCCCTCAGGGGCGATGTCCTTGATAACCACAACTGTTTTGCCCAGCATGGCTTCTTTTCCTACCCGAGGCTTCATCATCATGGCTTTAAAAATTAAGAAATACAGGAATGCAGAGATTGCTGAGATGATAAGATAGATGGGCAGAGCCGTTGAAAAAGGAAAAAACCAGAATACCGGCAGGGCAAAAACCGGCAAGAATAAAATTAAATGACACATAACTTAATCTGTTTTGATATTTAAAGGGCCAAGACTCGTTGATAGGCCTTTTTCTTTTAATGACATTCTAAAGATTTGCCGCCGGTGGCTTTTTCCAGGCGCTCCAAATAGCGTCCCCACCAACCTTTGCGTTTTGGATGTTTTCCCTTTAAATACTTTTTGGGGTTTGCCTCAAATGCTTTTCGGCACTCTTCAGCGCAAAAGTAATAGGTGCAACCTTCATGGTTTACCAGTAAATGGGTCCGGGTAGGTTCAACTTTCATTCCGCACACCGGATCAACAACTGATTTTTCTAAAGTTTTTGATGTTTCGATTGTTTCCATAGCTAAATCTCCTTTGTCGTTTTCATTTAACAAAAAATAATCATTTTTTCTGATAATACCACTTCGTGGTATAATAATAAAATTAAAATTTAATGGCAGCTTTTATTGACAACCTCTTTGTCCTTCTTGGTATGGCTTTTTTTGAACATCAGGATATGGGCCAGAGGACATAACAGAAATACAGCATAATATCCCCAGGAACCGAGAACATCCAAATAGGATAATGACAACAAGGCTGCTATCGGAAGCGCGCAGCAGAGAATCATCATTAACATATGATTGTTTTGAATTTTATCAAACAGCATGACTTTCATATCTTAATCCTCTCAATATATGGTATCTTCATAAACGTAATTTATTTGAAATAGTTATCATCTGCTATCATAGCTCGAAATCTTGTCGTCCAGATCGCGCTCAAGATTGTTGAGTTCATCGACTTTCTTGTTGATCTCCGCTTTATCTGCAGTGTCCGATCGATATAATGAAGACAGTTCTCTTCTTTTCTGCTGTATCCTTTCGTGTAATCTTTCTATTTCTTCCCTGTGAACTCTTTGATTGTTTAGATTTCGGTTTTGTTGATATTCATCTGCGGGAACCCTCGCATCTCTTTGCCCCCAACCGAAACCATTAAGGCCTCCTTGTCCGCCCATCATTCCGCCGCCGCCCATCATGTTTCCCCCACCCATCATTGCCAGGTTGATACTTTCCATATCCCGATCGGCAATTCGCCTCCCGGGACCTTGTGCATTTGCAGTTGCGATGATGGTGAATAGTGATGCAAAAATTATTAATGGGTATATTTTTACTTTCATGTTTATTTCCTTAATTTTTGTCGTTGGTATTGGGGGTAGAGTTTTTTTCTACCCCCATTTTAGAAGTTTAGTTCCAGCATGCGCCGGGGCCATAGCCCATTCCGTAACCCATTCCGTAACCCATTCCGTATCCGCCTCTTCCGTAACCCATTCCGTATCCACCCATCATGTGACCGTCATAGCCGTATCCACCACCGAAACGAGCATCCGGCGCGATTTTACGGGCTTCAATTTTATTAATGACCGCCTTTTCATCAATCTTGGCCTGAAGGTCGGAAATTTCTTTTTGAACTTTGCCAACTTTGCCGGCGTCAGGAGCTGTCTCGGACAAAAGTGCGTTGAGTTCAGCAGATTTTGACCACAGCTTGTCACGCAGGGCTCTGGTTTCATCGTAAAATTTTCGATTCAGGTCAGCCAATCGCTCCTGCTGTTCTCTATTCAGCGTGGTATAACCTCTGTCATTTTGGTCATAATAGCCAGGGCCTCCACCCCAGTTCCCCATCATAGGACCGCCGCCCCTGCCCCAACTGTGTGCCCAGACAGCTACCGGCACAATGAGAAGCGCGCTGAGTAATGTAATTCCAACGATACTGGTTAATTTTTTCATGATGTTGTCTCCTTTTATTATTTGTTTTTCCAATACTGTGAACCTCACTAATGGCCACTTGTTTTTTTGCTTTTAGTATATGCAAACAATTTTTAAAGCCCGATGGTCAAACTTCTTGCAAGAACTCCTGCAGGTATCAATCCGTTTTTATTCATTGTTCGAATCATTACAGCAATTCCGAAAATATTCGAAATTACGCCCAGAAAAAAAAATTCCCATTGATATTTTGCCAACCCGGCTGCTGCAGCCGAAAAAAATGGAAGTCCAAATGCCGGCAGAAAAGCTACGAGATAGTGAGCACAGCACGCTGCCATGGAGGCGGTGGATACCCCTCCGGAAGCAGCCATACTTGATTTTGCAGCTGTTATCGCTTTCCCTTTAAGCTGGTTTCTAATATACGCAAATAACGTTGCCTGAATACCTAAACCGGTTGCTAGGGCGATAACCCACCCCCCGTATTGTGCAAACTGCGACTTGGCACTGTACCAGTCCGATACCAGGGTCAAAAGGCCCAGGTAGAAACCGATAACACCGGCTGCCGCCGCTATGCCAAACAAATAGGGTTTCACACTGAACGTTTGTTTCGAAAGCAGCCCTTGTGATTCAAAGGTGACTTCTGTGCTATTTGCGCCACTTTCCAAAACAGTATAACCGGTAGCGTTTATCGCTTTATCTTTATCCTGATTCATTGGATTGGCCATGACTTTTCCCGGAAGGCTGTCGGTCGTTGTACAGCATTTCAATGAATCGTGTTCGATGTTATTAACTTGATTTTTTTCTGTCATAACGAACCCCCAATCTAATCATGGTCGATTTAAAGTGTTACATAGTGGTATTGCAAACACTGTGCCATATCGCTGCAAAATTGATTTAACATGCTAATATGATAACCTTAAATTAAGAGATTGGAAATGAAAGATCTTTTCACGAACCAATTGATTAGAAAGGAGTGGATAAAAAGTATCCGACGATTATAAAGGAAATGTCAAAGGTGGCTAAAAAGGATACAATGACGAACTCAAATTGAGTTGCAGCGATTCAAGTTTTTTCATCGAAAGCAATTTGTTTAAAAGGGGAAAAAAATCAACAAACGCATCTCTGGTCAAATTATAAATTTATAATTGTACAACAAAGTTTTTTATATATAATAGTCTTACAGATTTATTTGTTGCCGAGCATAATTTTAAAGTTAAAGGAAGTTTAATATGATTAAAAGTCTTCAGCAGCGGTTAATTCTCTTTTTGTTGCTTCCCGTAGCGCTTCTTTTGTTTTCAATCGGGTTTTTGGGGTTTATATACGCAAGACAAACATTGCTTAATGAGTGGCAAGAGGCTGCAATACTTAAGTTAGAACGTGCTGCCCATTATATCGACATGCGTCTGGAAAAATCCGAGGATTGGATTAAACTGTTTGAAAAAACAGGAGTAATGAGTGACGCGTATGATGTCCAGAGCTTTATTCTCAATCAATTAAAAAGTCTGGAAGGTATTGACGAGGTCAGTTTGAAATTGTCAAAATCATTTCCCAAGCCGGGCATAAACATGATGGAGCGAGGCATGGGAGCCGGAAGAGGAAAAAGAGGGATGATGCGCTTTCATAAAGCGGTCATATCTGAAATAACCCCTCCCCAGCATGATACCCAGTTAGGCCATGAGACGGTACGTCTCATTTCCAAATTCAAAGATGAAGATCAAAATTCTCTAGGTACATTAGAAGTCGTTATCCGTTTTGATTACCTCCTGGAAGGAATCCAGACTCTGGGGTGGTGGCAGAGCGAATTGGCAGGGCTGGTTGATAAGACCGGACGATTTATTGCACATACGGAAACGACCATAAAGACCCATAAACGGCTTGGTGAAACAAGGGACCCTCTTGAACTCTCTTTATTGGCAGCCATGCAGAAAAGACCCTTTGGCGCTCTCGCCGGGCCGGGACATCCACCCGACTTGGTAAGCGGCTTTTACAAACTCAAAAACGCACCTTGGACCATTGTTCTGTTTGCGCCGGGTACAAAAATACTGGCGCCGATCCTTCGCTTTCGTACACTCTATCTGTTGGTCGGCGGCGTGAGCTTTATTTTTATATTACTGTTGATTCGATTCGTCGGAGGAAGGATGGTTCGGTCTGTCCGGCAAATATCAGAAACGGCCGAACGAGTGGCCAGTGGAGATTATGGCGATCCGCTTCCCGTAAAGTCGAAGGATGAAATCGGTCAACTGACGGAAAGTTTTAATGCTATGGTTCAAGGCTTAAAACAGAGGGATTTTATCAGTAACACGTTTGGAAGATATGTGGACCCAGAGATCGCCCGCGAACTTATGCGGCGGCCCGAGGCATTAAGGTTGGGTGGTGAGAAGCGTGAGGTTGCAATTCTAATGTCAGATCTTCGGGGATTCACACCTCTATCTGAAACCTTAAGTCCGGACATAACCATCCGCATGCTGAACCGTTATTTCTCCCATATGATTGATACGATCCGGAAACATAAAGGGATTATCGTTGATTTTTTTGGAGATGCCTTGCTGGTTTTTTTTGATCCTATGGAAGGCCCTATTTCCCCTTCGACATATAAGGCGATCCAGTGTGCTCTCGAGATGCAGGGAGTTATCGAAATTTTCAATGCAGAAAATCGGGCGGAGAATTTACCCGAACTCCAAATGGGGATCGGGGTTAATGTCGGAGAAGTGGTTGTAGGTAATATCGGCTCTGAAACCAGAGCCAAGTATGGTATCGTCGGATCAGCCGTGAACATAACGCATCGGATTCAGTCAAGTGCTGGGAAAGGAGAGGTCGTAATATCAGATTCCGTTTATGGGATCGCTTCTGATCACCTAACGATTAAAAAGTTATTCCAGGTAAGGCTCAAAGGAATCCAGGAGCCGGTTTCTCTGTATGTTGTTGAAGGATTTCTATATAAAGCTTAATCCCTGCATAATGGTGAGATGTAGCATACATGACTTCCATAATATTATAACGGTCAGCTGCCCAAAAGGACAACTTGAAATTATGAAAGCAAAAGAGGCTAAGACCGTTCAGCTGCGAACCTGGTATGGTATAAACGCGACAGTAAGCATCGGGCCCGGTTTTATCCACCGAGCGGGCTGGCGGAATTTTCTAATTCCTCATCCACCTTTGGTCAACTGGTTGTTGCGTCGGGGATTGAATGAAAATGACTCTTATACTCTCAGCGTTACACACGAATTTGCTCATTTTCAAAGTGCGCCTTTGGCTCTTCCTTATACTTTGGGTTTCATCACTTTAGCTGCCGGTAAAGGTCTTTCATTATTATCGATGGTGACAATTATCATCAGCACTCATGCTATCTGGGAAATTCTCTCAGAAATTCTCACAATTTTACACAACAGGCAGTTTTATCGCCGGTGCTATAGCGGAATTTCATCAATATCCCGCCGGGTTTTCTGGATTTCTATGAGTGTCTTGGCATTTTTGGGTTGGCGTATATTGCTGTTCTAATCCGTTTTTGCCTCGGATCGTTCATGAATTGGTATTAAGCAAGGTTGGAAAAAAGCAATGGACGGCATTCCATTGATTGTTCGGGCAGTTTAACGTCATACCCGGGACCGACGTCAGTGCCCACTCCCACAGTGAGCAACTCTGGGTATCATAAATCGCTTCATTGTTTTCACCTCCATTCAACAAACCTTATTGATTATTAATGACACGTTGAACACACTTTCGTTTGGTGAAAAAGATCACTATTCACGGAAGATCGGGAGTGTTTTACTTCGGGCTTTATGATTTGGGTTATAACCGGGGTGAGCCGGTTTCTCACCGACATTCGTCTGGAAATAAGAGCAGTTGTCATAAAACCAAGGCATAGACCAATAATACTGAAAATAATTGCCGATATGGTTTCATCGACAGCCAATATGCTACTGACGCCCACACCAGCTAAAGCGCCCGCCATCAGACCCGCTACCGGAATCAAATACATTGCCGCCGCGCTCTTAAGGACGACACCTGAATTGAGGCTGATTTCGACCAGATCACCTTCTTTGGCACCGATGCTGTTCAGCGCTTCGGCTGTCATTTTGGAATTTGAAAGGCAAGAGTTGCAGCTATGCGTTGAGCCGCAACCACCGCAAGCATTTTTTCTGTCAGTAACGACCTGTGCGATTCCGTCTTCTTTAATTTTAATTACTAAACCTCTTGTATGTGCCATTTTATAGCTCCTTTTATAAAAGGTATTCGCAGAGCAAATGCGAATAAATGGCCGATTATCGAGAGATAATTTGTACATCTACACGGCCAACCATTGTTTCAAAGCTTGTATAGGCAAGTAAAAGTAAAATGGTTAACGCTGCTGTTAACTCTATCATGGTTGAGTCTCCTTTTTTCATCGTATTATTACATCTACTGTATATTTAGTTCTGCATACATTGTGCCAACTCCTGCCGGAATAATTCTAACTATTGAAAATCAATTTGAATAATTTGAGTTTAGCGTAAATTACTACTCATCCTTTTGCGACGATCGATTTGAGACCGAATAAAAAATACCCGGATTTTATTTCTTAAAGCCGCCCGAATGTATATTAAGTACTCATCTCATTATTTATTGAGCCGGGAAGTATGATTATTTACACTTCTGAAAAACAGGCAAATTCTAAAGGAAGAACAGCTTCCGGCGACATCGTCCGGTGGGTCGAAGCAAAACCCTCCTCATCCAAAACCTGTTTATCTAAAGATCGCTATGATTCGCAAATTCGCAGAAAGTTAATTCAAAAACATCAGATGTTCTTTAAAGGCGAGTTTGACGTGTTTTAATCTATCCAGACACCACCCGGGTATTTTTTATACAATACCACACGGTGGCACTTCTGGGACTGACTACTTTTTACCCGTTTGAGTTTTTATAATATTATTGGGTGATGACCAAAAAATGCCAGCCCATTCAAGTTCGTCCTAATTTTTATTGTGATATCAATATAATATAATTTTATTTTACAAGTTGTTTTGATTCCGGTATGCTTTTTGCCTAATATAAGGGTGATATCTTTATTGGACAAGCTCAGGTTAAAATAGTCCGAAAAGAAGAAATTGAATAATAAATTAAAAAGAAGGTGAGCTTTATGAAAGATGCGATGCATAACAAGACCCATGAGCACAGTCATCACCAGCACGATCATAAAAAGCATTATGTTGATCCGGTATGCGGAATGACGTCCGAACAAAAAGATCAATTCGTCCGACACGAACATAACGGAAACAGCTATTATTTTTGCAGTGATCAGTGCCTGAACACGTTCAAAACCGATCCTGTTTCATATATTGACAACACATCCGAAACCAAACCGACGAAAGATAAGGACATTGGCGAGGGCATAGGAAAACGACGTTATACCTGCCCCATGCATCCGGAAGTGGCACAGGAGGGGCCCGGATCCTGTCCGAAATGCGGCATGGCCCTTGAGCCCGTAAGCCCGGTTCGGCCTGCAACCCGCACCGAGTACACCTGCCCCATGCATCCGGAAGTGATACAGGAGGGTCCCGGCGCTTGTCCGAAGTGTGGTATGGCCCTGGAGCCGCGTACCATTGAACTATCCGAAGAAGAGGGGAATCCCGAGTATGAAGAGATGCACAAGCGGTTTGTTTTTGGCGCTGTACTTACCGTACCGCTGGTTATTATCGCCATGCGCGAAATCCTCCCAGGCGGTGGGTTCATTGAAAACCTGGCCTCGGCCAAAACCCTTGAATGGCTTGAACTCATCCTGGCCACGCCGGTGGTGCTTTGGGCGGGCTGGCCCTTTTTTGTCCGGGGGGTTCAATCGATCATCAATAAAAGTCTCAACATGTTCACCCTGATCGGTCTCGGAGTCTCGATGGCCTATATCTACAGCCTGATCGCCGTGCTTTTTCCACAGATCTTTCCGAAAGTTATGCTAAGTACAGAGGGAACGGTGCCTGTCTATTTTGAGGCGGCGGCGGTAATCGTTACCCTGATTTTGCTCGGCCAGGTCATGGAATTAAAAGCCAGGAGTCAGACCGGCGCTGCCATTAAAGCACTCTTAGGACTGGCGCCCAAAACGGCCCGAAAAATAGATTCCGACGGCAGCGAAACGGACATACCTTTGGAACATGTCCAATCAGGAGATCATTTACGGGTTCGTCCGGGCGAAAAGATACCGGTGGACGGCAAAGTGTTGGAAGGAACCAGCTCGGTGGATGAATCCATGATATCCGGTGAACCGATTCCCGTCAAAAAAGAATCGGGCGACACACTGATTGGCGCCACGGTCAACACCACCGGTTCTCTGGTCATGCAGGCTGAAAAGGTGGGCAGCGACACATTGCTTTCCCAGATTGTTCAGATGGTGGCTGAGGCGCAACGCAGCCGGGCGCCGATCCAGAAGTTGGCTGATCTGGTGGCCGGTTATTTTGTTCCGACGGTCATACTTATCGCCGGCATCGCCTTTGGGGTTTGGTATCTGTTCGGCCCGGATCCGCGCCTTGCCTATGCACTCATCGCTGCGGTATCGGTTTTGATCATCGCATGTCCCTGCGCTCTGGGTCTGGCAACACCCATGTCGATCATGGTGGCTACCGGTAAGGGCGCTTCCATGGGGGTTTTATTCAAAAATGCGGAGGCCATAGAAACCATGCGTAAAATCAACACTCTTGTTGTGGACAAAACAGGAACTCTGACCCTGGGAAAGCCAAAGCTCACCGGCGTAGTCACGGCAAAAGACATGGATGAAAAGCGACTATTGACCTTAGCCGGGAGCCTTGAGAAGGGAAGTGAACACCCTTTGGGTGCTGCCATCGTCAACGGTGCAAAAGAACGGGAGGTGACGCTTGCCGAACCCAAAGAATTTGCCTCTCACACCGGAAAAGGCGTCTCCGGAAGTGTCGACGGTTCACAAGTGCTGCTGGGCAACCGGAAGCTGATGGAGGAATTCAAGGTGGATACCGGTGAATTTTCGGCCCGTTCGGAAGAGATGCGAAAAGAGGGGCAAACAGTTATGTTTCTGGCCACCAATGGAAAAATTGCGGGACTTTTGGCTGTTTCCGACCCGATCAAAGAAAGTACGCCCGAGGCGATACGCAAGCTGCACGGCGAAGGCATTCGGATCGTGATGCTGACCGGTGATAATAGGGCAACCGCCGAGGCCGTGGCGGCCAAGCTCGATATTGATGAAGTGGTGGCCGAAGTGCTGCCCGATGAAAAAGCGGCGGCAGTTAAAAAATTTCAGGATGAGGGACGGGTGGTCGCTATGGCCGGCGACGGCATTAACGACGCACCGGCCCTGGCCCAGGCCCAGGTGGGAATCGCCATGGGAACCGGAACCGATGTGGCCATGGAAAGCGCCGGCGTTACCTTGGTCAAGGGTGATCTCACCAGCATTGTCCGAGCCCGGCACTTAAGCCGCGCCACCATGCGCAACATTAAACAAAACTTGTTTTTTGCGTTTATTTACAACTCGCTGGGAGTTCCGGTGGCGGCCGGAGTCCTCTATCCGCTATTCGGCATTCTATTGAGCCCGATCATCGCCGCAGCGGCCATGAGCGCCAGTTCCGTTTCCGTGATCGGCAACGCACTGAGGTTGCGAAGGGTGAACATAGGCGTTTGATTTCAGAATAACTCAACTTCCTCACATGGGAGGTGTAATATGATCGGAAAACTGAACGCTCTTGCTTTTGGCATCACAGCAGCAATCGTTTCAGCCCTTAGCATGCTTATTCTTGGCATATTTGGTAATTTGGGCATATATACCGGAGCGGTCGAGATGATGATCCAATGGCATATGTTTTTTTCATTAAGACCCTTTGGGATATTTACTGGAATGGTTGAAGCTGTCGTCATTAGTTTTGTTTTCTTTTATATCTTCGGGTGGATTTACAATAAGCTTGTGTAGGCCGTTGACGGTCTCGAAACCGGGTCGCTGGGGGAGCAGCCTTGGTATCATTCTGCTCGATTCAGAATTTATAAAACTCTATTTTAATATTTTCATGCACATTAGTGACACTTAGGCGGTTTTCCATCGGTAGCCTTGTTCAACCGCTCCAAATATCGGCCCCACCATCCTTTACGCTTGGCTGGTTTAGACTCCAGATATTTGTCGGGGTTTGATTCGAAAGCCTTGCGACACGATTCTGCACAGAAATAGTAGGTGCGCATCTTATAAGTAAACGTGAAGTCTTTTTTGTCCGGTGCCACTTTCATAAAACAGACCGGGTCTATGAAGATTTGCTTCGGAGAGGTTGATTTACCCACGATAGTCCTCCTTGATGTTTGTTTTGTCTTTAAGTAAAGCTATAGCAATATTTATGCCACATTGTGGTGTTTTTTTCAACCGTTTAATTTAACGCATATTATTTGTCTTATGAATTTTGAGCATTTAGATTTCCTGGGATAAGGCTGCAAAGAGTGGATATTAAGTATACGGCTTTCCCTCGGGACATGATACAAGTGGATAATAATTATTCAGTGGGTAGCGGTATTCGGGTTTTGATCAGTATATGGATACGCTTCGGTGACTTAATCTTTTATCAATTTTACAGAAGGATTCATCCACATCTGCCATAACATAAGAACAGCATCAACGACAAAGACTGCGCCGAATAAAACACCGCCGGGGATGTGCAGCCAGAAAAAGACAGGATCGATGAACCATTTCAGCCAAACAGACGCCAGATCGATAATGATACCGATGAAAGGAAGTACAATCAACCAGATTCGAATTCTTTGGCTAATGTCCAGAAAAAGAACAAGAATTCCCATGAGAATAAAGATCGCGCTCATACCGAAAATGTGAATGTGGGTAAATTTCAATGCAAAGATGAACGCGTCGGTTTGGTAAAAAGGGGTAATCTTTTTCTCAATCGAAACATCGGCAAACAGATCTCCGCGCAAATCGGAATGTTTTTCTATCTCGTCATGACCCGGCGTCATATGTTGGCCGTCACCCCAGAAGGTGGGGATGATATCATGCACCACGATTTGTCCCAGGGCAACGCTGAGACCTATGGACATCATCACTATAATCATGGTGGCCAGCACTTTTCCGGTCAACGGCCAGGTACGAAAACTCGGCTCCCATTGAGAAAGTATAGGATTTTGTTCTCGATCGTTGGTATTCATCACTTATTATCCTTTACTTCCCTGTAAAGTTTGATCCGTTATACTCTCCTTTTTCCGCAAAAAAGATATAAACGGATTGAGGTTCGCCGTTGCTTCGGCTGAATTTTACGACAAGCTCTTTTTTTCCCCCATTTTGGCGTGGAAATACTTCGACATTTGTAAGATCCGTTTCCCAGGATTCTTCAATCTTTCCAGATGCCACCAGTTTGTCATACAGTTCTATTCCTTTTTTAGCGGCCTGTAGCGCGGTAAACTCGGCTTCGCCGTGGCCTTTTGGGCCATGTGCCGAAGCCAGGGGAACGCTCATCAAAACTATCAA
>Ga0210064_1001000_pt1 | contig 12696 bp, 13 predicted proteins | sample Muzzi_CordC_D2_FD_185531 | JGI IMG/M metagenome (GOLD analysis project Ga0210064, IMG submission 185531) | Wetland microbial communities from San Francisco Bay, California, USA, that impact long-term carbon sequestration - Muzzi_CordC_D2 (SPAdes) | ecosystem: Environmental > Aquatic > Marine >...
GTAGCAACCCCGGGGCAGACGGAAAATCAACCGGGGGGGTTGATGTACTGCGGGAAGACCACATGGATAAAATTCGGGCCGCCATGAACCGCAACCATTTGTTGAATTCCCTCCCTGCCACTGCGAGGCCCGCATGAGCGTATTGAACCTGGCCGCGCTGGACCACGCGCCGCTGCAGCAGGACCCGTTCGATTTCCTGGTGGTCCGGGACGCCATCGCGCCCGCGACACTCGCGGAGCTCAACCGGGACTACCCGCACATCGACAAGCCCGCCAACTACACACCGCAGGACCTCGACTACGGACCGAGCTTCCGCCAGCTGCTGGAGGAGCTGGACAGCCCCGGGTTCGAGCGCCACGTGGCCGGGAAGTTCGGCGTCGACCTCGACGGGGCAATCAAGACCATCACGGTGCGCAAGTTCTCCGAGCCCAGCGACGGGCACATCCATACCGATCACTGGAGCAAGATCATCACCCTGCTGGTGTACTTCAACCCGGAATGGGAGCAGGCGGGCGGGCGCTTCCGCGTGCTGCGCTCCGCCACCGACATCGAGGATTACGCGGCCGAGGTGCCCCCGCTGGGCGGCACCGTGCTGGCATTCCACCGCTGCAGCACGTCCTGGCACGGGTACAAGCCGTTCGCGGGCGAGCGCCGCATGGTGCAGATGAGCTGGGTCAAGCCCAGCCGCTTCGCCTGGTACGCGCAGCAGACGGCCCGCTTCGGCACGCACCTGGTAAAACGGCTGGCGCGCGCGTTTGCACCGTCGGCCTGAGTTTTACCGGAGAGGCATATGAACCCCGGACTGTTTTCCTTCGACCAGCTTGAATTCCGCTATGACCCCTTCCCCATCGGCCTGGCGCGGCCGTTGATGGACGCGGGGCTGTACCGGGAGTTCGTGACGGCGTTTCCCCCGGCGGAGCTGTTCGGCGACCTGTCCGTGGTCGGGTACAAGTATTCACTGTCGGAAAAATCCAACCGGCGCGCCTATCATCAACTGGTGCATTCCCGTCCCGTCTGGAAGGAGTTGCACCAGTGGGTCAAGAGCGATGCTTTCCTCAAGGAGGTTCTGCAGGCGCTGGAGGAACGCCACCTGGAACTGGGTTACAAGGTGCTCTCTCCGGGGCGGCGGATCGTGCGACGCCTGGGCAAGCTGGCCAAGGGGCACCTGCGCTCCACACGCGGCCGGCTCGGCGCGCGCTTCGAGTATTCCATGCTGCCCGTCGACGGTGGCCACGTCCTGCCGCACACCGACTCCCCCGGAAAGATCATCACCATCATCGTCTCCATCCTGGAGGATGGCGAATGGGACCCGGCCTTTGGCGGCGGCACCGACCTCAACCGTCCCCGGGACCCGCGCCTCGGCTTCAACCGCCTCAACCGCCAGGGGCGCTTCGAGGACATGGAGGTGATCGACACCTTCGACTTCCAGCCCAACCAGGCGGTGCTGTTCGTGCGCACCTTCAATTCCTGGCACTCGGTGCGCCCGATGCAGGGCAAGGGCTCTCCCGCCATGCGTCGCTCACTGACGATCAATATCGAGGAACGGCATTAATCCGCAGGAGCACCTGTACCGGGCAGAAACGGTCGCTTTATACCCGCTTTTTGGGTACTCCGGGAGAAAGACGATGTAACAGGCCGAATGCCAGATCGATCCTGCTTTTGCCGTAACTGGAAGCCGCCGGCCCAAGCCGGTGGAGTGTTCAGTCCGCTGGATTTCGAAAATTCCCTCAGGGTTCCAGGATGCGGTTGGCCGGGATGAATTCGGGTATTTCGCCCATCTCCCGGAACTTGCGGTAGATGTTGTTGAGGTGGGTCTTCAGGGTCGCCCGCGAGATCGACAGGGCCTCGCAGATATCAAGGTTGGAGATCCCCCGGATAGTCAGGGCGATAACCTCGACCTCGCGCCGGGTCAGCCCCTGCTCCCGGCAATACGCCAGCGCCATTTCGTATTTTTCGTGTAGCGGCTGCAGGAAGGTGATGATACTGGTGGCACTGCACAACAGCGTGACGTCGTAGAAATTCCCGAAGATGCGGCTGTTGCGGTAGACCCGGCTGCCCCAGTCCCGCCACTGCCGGCCGGTGTCGGCGGTATGCAGTGCCATGCAGCCCTGTTCGCAGATCGTGCCGGCACGGTCCCCGCAAATGCCGCGGCAATAGTCGTTCTGCATCGAGACCCGTTTTTCCGGGTCCTTCACGCAGACCGCCAGTTCGCTGGTCTCCAGCGTTTTCTGCAATACCGTCAGCATGATCGCAACGCTCCGGGATCCACGGCTCCCGGTGGTGCCGGTCGGCGCCCTGATCTGGCGCGGGCGAGTGCCTGGATCAGGGTTATAGACTTGCCGATTTTATCACCAGCCTGTCGGGAACGGCCATGATCTATGTCAATTTGACAGGCGCGGCGGAGGACGGCGCCACAGAAGGCCCCCGATCTTGCAGGAGTACCCGTGGCGGGCATGAACGTTCTCCTTGCCGCGATGCGATGCCCAATCAGGTGCGCCGGAGAGCGGCGCTTACAAGAGGCTCCCCGAATTGCAGGAGCGGCCAAATGGCCGCGTTTGATCTCAATCCAGCGCGCCGGGCGGGGCTATTGCTCCAGCAACCGCGGCATGAGTTCCACCAGGTTGCAGGGACGGGTGCGATAGTCGAGCTGGTGGCTGATGAGCTGGTTCCAGCCGGTCCGGCAGGCGCCGGTGGAACCTGGCAGGGAAAAGATAAAGATCCCGTTGGCAACCCCGGCGATGGCGCGTGACTGCATGGTCGAGGTGCCTATCTCTCCGTAGGAAACATTGCGGAACACCTCGCCGAAACCATCGATCTCCTTGTCGTAGAGCACCCGGAGCGCCTCCGGCGTGCTGTCACGCCCGGTGATGCCGGTACCGCCGGTCGTGATCACAACATGAACGTCCCCGGCGGCGACCCACTGCGATACCACGGCCCGCATCCGGTAGATGTCATCCGGGACGATGCAGCGTTCCGCCAGCCGGTGCCCCGCTTCCGTCAGCAGTTTCACCAGGGCATCGCCGGAGGTGTCGTTGGCAGCGGTGCGCGAATCCGAGACGGTCATGACCGCGATGTTCAGTGACTTGAATTCCCGGGTGCTGCCGGATTTGCTTGTCATGTGGTCTCTCGCAATGGTTCAGATCAGGTTTTGAAACGGCTGTACCTCGACTTCCTCGCCAGTCTCCACGCCGGTGCGATCGGGCGTCAGCAGGATAAAGCAGTTGGCCTCGCTCATGGAGCGCAGGATGCCGGAGCCCTGTTGACCGGCACTGCGTACGCTGAACTCGCCGGGCCCCGTCTGTTCCAGGATGCCACGCTGGAATTCGAACCGGCCCGGGCGCTTGCGCAATGGCGTAGTGGCGCGGGCACGCAGGGTATACGCGGGGGGCGGGTGCTGTTCGCCCGCCATTCGCAGCAGCGCGGGCCGCACGAACTGGAAAAACGTCACCATCACCGAGACCGGGTTGCCCGGCAGGCCGAAGAACACGGCCTGGTCGATGTGCCCGAAGGTGACGGGCCGCCCCGGCTTCATGGCGATCTTCCAGAAGGCCATGGTGCCGAGTTTTTCCAGCGTTTCCTTGACGAAGTCCGCCTCCCCGACCGACACCCCGCCGGAGGTAATCACGGCATCGGCCTGCGCGGCGGCGCTTCGCAAGGCCAGTTCGATCAGCTCGCGGCGGTCGCGGATGACGCCGAGGTCGATAATCTCGACGTCCAGCTTCTGCAGCACGCCGTAGAGGGTGTAGCGGTTGCTGTCATGGATTTCACCCGGGCCCAGCGGCTCACCCACGGCGCGGAGCTCGTCGCCCGTGGAGAAGAAAGACACCCGCAGGCGCCGGTAGATGCGGACGGTTTCCAGGCCCAGCGACGCCAGCACGCCGATGTCGGCCGCGGTGAGCCGCCGGCCGGCCTGAAGGACCGGCTGGCCCGTTTTCAGGTCCTCGCCGGCAGGGCGTATGTGCTGCCCCGGCTGGTGGCCGGCGCCGATGCGCACCGTGTCCCCGTCCCGTTCGACGTGCTCCTGCATCACGACCGTGTCCGCACCTTCCGGCAGCATGCCGCCGGTCATGATCTGCACGGCCTGGCCGGGCGCGACGGCAGCCAGCCAGGGCCGGCCGGCCCACGATGTCCCGGCGACCGGGAATTCCCGGCTGCCTTCCTGCGGCAGATCGGCAGCCCGGACGGCATAGCCATCCATGGCCGAATTGGTGTGCGACGGCACATCGATGGGGGAGACGATATCTTCCGCCAGCACCCGGCCCAGCGCATCCCGCAGGGCGGCATTCTCCGCCTCCTGCAGCGGTGTGACCCCGGCGAGAATGCGCGCCCGCGCCTCGTCGACGCTCAGCAGTCCCGCGTTCAACTCGTCTTCGCAACCCGGTTCTCTGGTGATGCCGGTTTCCTGCATGGCGGTATCTGTTATGCCCCCTGTGAATCGCATGACTGCAATGTGATTATTCTAGCCGGATTGCGGCAAGATATCCCGTACAGTGAAGTGGTCTCTTTATGCCCGCATTTTGGGTGCTGACCGCGATGCGATGGCCGGGATTATCGAGCCGCAGACGGCGCTCCCGCAGCCGGCATTTCAATGCCGTTTCAATAATGACACACTGTCGGCTATGCACATTTACTATGGAGTGTAGCGCATGAGCAAACTCACCCACATCGATGCCGAGGGCGCGGCCCGCATGGTGGATGTCAGCGACAAGGCCGCCAGCGAGCGGGAAGCCCGGGCCGAGGCCTATGTCCGGATGTCCGAACCGACCCTGCGGCTGATCGAAACCTGCGGCCACAAAAAAGGCGATGTTATTGCCGTGGCCCGGGTCGCCGGCGTCCAGGCCGCCAAGCGCTGCTCCGAACTGATCCCCCTGTGCCACCCGCTGCTGCTGACCGGCATCGACGTCGACATCACGCTGGACAAGCCGGCCGGCCGGGTGCACATCCTGACAAGCTGTCGCCTGCAGGGCCCGACCGGTGTAGAGATGGAAGCGCTCACGGCGGCTGCCGTCGCCGCGCTGACGATCTACGACATGTGCAAGGCCGTGGATCGCGGCATGATCATCGAAGGCGTGCGCCTGCTGCACAAGTCGGGCGGGCGCAGCGGTGAATGGAACGCCGCCGACTGAGTCTGCGTTGATCTACGTCGCCTGAGGCGGGGGATGCGCGGCCGGGGTTTCCGCCACCTTCGGGGCGGCACTACCCGCTTCCTGCGTCTGCTTTAGCCACAGGTCATGGTGTTTCCGGGCCCAGGCCTCGTCCACCTCCCCGCCGATCATGCCCTCCAGGGTCCCCTCGTTGCCGAGAGTACCGAGGTAGATATGACCGAGGGAAAAGGCGACGAGGATCAGGGAGGCGATGCCGTGGATCACCAGCCCGCCCTGCATGGTGGGCCGGTCGAAGCCGTAGTTGGGGAACAGCAGGAACAGTCCCGAGATCATCACGGCGATGCCGGCCACCAGCAGTATCCAGAACCAGACCTTCTCCCCGGCATTGACCTTGTAGGCGTGCGGGTGTTGCTTGCCGAAGTAGCCGCCGCCCGCCTTGAACCACTGCCAGTCCACCTTGCTGAAGAAATTATCGCGCACCCAGATGGCCAGCATGAGCACCAGCCCGGCGACGAAGAACAGCGCCAGGTAGTTGTGGGCGTCTTTGGCGAACTCGGCATAGGCAGCGAAGGCCTCGGGTCCCATCACGGGAATCAGCACCGCGCGCCCGTAGAGCAGGCTGAGTCCGGTCAGCGTCAGGATGATGAACAGGATGGCCACGTACCAGTGCAGGAGGCGTTCGAACAGCGTCCAGCGCAGTATCTTGCGACCGGTACGCTCTCCCAGGCGGGCCTTGCCGACCACGAGATGAAACAGCACCAGCGCCACCACCGTGAAGGCGAGCAGCCCGGCGCCGAGTGTCGTGATGATCCCGTTTCTCACCTGGCGCCAGTTTTCACCGCTGCTCTGGATAAGCACATCGGTTTCCTGACCGACCACGGCGGTATAGCCGCTGACACCCTCACGCACCGCCCGCCAGTAATCCGCACGCGGGTTGTTGTCATCGGTAAAGGCCGCCTGCACCGGGTTGACACCCGTGACCTGCCAGCTCACCAGCAACGGCGTCGCGAACACCAACAACCCCAGCAGGGATGCGGTCCAGACCTTCCACAGGGTGTGACGGCGTTCCGCCGCGGGTCTGAAGGCTGCGTGCATGGCATGTGTCTTCATGGCTGACTCCTGTTCGGTACGGCGCTTATCGATCCTGCTGCCAGTGCAGGCGCTGATCCAGTTGCCTTTCGAGCTGGGCGCTGCGCGCGCGTTCCTGCTGCAGATAGCCGTCCTCCGGCACCCAGGGCTCCTGCACGTAGCTGTGGCACCCCGTCAGTACGATGATTCCCAGCGTCACGGCAAGCCAGCCTTTCGGGTGCATGTGCATGATCCCTCCCGCCTAGCGATCCGTCTGCACCAGGCTGAAGCGTTCCTGCAGTTGTTGCTGCAGTTGCGGTGAATGTAGCGCGCTCAACAGGGGATCCACGGGTCCCTTGTAGACGCCGGCCTCGTTCAAAGTGACCTCCCGCGGGTTTTCATAGCAGCCCGTCAGCCCTGCACCGGTGATAATCAGAAACGTTGTAAACAGAACGCCGCGCGGGTTCATGCTGCTCTCTCCTTACATCGATTCCTGCGGCGAATCGTCGCCGTAGGCGGTTTCCCAGCCCCAGGTCCTGGGCCTCCCCCCGCGCTTGGTCACGCGCTTGCGGTAGATGTCCGCGACCAGATCGGCATCGCCTGCCAGCAGCGCCTTGGTGGCGCACATCTCCGCGCACAGGGGCAGCTTGCCCTCGGCGATGCGGTTGCTGCCGTACTCCGCGTATTCGGCATCCGAGTTGTCGGGAAGCGGCCCGCCCGCGCAGAAAGTGCACTTGTCCATCTTGCCGCGCACCCCGAAGGCGGACTGCTGCGGGTACTGCGGCGCACCGAAGGGACAGGCGTAGAAACAGTAGCCGCAGCCGATGCACAGGTCCTTGTCGTGCAGCACGATGCCGTCTTCCGTGGTGTAGAAGCAGTCCACGGGACACACCGCGGCGCACGGCGCGTCGGTGCAGTGCATGCAGGCGACCGAGATCGACTTCTCACCGGGTAGCCCGTCGTTGAGCGTGACCACCCGGCGACGGTTCACGCCCCAGGGGACCTCGTTTGCATTCTTGCAGGCCGTGACACACCCGTTGCACTCGATACAGCGTTCGGCATCACAGAGAAATTTCATACGGGCCATGATGTGTCCTCCTGTTCTCAGGCCGGGCGAATCTCGCACAGGGTGGCCTTGGTTTCCTGCATCTGGGTCACCGAATCGTAGCCGTAGGTGGTCGCCGTGTTGCAGGCCTCACCGCGCACGTACGGTGCCGTGCCCTCGGGGTAGTGGGCCAGCCGGTCCTCGCCCTCGTACCAGCCGCCGAAGTGGAACGGCGTCCAGATCACGCCGCGGCCGACACGCGGCGTCACCATGGCGACGATCTTGATGCGTCCGCCTTCGGGTCCTTCCAGCCACACCCACTGGCCGTCGCGAATGCCGCGGTCGTTGGCATCTGCCTGGTTGATCTCCACGAACATCTGCTGCTGCAGCTCGGCCAGCCAGATATTCGAGCGCGTCTCCTCGCCGCCGCCCTCGTATTCCACCAGGCGGCCGCTGATGAACACCAGCGGGTAGTCACCGGAATAGTCCGTTGCCTGGATCGAGGCATAGCGCGTAGGCAGCCGCCAAAATGCCTTGCGGTCCGGATAGGTCGCGTACTTCTCCACCAGGTCGTAGCGCGGGGTATAGAGCGGCTCGCGGTGTACCGGCACGGGGTCCGGGAACTGCCACACGACGCAGCGCGCCTTGGCGTTGCCGAAGGGGGCGCAGCCGTGCTTGATAGCCACCCGCTGGATGCCGCCGGACAGGTCGGTCTTCCAGTTGCGGCCTTCGGCCGCCTGCTTTTCCTCGGTCGTCAGATCATCCCACCAGCCGAGCTGCTGGAGCATATCCGCGGTGAACTCCGGATAGCCGTCCTTGATTTCCGAGCCCACGCTGTAGGAGTTATCCGCCAGCAGGCTGACGCCGTCGCGTTCCACGCCGAAACGGGCGCGGAACACCAGGCCGCCCTGCGCCACGGGTTTGCTGGGGTCGTAGAGGATGGGGGTCCCGGGATGTCGCATGTCCGCCGTGCCCCAGCAGGGCCAGGGCAGACCGTAGTACTCTCCGTCCAGGGGACCGCCCTCGGCGCGCAGCGTGGTGGTATTGAAGGTGCCTCGGTATTTGGCATGCTCCTTGAGCCGCTCCGGACTCTGCCCGGTGTAGCCGATGGTCCAGGTGCCGCGATTGATCTCCCGCAGGATATCCTCGATCAGCGGCTCCTCGCCGTTGACCTGGATGTGCTTGAACATCTCGTCCGCAAAACCCAGCTTCTTCGCGAACCGGTACAGGACCACATGGTCGGGCTTGGACTCGAACAGCGGTTCGATCACCCGCTCGCGCCACTGCAGGGAGCGGTTCGAGGCCGTCACCGAGCCGTAGGTCTCGAACTGGGTGCAGGTAGGCAGCAGATAGGTGTTGTTCTTGCGATTGCTCATCACCGCCAGGTGGGTCGGGAACGGGTCCGAGATCACCACCAGGTCGACTTTCTCCAGCGCCTTCTGCATGTCCGGGCCGCGCGTCTGGGAATTGACCGCGTGACCCTGGAAAAAGATCGCATGGACACTGGCGCGCTGCGAAATGTTGTCATCCGCCTCCAGCACCCCGTCGACCCAGCGCGAAACGGCCATGCCGGGGATGTTCATGGTGTAGGCCATGGTACCGTCGCCGGCATCGTACTGGCGGGACATGTCGAAGCGGTTCTTCAGCCAGTCGTCGTCCACGTCCCAGACCCGCGCCCAGTGCTTCCAGGCGCCCTCGGCCAGACCGTAGTACCCTGGCAGGGTGTGGCAGTTCGGGCCGACATCGGTCGCGCCCTGCACGTTGTCGTGACCGCGGAAGATATTGGCCCCGCCGCCGCTGACGCCGATATTGCCCAGCGCCAGCTGCAGGATGCAGTCGGCCCGGGTGTTGTTGTTGCCGATGTGGTGCTGGGTATGCCCCATGCACCAGACGATGGTGGAGGGACGGTTCTCGGCCATGGTCTTCGCGCACTGTTGCATCTCGGCCTCCGGGATGCCGGTGACGTCCTCAACGGTCGCGGGATCCCAGTTGCTGACCTCGTTGCGCACCTCGTCGAGGCCATAGACGCGCTGGTTGATGTATTCCGTGTCCTCCCAGCCGTTTTCGAAGATGTGCCACAGCAGTCCCCAGACGAACGGGGTGTCGGTGCCGGGACGCAGGCGGATGTACTGGTCGGCGTGTGCCGCGGTGCGCGTGAAGCGCGGGTCCACCACGATGAGCTTGGCGCCGTTCTCCTTGCCGCGCAGGATGTGCTGCATGGCCACCGGGTGCGCCTCCGCCGCGTTACTGCCCATGAACAGCATCGCCTTGCAGTTGTGCATGTCATTATAGGAGTTGGTCATCGCCCCGTAGCCCCAGGTGTTGGCCACGCCGGCGACAGTGGTGGAGTGGCAGATGCGCGCCTGGTGGTCGATGTTGTTGCTGCCCCAGAAGGCGGCGAACTTGCGCTGCAGGTAGGAGCCCTCGTTGCTGGCCTTGGAGGAACCCGCGAACCACAGGGAATCGGGGCCGTAGTTCTCGCGGATGTCCAGCAACTGGTCGCCGATCTCCTCGACCGCCTCGTCCCAGGTGATGCGTTTCCATTTGCCGTCCACCAGCTTCATGGGATATTTCACCCGTTTCTCGCCGTGGCCGTGCTCGCGCACCGAGGCGCCCTTGGCGCAATGCGCGCCGAGATTGAACGGGGATTCGAAGTCCGGCTCCTGCCCGGTCCAGACGCCGCTTTGCACCTCGGCGATCACCCCGCAGCCCACCGAGCAGTGGGTGCAAACGCTGTGCCGCTCTTCGACCTCCACCCCGGCCTGCGGCGAGATGTCCTGGGCGGCGCGCGCCTTTTTCATCATCGACAGTGGCAGCATGCCGGCCACGGCCGTCCCGCCGAGCGCCAGACCCGAGCGCCGCAGGAAGGTGCGCCGGTCGATGGCATCGACGAACAGGCTGCCGGCGGGCGTTGCCGCCGCGGTCGCGGCCTCTGGAATGGTGGTGTCTTTCTTTCGCAGTTTCATGGGCGGGCCTCCCCGTAGCGGGTTGTCCGAGTCGTTGCGTGGCGGAACCGGATCATGTTCAGAAATCCGCCTTCTCGTAGTAGGTACGGATGTGATCCGTTTCGTGATAGCCGCGCTTGGCGGGCTTTGGATCGTCAGCCGCTGTGGCGGGTGCGTTCTGTGTGGCGGTCACGGTGTTGGCGGCCAGTGTCGCGAGGCCGCCCGCGCCGCCCAGCAGCGCGATCTGGCGCAGAAAGCCGCGCCGGGATGAGGGGTTCGGTTGGTAGATCGGTTTCATCGTGTGGCTCCTGTGGCTGCCAGTATCCGGTCAGGCACCGAGATAGCGTTGTTCCAGGGTCATAAAGGCGGCACCCAGCTGGCCCACGGCCTTGTAGAAGCGGGCGGAGGGGGCGGTGTCCAGGTCGAGGAAGAACCGCTTCAGCCAGGAGCCCAGGTGCGCGTTGTAGAAGCGCTGCTGCAGCGCCACCGGAGTGGCCGACTGGATCAGCAGGGCCATCGACTCGCACAGGGCGGCGGCGTGGTCCTCCGGTTCCCGGATGTCCTGCTTGCGTTCGATACCGAGGCGTTGCAGATCGCCGCGTAGCGCGGCCAGCGGGCGGTCCATCAGGAATCCGGTCTGGTACCAGGAGCCGTAGGGAACCAGCTCGCCGCGACCGACACCGATGAACAGGGCATGGAATTCGTCATCCAGTTCGGGCGCCTGTGCCTGCTCCGCGACGCTTTTGAGGCGTTGCCAGCTCCGCTCCAGCGGATTCGCCGCGGCGGGTGCCGCCTCGATCTGTCCGAGGCGCCGCAACAGCCCCGCGTCGGGTATGGCGTACAGCAACCTGGCGAGCAGGCTGTAGGTATTCATCCGCAGCCGTTCCTCTTCCGCCAGGTCGTCCTCAATCACGCTCCGGTTTTCCGCTGTCTGCATCAAAAGTCACTCTCCTGATCACAGGATGCAAGCAAGACACATGCCGCAACCGTTCCGAAAATAAACACCAATCCTTACCTGAACACCGAAAGGAACCGCTATATGCCCTGCCATTCCCGGCCCTCAGCCCGACGCACGGTCCGTGTAAACCGCCTGGACCCGGCAATCGCCGCACATCTGCAGCCGCTGCAGGGCCGCCTCGTCCTGGAACATCCAGTGCCCGGCAAGCTTCGCCTGCATTTGCTCCATGATGCGGCGGGTGGCGAAGGGTTTGCCGCAGCGGATGCAGCAGAATGGCTGGTCCTCGTGCAGGGTCCTCGCCCGGGTGCGCTGCTCCCGGTCGAACAGGTAGCGGGTGCGACGGGTGACGGCGTTCTCCGGGCAGATGCGTTCGCACAGGCCGCACTGCACGCAGTTGTCCTCGATGAATTTCAACTCGGGCCGTTCATCGCCGGTCACCAGCGCCCGCGGCGGGCAGGCAGAGGCACAGGCCATGCACAGGGTGCAGGCCTCGGGATCCACCTCCACGAGGCCGAAGGGTGCCTCCGCCGGCAGCGCCGTGGCCAGGGTTGGCTGCCCCGCCTCGGCATGCAGGTGCTCCAGTGACAACCGCAGCATGGTGCGCTTCTCGTTGAAGCTGCCGAAATGCGCCGGTCGCCACTCCGCGGCCGCCGGTCGCGCGAGGGCCGTCAGTGCGTCGGGTTCGGCCACGAGGATGCTTTCCCGCGGATATCCCAATGATTCCAGCAGGGCGGCGGCGAGGCGCTGTTGTGCCTGCAGGGTGCCCAGGATGCGCGGGGCGGTGCGGGCGCTGGGCACCAGCAGGACCTGCGCCGCACCGTAGGCCAGCGCCGGCAGCATCACCTCCATCCCCAGGGCACCCAGTTCCTCCACGGCAAGGGGCAGCGTGCATTCCTCCAGACCGTCCAGCACGGCGGCCAGGTCGTCCTGCGCCTCCCGTTCATGGAACAGCAGCCGGGGATGCCGGCCACCCGCGTCGAGGTAGCTGCAGAGCAGGGTGCGAATGCGTGCCAGGACGTCGGCCAGCGGTGGGTAGACATACTGCATGGCACTGCTGGGACAGACGGCCGCACAGCTGCCGCCCCCCTGGCAGAGATAGGGATCGACCACCACCTGCTCCCCCAGCGAGCTGATCGCCAGCGTGGGGCAGGCGTCAATGCAGCGGTTACACACCTCGATCCCGCTGCGGGCGTGGACACAGATCGTCGGGTCATAGCGGAAATAGCGTGGTTTCTCGAAGGCGCCCACCAGTTCCTGCATGTCGGCGATCGCGGATTGCAGTGCCGCGTCCTCCTCGCGTGGTGCAAAATACCCCGGCGGGGGGATCTCGGCCTCGATCCCGGGCGGGTCGCGCAGATCCAGGACGAGATCGATCGCAGCGTCCGGCGGACTCAGCAGCTCGTTCAGCCGGTGCTCCTTCCCACCGGCATCCCGCAGCCGGATCTCGAAGGCGCCGAGATGCCCCTGGATACCCGCCACGGCAGCCGGCAGGATCAGCCCGGCACGCGGCTCCTGCGGCAGCGGTGTGCCGGTGGCGGCGGGAACGATGATGGCGACCGTCTCCAGCGGCGGGAG
>Ga0210064_1001004_pt1 | contig 12674 bp, 10 predicted proteins | sample Muzzi_CordC_D2_FD_185531 | JGI IMG/M metagenome (GOLD analysis project Ga0210064, IMG submission 185531) | Wetland microbial communities from San Francisco Bay, California, USA, that impact long-term carbon sequestration - Muzzi_CordC_D2 (SPAdes) | ecosystem: Environmental > Aquatic > Marine >...
AGCCCCTCCACTGCATTGGCAATAAGGTGTACTATTGCAGAAAGCTTGGCAGGGGGCAAATTTACTCGAAGATCCAGTTGTATAGATGCAGATGCAGATTTTTTATCCTCGACAAAAAGTGATTCTTCGGGGATAACGATAAACACTCGTGAACTTTTTACTTCTTTGAACTGGTTGATAGTTCTTGACAGTTCTCCCTGAAGGGCTCTCCTATAATTGAGTTCCTGTACAAATTTTGTGGTTTTAAAATCAGTATGATCGAAGATTTCAAAACCAACATTCCCTCCATTGGGAATGCCGTCTCCTGCCATGGAAAGACGCAGCTCGTATACCTTTTCTTCGGGAACTAAAATTATCGTCCCGTTGGCTTCAACTTTGTAGGGAATGTTTTTTTTGGTGAGTTCAGCAACAATAGCGTTACCGTCTCCTGGAGACAGGTTGCTGAACAGAATTTGGTAATTTTCTTGATTTGCCCAGAAAAACATAAAAAGAAAGCCCGTTATCACAAGAACTATTACAAAAATCATACTGATCTTTTTAGAAAGGGGCAGTGAATTTATAAGTTTGAAAAATTGTCTAATTGGATCATTCATTCCTATGGTTCCTTACGACGCACCTTTTTTCACACGTTGTTTTATCCTGGATTACTTATAAAGAATTTTGTTAAATTTATATACGAATCATACACTTTTAAATACAGAGCCGCTTCTTTTAAAAATTCATATGTATTATTTCACGATAGGCCTCAACGGCTTTGTTCCTAACTGTAAGAAGCAATCGCATGGATATATCAGTCTTTTGAAGATTGATCATTGTCTCATGAATGTCTTTTTTACCATTTAAAAGCTCCATTATGGACCTGTTTGAATCTTTTTCCATTCCATTAACTCTATCTATGGCACCCTTTATAATCTTACCAAATCCTTCTGTCGGCGTCTTTCCTGCAGTTTCTATTTTTGGCACCATAGCCTGCTGAAGATCTCTAATTCTTATATCATTCATATCTTACCTCCCGATTTCAAGAGCTTTAATGATCATTTGTCTCGTCGCTTTAATGGCCGCTATGTTGGCCTCAAAGGCTCTTCGAGCCATTAACATGTTTGTGGTTTCTACAATTAAATCAACATTCGGTTTATATAGATATCCATCGCTATTAGCATCAGGATGGCTCGGGTTATAGACTTTTTTAAACGGGGTTTGATCTTCGACGACGTCCTCGATCTGAACACCTTTAACACTAGAGTTAAACATCTTATCAAAGTCTTGATCTATTTCCTTTGTGCCCATCACAACCATTTTTCTTCGATAAGGACCGCCTTTTTCAGTATGCGTCGTCTCTATATTAGCAAGATTGCTTGCGATGATATCCATTCTTTTTCTCTGTGCATAAAGACCAGAGGCGCTGGTTTCAAGAGATTTTAGAAAATTCATCCTATCGCCCTCCCTCTCTAATGACTTCTTTCAGCAAATTCATTTTTCTCAAAAGTGCTTCAACAGCCGTCCTGTATACTAAATTATTTTCCGTCAACTTGGTCATCTCACTGTCAATATTTGCCCAGTTATATCCATTCCATTCCCCTTCTTCTTCATAAGGTTCTATCATTTGATCGTCGTTCATCTGCATGCTGATGTGTCTCGGATCTGTCCTCGATAAATCCTTTTTATGATTCGTTTCAAGTGCTCTTTCCAATTCATTTTTGAAATTTACATCTTTTGGTTTGAATCCAGGAGTATCCAAGTTGCTTATATTGCTATTGATTACAGCATTTCTCTGTTGAGCGATACCAATCGCTTTTTCAAGTGCATAAAATGTTTTTCCAAAGGATAATTTGTCAGGCATGATCTTTTCCTTTACACATCTGGGTTAATTTCCAACAGTTTCCTAACTAGAATAAATAAATATTAGCAATTTGCATGCCTTTATTGCTGTATTTCCATTTTTTTTCGATACTCATTCATTTTATTTCTAAGTGTCCTTACGCTTATCCCTAAGATTTCAGCAGCATGGGTTCTGTTTCCATTGGTGTGGTCTATCGTATTCAAAATAACATTTTTTTCTATCTCTTTTAGAGAAACTGCCGGAGCAATCGGTTGTGTTACAAAGTTAGGTTGCCTATCTTTCTCGGTTAGAAAAAGATCCTTATTGCTTATTAAATCCTCCTTACACATCAAGACTGCTCTCTCTATGATGTTTTCAAGCTCCCTAACATTACCTTTCCACGTCATTTGCATAAGAGAGGCAATGGCCTCATCTGTCAGACCTTTGACAGATCTGTTGTCCAATTCGCAGTATTTTTCGACAAAATATTTTGCAAGCAGAGGCACATCATCCTTTCTTTCTCTCAGGGGAGGTAAATGGAATGGTATGACATTCAGTCTATAATGAAGATCTTCTCTGAACTTTCCGTCCTTAATTTGTTTTTCAATATCACGATTTGTGGTGGCAAGATATCTTACATCTACGGGAACAGGGTTCGTTCCGCCAATCCTGTCAATTTCTCTTTCCTGCAATACTCTTAGAAGTTTGGATTGAAGCTGATAATCCATTTCAGTAACCTCATCCAGAAGCAGAGTCCCGTGGTTAGCCAGTTCAAATTTTCCTTTTTTTCTGGAAATTGCACCCGTAAATGCCCCTTTTTCATGCCCAAACAATTCACTTTCAAGCAAGTTTTCCGGAAGAGCTGCACAATTAACAGCGACAAATGGTTCATCTCTCCGGGAACTGTGATGATGAATATACCTTGCGAAAAGCTCTTTTCCGGTTCCCGATTCTCCCTGTATAAAAATTGAAGCTTTGCTATCAGCAATATCTTTTGCAATCTCCAAAAGTTTTTCCATTTTCTTGTTTTGTGTGATTATTTTAAATCTTTTATTTGGCGCCTCTTTCCTTTTACCATTTGAACCATTGGCAACAAATGAGTGAATCAACTCCATCATTTTAGACGTCAATGGTTTTAACAAAAAGTCATCTGCTCCAAGCTTCATCGCCTCAACCGCATCATTAACACAGGCTTCATCTGCTATAAGGATTACAGGAAGTCTTGTGTTACATTCCTTTATTCGCTTTAAAAGGCTAATACCATTGATTTGAGACAAATTCAGATCGCTTATGACAAGATCATAGTGGTTTTTAATTATTTCTTCATAAGCCAACCGTCCGTTGGTCGCAGTTTTAACCTGGTAGCCTGATTCAAGAAATATCTTACATATATGATGTGACTGACTGTCGATGTCATTCTCCGCCAGTAGTATTTTCTTCCTAGTCATCTTTAAATACTGTCTCCTCATCCATGAAACTAGTTGAGCCTCCCTGACATGTTATCCTTATTAAATTGAATCTCATCCATCCTCTCTTTAGCCAGATTGCTCCAGAATGGATCATTGAGACTCATAATCTGATTATACATCGCAAGAGAATCTTCTTTTTTATTCAACCGCCAATAGCATTCGGCCAACTTTAGCTTGAGTGAATTTTTGCTTGGGATTTCTTTTGTTGTCTTAATCATTTGGTTGAATATATTTAATGCTTTTCGAACATCACCTAAAGAGAGATAGAGATCACCCAATTCCTGATCGATATTGTAATCCGAAAAATCACAATCTTTTTTTATTTCGTTCACCTCGTTCATTGCCATTAAGGCGTTTTCTTTGGAGTTGCTGCCCGTTAACGCCTTGGCTTTTTCGATCAGAAGCCGGGCCCTTTTACACTTTGGTACAGGATATTTTAATGCCTTAACAAATGCATCAGCTGCCAGGTTATATTGTTTTTGTTTCAAAAGAATGCTTCCTCGCACCTGGTATACCTCTGAGGCGTATTTGCTATACGGATGATTGGCAATCAATATATCAAATCTTTTTAAGGCGTCTTCGACGTTGTCTTGTTCAAATTGATATTTACCCATTAAGAAAAGAAGGTCAGCGGGTTTGTCGCTGTCGATTAAAAGGACATCGGCCTTTTTAAATAGTTTTATAGCCATATCATCAAGATTGATATATACAAAAGCTCTTGCAACGGGCAAGAAGAGTTCCGGAGCATTAACTATGGAAAATATTACTTCGTCTTTAACATATAAGTTTATGATATTTATATATTTATGATTTTTCATCTCTTTTTTCAGTAACCCCTCTATTGTCACCATCAGGGCATGTGTTAATTCTTTTTTTAGAGATGTCTTTGGATATTTTTCAAATAATTCTTTTAAGACTTTTAAGCTCTTCTCATACTCTTTTTCTTTTTGATAAGTAATACCTAGTTTTAACATTGAAAGTTGTATCAAAGGATTCTTCTCATCTATTTTGTCATCAGAGTCGTTTACGATATTCTCATATATTTTTTTAGGTGAGCCCATTTCTTTTCTTGTTTTTTCAATCCAGTCTTTGTCTTCTTGTTGTTCGGCAAGCCTTATTTTACTAATGATCGCCCCATCCGTATTTGGGTACCGTTCAAGAACAATCCGATAGATTTTTACAGCATCCTCGATCAATCCCTCATTCCGATAGGTATCTCCAATCTGGTTAAGCACGAGATGATTTATTTCTCTCTCAGGGCATGTATTATAATATCGATACAGATTCTCTCTGGCTTTTTGATTTTCTCCCAACTGGTAATAGTTATATCCCATATAAAGTGAAATTTCCGGATGCTTATATATATTCTCAGGATTTTCTTTGTCGAGTTCATTGAGAATTTTAAGTGATCTGTTAAATTTATTCATATCATAAAGAATTTTTGCTTTTTCTTGTTTTGCTTCTATTCTTTCAGATAAATTTGGGTAATCTGAGGTGATGGCTTCTAACTCATCCAGTGCAGACATAGCATCTTCTTTTCTATTCTTTAAAAGCAACACCCTTACCTTCTGCATCAATGCCTTTACCCGCAAAATGGACCCTTTGTCTTTCTTTAAAACAAGATTATAATAACCCAATGCCTCATAATAATTTTTTAGATAAAAATACAGATTGCCAATGTTAAATACAGCGTCTGGAATATATTCGGAAGTTGGGAATTGACGGATGGCATCTTCATAATGATCTTTAATTTCTTTATGTCGAACCGAAACAAATTCTGTGTTTAGACGATCATAAGATTTCGCCAAAATAAAATATGCTTTCTCTGTGTATCTCCCCTTGGGATATTCTTTTATTAAACGGGTAAGACTTTCAACAGCACCTTCCCAGTCTTTCGCTTTATAAGTATCAAGGCATTTCAGGTAAATGGATGTATCTTCTTTGCCGTCATCTTCCACCATTTGGGTCAGTTTCTCTTCAGGGCTTGTCTTTGTCAGACCATCTTCTTTTGATCTGTTTAGCTTTTTAAAAACATGTTTCGTTTCTTTTTTATCAGCACCCTCTTTTTGATTGTCTAAAGTTTCTGAACTTAATGGCCTCACTTCTTCTAATGCTTTTTCCTTTGGCAAATTTTCAATATCTTTTGGATTATCTTTTATCTTCACATTTTCATTTTTTTTAAATTCCGCTAAATCTTTTGTTTTCTTGATGACATTTGTCTTATTATCAGGTTCTTTTTTATCTTCGCCTTTTTGTGATTTAAGCGTGATAATTAATGTGTTATCAACAGACTTATCGGTAAAACTGGGAACAACGGAACCCTTAATATCAAGCACTATCCTTATTTTTTGTGGATGATATCCAACTCTTATATTTTTAACGTCAGAATTTTCCACCACCTTGGCCATCCCTCCCAACAAACGCGCCGCACAAAAGATATCAACAACGATCTTGGGAGATGCTTTAAGGGGGTGGCTCATATATTTATAAATTTTACCATCACCCAGAACAGTAACAATGGTTTGACCGTTGGATTTATGTGTTGTGATTGATACAATCCTGCTTATCGTCCCTTTATATGATTTCTCAGTAGACGGGCGCGGGCTTGCCGCAACATTATTGAGATGCAACAAAAAATAAAGGGATAAAAATAAGACATAAATGGATCTTATAAGGTTGCCTTTCATACGACATTTTTACAGCAATTAGTATGCCAACGGGATAGGAATAATGGCGGGATGGTATGGTGGAATTTTGAAAACCCAATCCTGATGATAACACTACATGGTTTTTAATTTTAACTTCCTGATTTGACTTTCATTATTTAAGATACCCTTTTTACTTGAATTGTCTCTATAGACATAGGAGGATGTTGCCATGAAAGAAGAACGGCCCCAAAGGAGCATCATCAATTGATGCCGACCGTCATTTTTTTGACAAGTGAACTTCCTGCCTCAAGAGGACAAGACGTGAGGCGCCGTAGGCGTCAATGTGAAACATATGAAAAAGTGGAGCATACATTGGAGATGTGAGCATTTTGAAGATGATCGTTGTAAATCCCGTCATGCGGGACAACACCGTAATTGAACGTTAGGTGTATTTTTGAGATGGCTTGGAAAAAATCGATGACGGTCTTACGCAGAGGCAGCTTTATCTGTTTCAATGTTCTGTTTTTTAATCTTTGCTACCAAGGTTGTTCTGTTGATATTTAGAAGTTTTGCAGCTTTTGATTTGACCCAGTTGGTTTTTTCCAAGGCCTCAAGAATAATCTTTTTTTCATAATCTTGAACCGCTTCATTAAGGTTCAGTTCATTATCGATTATCACCTCTTTGTCCGGATAATGCGAACCACTAACATCTTGAATATTTTCAGGTAAATCATCGAAACCTACCACCGGCCCGTCACTAAGAATTGTGAGTCTTTTTATCACATTTTCAAGTTCTCTGACATTTCCAGGCCAGTCATACGCTAGCATTGAATCCATGGCAGGTTGGGAGAAACCCGTAATCTTATCATACTTTCCTTTCTGAAATTTTTTAAGGAAGAAATCGATAAGCAAGGGAATGTCAGATCTTCGCTGTTTTAAAGATGGGACCTTGATCGGAATAACATTTAATCGATAATAGAGGTCTTCCCTGAACTTCTCCATATTTATGGCTGTTGTTAAATTCTTGTTGGTGGCTGCGATAAACCTTAGATCCACATGAAGGGTCTTTGTCCCCCCCACTCTTTCAAATTGTTGTTCCTGTAAAACCCTTAACAATTTTATCTGCAGTGACGGACTCATTTCTCCGATTTCATCGAGAAAAATGGTGCCGCCGTTTGCCATTTCAAATCGGCCGATTCTCTTTTTATAGGCACCGGTAAAAGCACCTTTTTCGTGGCCAAAAAGTTCGCTCTCTAACAAAGCTTCCGGTATAGCGCCACAATTAATAACCACCATCGGCTTATCACTCCGTTGGCTGTTATAATGAATCGATCTTGCTATTAATTCCTTCCCCGTACCACTGGCACCGGTAATCAGGACAGTGCCGTCCGTATCAGATACCTTCTCGATAAGATAATATATTTTTTTGACAACCTTACTTGTTCCGACAATTTTTTTATAATGATATTTACCCTTTAATTCCTTTTTAAGCCGAATGTTCTCTTCTTCAAGATTTTTAAATTTAAGGGCTTTTTCAACAAAAATGAGAAGCTCACTGGGCGACACCGGTTTTGTGATGTAATCAAAAGCGCCTTTCTTAATGGCTTCAACTGAACTTTTTATGGTCCCATGACCGGTAAGAATGATACAGATGATTTTGGGTGTTTTTAATATCGCATTTTCGAGAACTTGCATACCGTCCACATCCGGCATCATGAGATCTGTTAAGACCATGTCATAATCATTGCTTTCCAGTTCTTTGATGGCCGATGCACCATTAGAGACCGTCTTTACTTCGTAATCATGAGATTCCAGAATATCGGCGATGAGTTTTAATACATCCGGATTATCATCAACGACTAATATTTTTGCCATAATATGTTCTCTTAATATGTTCTCCGAATTGAAAGGCAGACATGTGAAAATTATATAAAACATCAATTCCAGAAAAAGGCAACTTTTTACCTTTAAAGAAACTGTCCATATTTAATATTGTAATATTAAAAACAAATCAAGGGGAAAAAGGGTTAAGTGTTCATATTTCATGCATAAATTTCAGGGAGACTACTAAATGGTGTCTATTAATATATGAGGTTTTTTGTTCGAGATCAAGACGAACGAAAAAAATAACCACAGGCATATAGTTGATATTCCGAGGATTATTTTTTGAGCATAACGCAGAGATGGTACAAACAAACCCTTTATGGATGGGCAACAAATAGGGTAAATAAAAACAAAATCATAACGTGTTGGAAGGCACCAGATCGAGAATCCTTTGGATTCCATGGCCGTTTTGCAGCAAAAGTTAACCTCTTGCTCAACATACCATGCTTAAAGGACGCATTTATCCGGTATAAATATTGGAAAAAAGTTTAGATATAATCCCCACGATGAAATTTATACATCGCCACCTTTGCCGTTACAGACAAATCCTTAACGAGCCTGTCAAGGGCTTTATCATTTTGAACGTTACCCACGGCTTCAGACTCCATCAGAGTGACCTCTTTTTCGATACTGTCCACTATCGGTCTAATCTCTTTTAAAGTTCTGGCAGGATCAGCCAATTCTCCGGCATAGTGATCTAAAAGATTAAGGATTTTTTCACTTTGCACGATGACATCACTTTTGTTGTCAACAGGACAAGGGTTGGTAGTTGGATGTAACGCATCAAGTTTTTGATTAAAAATCTGCTTGAATTGATTATCGCCGTCTACCTTTGCAGTTGATGATAATTTTGCCTGGAATGAATTGCCTATTTTATTTATATCCATTTTTCAATCCTTTTTATATCTTTATATTTGTCTGATCTATATTATATATTCGGCACAGCCAAACGGTTCCTTTAGAAAATTTTAACTGTTTGTCCTAAATGTTGAATTACTTTATGAATACGAAATTTAACTGTCAAATACCTTAGATAATTTTTCGCTGATCGTTTCTGCAGTAAACGGTTTTACGACATAATTGCTAACGCCCGACTTAACAGCTTCAACAATATTATCTTTCTGAGCTTCCGCCGTAACCATCACAAACGGAATGTCCTTTAATTCATCATCCGATCTTACGGCTTTCAATAATTCTATCCCCGGCATCTCGGGCATATTCCAGTCACATAATATTAGATCAATTTTTGTTTTTTTGAGCTCTTTAAGGGCGCTTTTACCATCATCTGCCTCAACAATATTTTTAAAACCAATCTGCTTGAGGATATTTCTCACAATCCTTCTCATAGTGGCAAAATCATCGACGATGAGAACTTTCATATTTAAATCCATTGTTAAGCGTCTCCTTATCTATTTTATAATTGTCTTAATGTTTTAAAAGCTTTGGAGCTTTGTTTGTACAACAAATCTGAGAAATATGGGCGGCAAAATTTTCCTGCCAAAGGTAATTTGTTCATCTTTACAAGGGACAATTGATTCAATTTTATGATCCACTCTTTCTTTTTCTAAGAATTCCCCGTTGTCTCTGAAATACCGAGGCAATAATCCTTTCCTGGTCATTGGTGCTGATGTTGAGAAATTTTATCCCAAGAGAATACAGGGTGTTACCACATTCATCCACCTTTGTTGAATGAACGACCTCGCCAAATATATCCATAAAAACAAGCGGTATCTTTGAAAGATAAAATTTGGAATGAATGATCTGTCCAATTTCAATGGGCTTATCCACCATGATATTCATGCCCGATCCACTGATATTGGTTCCTATTCCCTGATTGAACAGACCCTCTATTTTATTATCTTTTGCTAAAAGCTCTAAAATCAAATCCAGTTTTTCATCTATTAAGACGAGATAATTGACCAATGAGGGATCAATTGCTGTATCAGCATCTGTTTTTTGGTCAGCGATATCAATACGATGTTCTTTTTGAAAGTGATGTAAAGTCAACTCATTAGGCCCAACGAGTCCTTCATATTCATCTAAAGTCATTGTTTTGAATTTAATTTTAAATGAAAAATTCCCTCTCACATAAGAACGTTTCTCAATATGAGACATATTCGTCACCTTTACTCTTATATTGACAAAATACTACTAAAAGATTTCAAAAAAATATGCAACTATCGTACCATATGTTATTAAGATTTAAGAACTCGGATCTCACGATCGGATATTGCTAAAAAGCCTTTAAATTGGCAGGCCGAAATTAATTTATTAAGGTAACATCGGAATTGTCGAATGCGTCAATATCTTGACGATTCATTTTGTTACGTAACTATCAGGCACTTCCAAGGCACTTTAATACATTATAATGAATCATTTTAAACAGATAATACCCGTAACGGCTGATCTGACACATATCGGAAATTTAATGGTACATATATTGCATAATATTGAGACAAGTTGATTACCACAACATCAAATTTTCTAAAAAGTTGACAATGAACTTGAATTTAGACTGTCCATGAAAAATCGATTTTTTATGAATATATTAAATTTATTTCAAATGTATGTCATGCGAAAGGTATCAGTATGAAAGAAAAAGTACTGGTCATAAGCAATCGAGCAAAAGACGAAAATCTTTTTAAACAAATCCTTGGATCTAAAGGCTTTGATATTGTAACAACACCAATTCTCGAAAGGATTGAAGACATCCTTTCGAACGACAATTTTGGAGCCATTCTTGCAGACTATGATCAGGCCGGAGATCTGGCTTACAGTTGGATAAATCTTCTTCAGGAAAAAAGGTCTCAATCTTGTGTAATCCTTTATGGAGAAAACAAAAAAGCAGAAAAGATTTCTGAGATTCTTCAATCAGGTGTTTATGGTTTTATTTCCAGAACCAATATTTCAAAGCGCCTTTATGAAACTGTTTTGGGAGGAATGGAAAATCGTAAGGCATTTATTGAAATCCTGGGAATGATGAACACATTGAAGAATGTGAATGAAAGTATCGAAAGGGAAAAAGAAGACCTCAGAAAAAAGAACCAGGAATTAAGCTTTATCAATCGGTTGACCACCGAAGTGGCATATGATCTGAACTGGAGCTTGATTCTACCTAGAATCTTAAATGCCGGTTTTCTCGATGTTATGAATCCGGCCTTGCTGGGCATGTTTTACCGCATCGGCTCCAAATGGAATATAGCATTTCATCTATCTGAAAAAGAAATCAATAAAAAAATTATCGACAGATTAAAAAAAGACATGATCAATAAATTCTTTTCGATTTCAGGTGAGAAGGTTTCAATAAAGGATACGGATTTTCATCTGTATTCATCCGGCATTAAAATCTCTTCAGCCGACACCATTCCTTTTTCCAAACAGATTATTATGCCTTTGAGTCTTGCAGGGTCCACCTTGGGTATGCTTGCCATCCTGCCAAAAAACAATGAAAAATTGAGCGACGGAAAGATGGAGTTGCTGACAACCATATCGAACATTCTTGCAATGTCTCTAAAAAATGCCCAAGAGTACCAAAGACTTAAAGAAATGACTGTCAAAGATGGTCTTACCGGCATTTTAAACCGAAAAGGATTCCAGAATTTTATTCAAAAAGAATTCCACAGAGCAAAAAGGTATCACAGACCTCTATCTCTCATTATGATCGATGTCGATAACTTTAAAAAGATAAATGATTCTCTCGGACATCTGGCAGGTGATCTTGTGCTTCAGCAACTTGCCGGATGTTTAAAACGTTCTATTCGACAGGCCGATATTGTGTTCAGATATGGTGGTGACGAGTTCGTCATCCTTCTTCCTGACACAGATATAGAACAGGCCAAAATGCTTTTGAAAAGAGTATTGTCCGATGTCAAGAAACATACCTTTGAGTGGGAATCTAATCAAATAAATGTGAAAATAAGCTGTGGTATTTCGGCGACTGGCGAGCTCGAAAGTCATGAAGATGAAAAAGATTTAATCACAAAGGCTGACACAAGGCTTTACAGCGCAAAACGTACGCAAGATCTCAAGTATTGCATGGCATAATAAAATCGTGTAACGATTTTATGAAACTTTCGCCCCGCTGAAAAGTAAGACGGAATCTCATAAAGGATCCTTTCTTTTATTTTAATTCATCCTGCGCTGCCCCGAAAAAAGGTATCTCCATTACGTTCTGACAAGCAACAGGGAATTCAAATTTAATTTTTAATTTCTCCCTTGCTGTGAAGATCGAGAAAGACACCAACAATTTTTGGATCAAACTGACTCCCTGCATTTTCTTTTATAATCTCAACTGCAATATTATCCGACATTCTATGTCTGTATGATCTATCCGTGGTGAGGGCATCATAAACATCCGCCACAGAAAGAATTCGAGCAAGATGAGGGATGTCTTCCCCTTTAAGACTATCAGGATACCCCTTTCCGTCAAATCTTTCATGATGGTGTCTTATGATATCCTGTTCGTCTGTCCACATTCCCAGATGTCCGATAATATTGCTTCCAATGATCGGATGTTTTTTAATGATTTTATATTCATCATCCGTAAGCCGACCCGGTTTTAATAGAATGCTGTCCGGAATACCGATCTTTCCGATATCATGAAGATTACCTGATATATCTAGTTTGGCGATTTCCTCCTGCGAACAACCGCTTTTCATGGCAATTGACATGGCATATCTTGACACACTTGCCGAATGCAGTTTCGTATATGGATCTCTTGCCTCAATTGCTTCAACAAAGGCATAAAGGGTTGAAAATAAATTTTCGTAAATATTTTCATAAAGTGCGAGGTTCTCTATAGAAAAAGACGCTTTCTCTATTAAAAAATTTAGATAATATATGTCTTTTTCGCTA
>Ga0210064_1001005_pt1 | contig 12672 bp, 12 predicted proteins | sample Muzzi_CordC_D2_FD_185531 | JGI IMG/M metagenome (GOLD analysis project Ga0210064, IMG submission 185531) | Wetland microbial communities from San Francisco Bay, California, USA, that impact long-term carbon sequestration - Muzzi_CordC_D2 (SPAdes) | ecosystem: Environmental > Aquatic > Marine >...
CCGCCAGTCAGTCAATTTTCCCACAGGTCCGGGCGCGCCCATCCCTACCCCCAGAAGATCACCCTAGACAGTCCAAGTACCCCCGCGGGCTCCCCGCCTTAAAAGCTTCGCTTCTTGTGTGCGCGCACTATAATAGTGCGCACATTATTGCCTGTGGTGCAAATACCCGGAATTTACCAGGCGCTCGCTCGCTCCATTCATCCGCCTAACAACGGGTGTTGCCTTATCTATTTGATAGTTAACTGATAATAATTTTTCTCTGGCGCGAACAGGAATTATCCGATGCAACAGAAACTGGTTTGTTTTTTGCACTATGAAGTACATGCACTTGTCCGCTGAGCAGAAACCGAGCTATCCCGAGCAGTTGCTTGAAATTCTGAACACCGCGGTGTTGTTGCTGAACGAAAAGCTGCAGCTGGTTTATCTGAATCCAGCCGCAGAAAACCTGTTTGAAATCAGCCAGCGACAGGTTCGAGGACACTGCTGGTCCGAGGTGACGCCTGTCAGTGTGTCATTGATGGATAGATTGCGGGTGGCTTTGCAGGAACAGCAGACGTTTACCGAGCGTGAACTGGAGCTGCACACAGCGATGGGCCAGAGAATGACCGTGGATTGCTCAGTGACACCGATAGATAAAGGCAATCTTTTGCTGGAAATTACACGCGTCGATAGACACCTTCGCATTGCACATGAAGGGCACCTGCTGGTTCAGCAGCGAGCGGCTCGAGAACTGCTGCGTGGTATGGCGCATGAAATCAAAAATCCTCTCGGCGGGCTGCGCGGCGCGGCCCAGTTACTGGAAAGCGAATTGGCACATGCCGAGCTCAAGGAATACACCCGCGTTATCATTGGTGAGGCGGACCGATTAACGAATCTGGTTGATCGAATGCTGGGACCCAATAATATTCTGGAGACCCGGATTATCAATATTCACCAGGTACTCGAACATGTACGCAGTCTGGTGGATGCAGAGGGCTACCCGGGACTGGTGATACAGCAGCAATACGATCCGAGTATTCCGGAGTTCCCGGCGGACTATGAACTGCTGGTTCAGGCGGTACTCAATCTGCTGCGTAATGCCGCTCAGGCAGGCGCCAATCACGTCATTTTGCGGACCAGAACCCAACGCCAGTTCACCATCGGTCGAAGGTGTTACAAACTGGTAATACGGATCGATGTTATCGACAACGGTCCGGGTATCCCTGCTGACATGCAGGAAACAATTTTTTACCCCATGGTGACGGGCCGTGCCGATGGTACCGGCCTGGGTTTGTCGATTGCACAGTCCATGGTCAACCAGCACCGGGGTATTGTTGAGTTTACCAGTGAACCCGGTCACACCAAGTTCACCATTTTTTTGCCATTGGAGGTTAGGAATGACTGAAGCGGAACGCGTCTGGGTTATCGATGACGATCAATCCATTCGCTGGGTGCTGGAGAAAGCACTGCAAAAAGCACACATGGGCGTTAAAAGCTTTTCCTCCGCGAGTGGTATCCTGGAAACACTTGAGCGTGGCCAACCTGACGTTCTGATCACCGATGTGCGCATGCCGGGCATGGACGGCTTTGAATTGCTCAATAAAATCCAGGACCGTTATCCAGAGTTACCCGTCATCATCATCACTGCACACTCAGATCTGGATAGTGCAGTGACCGCTTATCAGGGCGGTGCCTTTGAGTATCTGCCCAAACCGTTTGATGTCAACGAAGCCGTGGAGCTGACGCGCCGGGCTGTTGACCACAGTCGCAGCGCCCGCGGTGGCGTGGATACAGGTGAAAATCGCGCAGCGCAGGAGATTATTGGTGAAGCGCCTGCGATGCAGGAAGTGTTTCGAGCCATTGGACGTTTATCACGATCCAATATAACGGTATTGATCAATGGTGACTCGGGTAGCGGTAAGGAACTGGTCGCACGTGCCCTGCACCGTCATAGTCCGCGCGCTGACAAACCTTTTGTGGCATTAAACATGGCCGCAATTCCTCGTGACTTGCTCGAATCAGAATTATTCGGTCATGAGCGTGGTGCATTCACCGGCGCGCAGACCCAACGTGTAGGGCGTTTTGAACAATCCGATGGCGGTACGCTGTTCCTTGATGAGATCGGTGACATGCCGGCTGAAATGCAGACCCGATTGTTGCGGGTACTCTCGGACGGAGAGTTCTACCGGGTCGGTGGCCATACACCGGTTAAAGTCAATGTGCGTATCATTGCCGCAACCCACCAGGACCTGGAACAGCGTGTAAAGGAAGGAAGTTTCCGGGAAGACCTGTTTCATAGACTGAACGTCATTCGTATCCACCTTCCTTCACTGCGTGAACGGCGTGAGGATATTGCGCTATTGATGAAGCATTTTCTGCAACAGGCGTCCCAGGAACTGGATGTCGAAGCAAAGGTTTTATTAGCGGAAGTCGAGGCCTATTTAAAACAGATGGACTGGCCCGGTAATGTGCGCCAATTGGAAAATCTGTGCCGCTGGCTTACCGTTATGGCTCCCGGAAAGGAAATCCGGCTGGATGATTTGCCAGTTGAAATGCATCAATCACAAAATGCCGCTAATCCGCCGGGTGAGGGCTGGGAGGCAGCACTGAAAAGCTGGGCTGATAAACAGCTGCTTAATGGCGAGGAATGTTTATTAAAAGAAGCCTTACCGACCTTCGAACGCATCATGATCGAAGTGGCGTTGGCCAGAACCGGCGGGCGCCGGCAGGATGCAGCGCGTTTGCTGGGTTGGGGAAGAAATACGCTGACCAGGAAAATCAAGGAACTCGAAATGGATGCTGGCATATAAGAGCTGTCCTTGTCAGCGCTGTGTCGTGTGGGAACTATTTACACGCTTCCGGGTATGAGCGTTAATGGAAATGCTCGGTCGGCTATTATGAAACCGCGCTTATTGATTGATGGCCTTGATATTGCCAGGCGCTGGATTCACCTCTACCCGGTTGCGGCCGTTCTCTTTTGCGGCGTACAGGGCCTCGTCCGCGCGCGAAATGGTTTCCTTGACATCTTCAGCTATGGCAAATTGCGTGACGCCAATTGAAATGGTAACGCGCTGGACTGCTTCGCCGGTCCTGGGATTCACCACCCGGCCGTGTTCGATTGCGCTGCGGATCGACTCCGCAACTGCAATCGCACCATTGATGTCCGTCTCTGGTAGTAGCACGATAAATTCCTCGCCGCCGAAGCGGGCTGCGAGGTCCTTGCCCTTGGTCTGATTCGTCAGAACATCGGCAACAGCCTTGATAACTTTGTCGCCGAACAGGTGACCGTAGCTGTCGTTGACGCTTTTGAACCTGTCGATATCGCAGATGAGTAGACAGGCATCGCTTAATGCGTGCTCTTGTGCATCGCGGAGCTTGTCAAGCGCCTCGTCGAAGCCCTTGCGGTTGGCGAGCCCGGTCATTGCGTCGGTCTTGGCCTCGGCGCGGGCCTTGGCCAGTTCCTCGCGCAGCGTCTCGGCTTCGCGCCTACTTTCCTCCAGGTGCTGTTGCAGATCCTGGTTGCCGGCACTCATACGATGGGTGCTGTCTTCGAGGCTGCAGATCAGGGACTCGAACTCTTCGGGGTTGATGTTGCCGTTGAGCTGCGATGCGCACTCCTTCAACGACTCTTCGTATTTCGAAACCTCGCCGTTGGCCGAGACCAGCGAGGACGTCACCGATTCAGCCAGCGAGCGCAATGCCTGTTGCGCCTCCTCGAAGCGGCCCATGTCGGTCGGGTCAATGAATTTTCGGAAAAGATCGGCCGTAACCTCTTCGCCGAGCTGCTCATCCGCAGCGACCAGCGCGTCGATGGTCTCCTTCAGCGGCATATTGGTGCCGGCGACGTACTCATACCAGACCGCGTAGTTCTGCGGCGTGATAGGTACGCGGTAGCGCGACATGAATGGCAGCGCGAGGCGCAGGTATTCCGAGGTTTTTTCCAGTGTTATTTCTTGTCGGCGCATCAGTATCCTTACCTGGTTTGCAGTGCCTGTTTTTATGGTTATCGCCAGCGGGCAGCAGCTCTTTAGGGTATTTGATGCAGATTTCAGGCGCTGTATTAAGCCCTTTTGCCGGACTCCCGGTCCGGTCGGTGCAGGCGCTCGATTTTCAACTGCCGGGTGGTGCAATGCGGGACGCTGCCATCCTGGCGGACAGCAGGTTACCTGACGCCCTTCACGGTTAATTACTCTCCTTCATTCAGAGCTGTGCCGGTTCTGTCCTGAGCGCAGCGCCAATCGCCAGCACACACTTTGCAAACCGCTCCGCATCAATGGTTTCATGCACTTCGACAATATCCTCAAGTTTGACTTCCTGCACCGGAATTCCTGTCTGTTGCTCAAGCTGTTCGGCAAGCTGTGGTAACGCCTCGGGTAGCGGGCAGAGCGTTATAGCGGTGATTGGTGCCTGTTGGAAGTGCCGGTCGTAATAGTCCATGGAGCGCTGAAGTTCCAGCACCAGCCGATCTACCAGATCGGGTGTGGCGAGTAATTGTTGATAACCGACGCCCATGCTGCGGGCGAGATATAGAGTGGCATCTCGAGTGAGGGTGATCAAACCCTGGTCGGCGCCGAAAAACAGCATGGCCTGGCCATTGGCCTCCTGGTCAAGCTGTGCAGCGATATTTCGTAGCGCCAGTTCCGGTATGTCGATCACCTCCAGTGCAGCACCGGCGCTATGCAAGGCTTCAATGCGTTCCTTGATAATGGCGGATCGGGAAACCACCACGTAGAGATGCTCCTGCACGGCACGCGCACCGCTGGGCGGCGTATCAAAGACATCGAGTACTGCATCATCGATATGAAAATCGATCAAATCGCGGATCCGCCAGCGTATAGCAGCCTTTAACTCCGTTTGCGGAACCTCGGGAGCTTCAACCATCAGAAGCTGATAGGAACCGATATCCAGCAGGGTGGCACAGGCGGTTTTGTCCAGCCCCCTGTCCTGGACCAGGTTTTTGATATTTGTCTGAATATCCTGCCCAGGCGCAAGCGGATAGAAATCACAGTGTTCAAGAACGGGCTTGCCGGATTTGTTCCGGGCAATGGTGGCGGTTGCAGACCCTTCAGTAGTTACACTCAGTGAACTTAGACGTTCACCATGGCTTTTCTTTTTAAATGAAAACACCGGCAATCCTTTTCTTAAGGGTTCGTAAAAGAGTCCAGTATTGAAAATTGCGTGTCAATTGCTTACAACTTCACGCCACTGAAGCAGGCGAACGCCGACACCGCCGCCGGAGCCTCGCAGGTCGAGATTGTCCAGCCAGATTTGTTTGGACTGCCCCGATTTCGCAAACAGAGTAAAACCTAGCTCCGTAAAGGTGACAGCAGCGTTTCCAGCGATATTGAACGTGACTTTGTCATTTGCATAGTTACCTGTATATCCGCTTTTAAACGGATTTGGAGAGGCTGAATAAGTGTTTACTCCGTCTGACAGGCTGAATGACAGTTGTGCTTCCTGTGAGCTGTTACCACTGGTTACGACCTTATAGTCAAAATTAAGTGTGAGCACTGTTGGTACAGTGACTGTAAATGGCGTCAATCCAAATGATCCTGCTGTAGTGGCGGTGCCGGAACCGTTATTAGGCTTTCTGACATAAGCGGAACGGTCTCCGACGCCATTTGCTCCACCATTGTCATCCCAGCCCCCAGCTGGCAGGTTCCACCCCGTTGGAGAGCAGCCCGGTGCAGAACAGGGAAATGTAGCGGGTTCGTTGAAATCTGGGTTGGCGTTGGCAAGCAGATTGCCATCATTACGCAGCGTAGCTTCTATTGTACGTTGTACACCGAACGCAGTGATTTCACCGCGCACGCGTATCTGACAATCATCAGCCACCGGCGTTGATTCAGTGATATCAAACCGGCCACGTCCTACGTCTGTATAGTTTATCAGCGACAGATCGGCACAGCTGCTGCCATTAGCATAAAGATAGGAAGCGTGCTCAATGCCTGTCTCCGCGATGAAAAAGGCGGCCACAGCGTCATTCTGGACAGCGGTATCCAGCATGTCCGAGGCTGCCATGCGCTGCAGTACTGCGACCATCAAGGCCAGAGTGATTGTGATAAACAACGCGCCGATAAGCGTCACGGCACCACGTTGTCTGACGGGCCACGGCCTCACGGCTGGTTCCTCAATGCCACGCGCGCCCGCTGCACATAGTTGTTGCCGGCGTGAGTCAGGACCAGTTCGAAGTTTATAAATGCGACATCGCTGTTGCCGTTTGCCGGCAGGATGCCATCCGCCTGAAAATAACCGAAACTCAAGGCGCTGACTTCGTCGCTCAGCACGGGTGCTCCCCCTATGCCGGTATAGGCCAGGGTAATAAGCGGAGCGGCTGTAGAGATAGTGACCTGTTGAGAATCCGTTTTGAAGAATTGAAGTGTAGTGGACGACAGTGGCAGGCTTATGTCGTAATTGCCCGAGCTGTCACGGCGTATCTCGCGTATTTCGCGCACCAGCCGTTCACTGGCGACACGAAGTTTGCTGAGTGTATGAACCGCGGCAGCGGAGTCGTTATAGGCGCGTGCTCCATTAGTGAGAAGTGGGGCAACAATGGCTGCCAGCAGTGCAAGTACTGTCAGTGCGGCAACCATCTCCACCAGTGTGAAACCGTTTTCCGGCCGCTTCATATTCAGTAGTCCATCAGCAGAAAGGTCACTTCGGCATAGGAGCTACCCCCTTCATCAACGCTGATACTGACCTCCTTGCAGCTTGCGCCTGGCGGGCATCCAGGGCCGCTCGGTGATTGTGTGATCGTCGTGGAGCGCGTATAGCCGTAATAGTTGCCGCTAAGGACTTCAGTCATATTGCCAGAAAGTCCGGGCGCAAGGAAATTCTGGCTGCGACGTATCGCGAGGAGAAATTCGGCATGCTCCTGGGCGAGTTGCGCCGCAGTCTGGGTTTTTTCATTGATTAACAGACTGGAGGCGGCCCGCGAAAACAGACCAAACAAGGGTATCGAAGCTATCGATATAATGATGATGACCAGCACCATTTCGATCAGCGTAAAGCCGTTTTGCGACTTCATGGTGTCACCGAAACAAAACCGGTGACAGCCTGGACGCTGACGGTAGCGGCATTGCTGCTTCCGTTCAGGGTCCAGTTTCGGGTGGTCGTGACCAGGTTACTGTCGCTGATGGGCCGTCCAAGGCTGTCGAACTCCAGATCGGCCCCAGTCAGCGTTACACCGTTCTGCAGAGAAAAGGCCTGTAACTGACCATCGGGGTCACGGATGGTCGACGGGGTGGGAGTCGCGCCATCGGTAATCGCATAACTCGTGGCGGACTGGATATCAACAGTGAGTGGGCGACCCTGACCCATGGCCAACGCCTGGGTGTGGCGTATTATTCGGCCCAGCTGATCGGCCTGTGCCGGGACTGTCGCATCGTGGTGGACGAAATGGGGGGCTGCCAAAGCACTGGTTGCAGCCAGGATGATCATGACACTAACCAGCTCGATGAGAGAGAAACCGCCGCCACGGGTATTCATTCCCTTTGCGTGCATCCTTTATCCTTGAAACCAAAAAGGGCGGGCTTACGCCCACCCCTTACATCCGTATGCTGAAGTTGTTACCGGCGACTTAGGGTATCTGACCGACGCAGCCGACGAGGTCAGCAGCGTTCGCTGTCGCCAATGTGCAGGTTGTATCCGTGTACGTTTTGACAACATAGGCGACGCTGTTAATGGTCACTTCAATCCCTGAGTTATCAGCAGCGACAGCGACATTGGGTCCACCGACGTAGTCAATAAGTTCAGACAGTTTCGGCAGCGTTTTCAGTTTTGCAATTGCCATTGCATGTCCGGACCGCACACCGGCGACGGAGCCATTTTTTGCCGCCGTCAAGGCGTCACTGGAAACATCCGTAAACCTTGGCACGGCCATCGCGCCTAAAAGGGCAAGGATGACCAGCACCGCAACCAGTTCAATAAGGGTAAAACCCGCTTGTTTTTCCATTCCTTTCTTCTCCTGAAAAGGGGCAGATGGACAGCATATTTAATGTTTTATCGCCCGTCAGTGGCATCTCTTTAGCAAAAATAATTACAAAGGCACACTTTGTTGCTCAGTGCAGGGCCACTTTGGCAAGATCCCACATGGGCAGAAATATACCGGTGGCCAACAGGAATACCAGGCCGGCCAGCGCTATTGTCAGGGTCGGCTCGATGGAGGCGCTGAGTTTGTCGATGGAGTAATCCACTTCGTCGTCATAATAGTCGGCCACATCCTGTAGCAATTGGTCCGTCGCACCGGATTCTTCACCGACCTGCAGCATCTGCAGAACCAGGTGGTCGAATATGCCGATGCTCGCTGCGGTGTTACTCAGCGAGTCACCGCGCTCGATGCCATCGCGCATGCCGAGTATGCGTTCTTCAACAAAGTCATTGTCCAGTGCGCGTCCCACCACCGACAAGCCTGTGACGATCGGGATCCCTGAGCGCTGTACCAGCGCAAACAGCCGGCTGAACCGAGCCAGCGTCGCCTGATACAGGACTTTTCCCACCAAAGGCAGGCGCAATTGAGCCTTGTGCCACTTGTAACGCCCGCTGTCACTGCGCAGGTAAAGTCCGATACCGGTCATAATCATGATGGCTCCGACAAGCATGACATGCCCATGGTTGATCATGGCATCGGATGTCGCCATCAATATTCGTGTCGGCAAAGGGAGGTCTGCACCGAATTGCTCGAAAATGGCGGCAAAAGCAGGTACCACAAGAACGTTGATAATGATCACGGCGATGAGGATGGCCGCAAGCACAAACATCGGATAACGCATGGCGGATTTGATCTGTTTGCGGGTTTTCTGCTCGCGCTCCAGGTAGCCGGAGAGCTGACGGAACACTTCCTCCAGCTGGCCGCTGGTTTCACCTACCCTCACCAGACTTACATAGAACACCGAAAACACTTTAGGGTACTGGGCCAGAGAAGCGGACAAATCCCATCCTGCGTGCAGACTTTCAATGACTCCCGTCAGGGTTTTTGCCAGGGTTCGATTACGTGTATTGCACGCCAGCCCGGACAAGGCGCTGAGGATAGGTACACCAGCTTTTATCAGGCTGTACATCTGTCGACTGAATTGAATCAGGTCTATCGCCTCAACCTTGACAGGAAACAGGTCGGCCAGGTCCGTACGAATGCTGACTGTTTCCTGCACCGGCTGTATATCGACAGGTGTCAGGCCGCCTTCTATTAAGCGCGTGGCTGCCAGATCGCTGCTGGCCGCATCGATAACGCCTTCGATAGCGTCACCACGTTGGCCACGTGCCTTGTACTGGAAAGCCGGCATTCGCTAGTCGACTATTCCGCTCAGGCGCATGGCTTCGGACAGGCTGGTAATGCCCTGGCGTGCGTAATCCAGCGCATTTTCCATCAGCGGACGGTAGCCGCCCTGTACGCGCGCGGCGTTCTCGAAACCAGCCGGATCGTTACGGCGCAGAGCGTCGGCCAGCGTGTAATCGATTTCAAGCAGTTCATAGACACCAATCCGGCCATGATAACCTGTGTGGTTGCACTGGTTGCACCCAGTGCCCTCCTGGTAGCCATGCAGTGATGCATTTTCGCCTGTGACGCTCTGCACCCAGCTTTGTTCGCTGGGGTCCAGTTTCCTGTCGGTGCGGCAGTTCGTGCACAGCTTTCGAATCAGGCGCTGCGCCAGTATCGCCTGGGTTGAAGCGGCCACCAGGTAAGACTCCAGTCCCATATCGATGAGGCGCATGGCTGTGCTTACCGCATCGTTGGTATGCAAGGTGGAAAGCACCAGGTGACCGGTCAGAGCGGCCCGCAAGGCTATTTCACCGGTCTCCCTGTCACGCATTTCACCGACCAGAATAATATCGGGATCGAGCCGCAAGGCAGTTCGTAACACACGTGCAAAATCAAGATTGATTCGCTTATTGACCTGAACCTGGTTAATGCGCGGAAGCTGGTATTCAACCGGATCCTCAACAGTAATAATTTTCCTTTGCGGTTTGTTCAGCTCAGTAAGTGCCGCGTACAGGGTAGTCGTTTTGCCGCTTCCAGTCGGTCCGGTAACCAGCACCAGGCCGTTAGGCCTGTGCACAATGTTTCGTATGCGCTGCAGAATATCCTTCGGCATACCGAGTTGTTCAAGATTACGGACGGCTGAACCATGATCAAGTAAACGCATGACGACCGCCTCTCCGGTCTGCGTCGGAATTGTCGCCAGACGAACATCAATGTCTTTGTCCAGAACACGCAAGCTGAATCGCCCATCCTGCGGGAGACGTTTTTCCGAGATATCGGCTTCGGCCATCAGTTTCAGACGGGAGACAACGGCGGAAGCAATACGTGTGTCATCCATCGTCGTCTCATGTAGTACACCATCTATACGCCGTCGTATGCGCAATACATCTTCATCCGGTTCGATATGTATGTCGGAAGCTTCCGAGCGTACCGCGTCTTCGAATACCGTCTGAATCAAACGCACGACTGGTGCATCGCTCTGGGTACTGCTGGCCGTCAGAGTGCGTAAATCAAAGGCTTTCTCTGCCATGCCCTGACCGACTTCATTGGCCAGATTACGCAGATTATCGGTATTCTGGTAGAGCCGGTCGACGTTCCGCAGAAGGTCGCTTTCCTTGACGCAGGCTATCTGTATCGAGGTTTTCAGAATGCGGACCAGTTCATCGAAAGCAAAGATATCGGTCGGGTCGCCCATCCCAACCAACAGTCCCGTGGGCGTCGCCTTCAATACGAGAGCACGGTAGCGCCTGGCGTGGGTTTCCGGCAGACGGGCGATGAGTTCAGGGTCCAGCTCGAAGCGTGAAAGGTCAACGTAAGGGATATCGAGTTGTTCGGAAAGCAAAACCAATAGCCTGTCTTCTTCGACAAAACCGTTCTCAACCAGAACCCTGCCAAGTTTTCGACCGCTTTTTCTCTGCTCGGACAGCGCTTCCTGAAGCTGTGACTGCGAGATAATTTTCTGTTCGACCAGCAGGTCACCGATTCGAATGCGTTTCCTTGGCATGCTAGCGACCATGATATTTATCCATCAGTGGTGAAATTCTGCGTCGCGTAAAACTTGAATACGTTGTTTAACATAATCATCAACCGGCTTGCCCAGAGGCAACTTTGCAGCATGTTGATAGGCTTCAAGTGCCTGTGTCGATCGATGGCTCTGCTCCAGCGCTACAGCAAGCCCGGTCCACCATAAAGCCTGGTTTGGTTGAACCTGAAGGGCCTGCTGGTAGTCGGAGGCGGACTCTGCATGCCGCCCTATTCGATAAAGGATTGCCGCGCGTAGTGCCAGCGTTTCGGCATCAGCCTGGCGTTGAGCTATTGCCCTATCCAGTGCCTCCAAAGCAGGCACAAGTTCCCCCCTTGCCGACAGTAACTGCGCGTAAGGACGCGCCAGTGCAAGCTGGTGAGGGTCTGTGACCAAACCTTCAGCCAGTAATCGCTCAGCCTTGTCCTCTTGTTGCATGTTTATCTGCAAAGCAGCCAATTGGCTGCGCGCACTGACGTGCCGGGAGTATTCGTCAAGTGTCTGCCGTAACAGGTTTTCGCCTTCTTGTCGCTGGTACCTGGATAGTGCCTGTTGCGCCCTCGCGAATAAACGACCCGCCTTCTGTTGCGGCGTTAGAATACTGACCTGTTTGCTGACAGTTTCAGCCGGAGTTTGCAGCGCAACAGGTTTATCCAAGGGTTTTTCCATGGATTTGGGGCTTTTTGTAATAGTGGCAAGCGGTGCGGCATTGAAGTTGTGCTGAGTGGATGCTGTGTCACGCTGGGCATTCTGCTCCGGCTCGGTCGCTTCAGCGGAGGCCTTTGGAGTAATGGCGGATTCAGATACAGTCCTGCTGTTCCACCAGATGCTTGCCGGGTAGCCAGCAACAATCGCCAGGAGTCCGGCCACACCCCAGGACGTAAAAGACAGGTGGTCATACCATTTTGGACGGTTAATGTTGACCAGCCCCAGGCCCTGTAAAGCTGCGATGTGCGTCCCGTTAACGGGCCCGCGCCTCTTGTCCAGGTCTCTCAGTATCTGATTGATTAAACTCATAAGCCGTACGCGTACAACAGGCCGACACTGGTCAGTGCGATCAGGCCGGCCAGGCCAGTGACAATGGTCAGCCATCGGGGTCTGCGATGCAGGACGTCTTCGGTGTCTCTGGCTGCGCGCTTAATATGGGCGCGTCTGATCTGCAAACTACCCGAACCATAGGCGGCCATGAGCGATTTGTGGCAAAGCAGGTTGACCAGACGCGGTATGCCCTGACTGTTGCGATGGAGTTGCCTGATTGCACGCGCGTTGAATAAGGCCGGGCCCCGGTAACCGGCAACACGCAGTCGGTGTTGAACATATTCTCCCAGGGTACGGCGATTCAGCGGTTGGAGCCGATAAGAAAAGACGATACGTTGTTTGAGTTGCCGAGTCTTACGTTGCGCAAGGCGCACATCCAGTTCGGGTTGCCCAAACAGCACAACCTGCAGCAGTTTTCTTTTTTCTGTTTCCAGGTTGGTCAAAAGTCTCAGTGCTTCAAGACTGTCATCCGGGATAGCCTGGGCTTCATCGAGCAGTAATACGATCTGTTTGCCGTTGTGGTACAACTCCAGCAGGCGTTCGGTAATCAGTTTAAGCAGCCTGTGTTGTCCTATGTTGCGCGCAAACTCGATACCGAGTTCCTCAGCCAGCGCCATGCGCAATGAGGTGGGGTTGAGGAATGGATTGGGTATAT